>Ga0222715_10000271_pt1 | contig 51918 bp, 28 predicted proteins | sample C33_9DmetaG_FD_165056 | JGI IMG/M metagenome (GOLD analysis project Ga0222715, IMG submission 165056) | Estuarine water microbial communities from San Francisco Bay, California, United States - C33_9D | ecosystem: Environmental > Aquatic > Marine > Unclassified | place: USA: California...
TCAATTGCTGCAATGGATCCATTTAATATGTGGCCACCATTTGCACAAGCTCCTCTGAGTATTATGCAAGCAATTGTAAATGTCGTTATTAATGGCAATATTCCTATCGTCGATCAAGACTTATTGGTGAATCATCCGCCTACTTGCACTAACTTAATTGTTAGAGGAGGATGTAAAGATCCCCCAGCACCGCTTCCTTGTCCTACACAGACACTTTGCACGGAAGATATCGCTGGAGGTGGTGCTCACATTAGGAAAGCAATCGCAACCACAGCAACAGTCTTTGTCAATGGTAGAAGACTGTGTAGAGTTAAAGATCCCCTTGGACCTCCCTGCTTATCACTGATCAGCACAGGTGCTACAAATGTATTAGTTGGAGCGTAAATTATGGCAAAATCTAAAGTTGGTGTCGTGAAGTCTGGTTATACCCCAGGCAAGCCAAAACGTACTCGTCAAGGTCAAGGCACGAATTCAAAGGCTTCTCATGGACGTAAAAAGTTGAGAGGGCAAGGTAAAGGATGTTGAATCCTACATTCTACATAGAATAGCGATAAATAATACTCAGGGATAGCAACCCCGTTAAAAGTTCTGTTACCCACAGGACTTAATAACTATGGCAAATCACCCAATCCCAGATCAGAGTGATGACTTTATCAAGTCAGGTATGAGATTAATAACTGATCCTAGGTCAGATGTCCTTCTTCAGAGAACTAACAAAAATTCTCCTCCAAAAGATAGGAATTCCAGATGGTGTGGTGGCAAAGGTGGGTTTGACGACTATGTAGAAAGATGGCATTAAAATCAGTTACTGGTGCAGATTTCGGACGCAAACATTCAAGAGCGTTTAAAGACGTGCAGCTTGAATTTGGGCGCAATCCATTTACTAATGACATCAATGTACTGAAAAACTCCGAAGCAATCAAGCAAGCGGTTAAGAATCTTGTTTTGACTGCTCCTGGAGAAAAATTTTTTAACCCAAATTACGGATCTAAGGTTTCTCAACTCTTGTTTGAGCCCTTAGATCCTTTTTTGATAGATACTATTCAAAATGAGATTCTAAATACCATTAGAAATTATGAGCAACGTGTCCAAGTGACTACCGTTAGATGTAAAGCAAATTATGATGACAATTCTATTAATGTTTACCTTGAATACAAGATTGTTGGTTTGCCCCTAATTGAAAATATCAATTTCGTATTACAGAGACCCTAACCAATGCAACCCAAGAATTTAACAGCACTGGATTTTGGCGATATTAAATCGTCGATCAAAGCATATCTGAGAACTCGTGATGAGTTTACGGATTATGACTTTGAGGGCTCGTCGCTATCGTATCTGATCGATATTTTAGCGTATAATACTTACTATACGGCATTCACCGCTAACATGGCGATGAATGAGGCATTTTTGGACAGTGCTACGGTTAGAGACAACGTTGTCAACCAAGCAAAACTCCTAAATTACGTACCTACTTCCATCAAAGCATCGTATGGTTTCTTGCATGTAACCGTACAGACATCCTTGTTTAACGATGCATACCCAAACAGCATTACTTTGCAACCTGGGGTCGTTGCAACAGGCGGAAACTATGCTTGGAATATCTTAGAATCTCAAACTGCAACTGTAGATCAAGTTACTGGTAGAGCATCTTTTAGATGCCTTAAAATCTACGAAGGAAGTATTGTAACTTACTCATATACAGTAAACGAATTTGTTAAACAGACATATTCAATTCCAACTTCTAGTGCAGATATCAGCACTCTATCCGTAAGAGTTAGAGCAAACGAATCTAGCACTACTTCTGATGTTTACAACTACGTTGATAACGTAACCACAGTTTCCGCTACAGATCGTGTCTATTTCCTCAGTGAAGGGGAAGACATGAGGTATGAGGTATTCTTTGGTGATGGCGTAATTGGTAGAAAGTTAGGCGATGGTGAAATCATCGATCTAAACTACCTTGTCACTAAAGGCGCTGAGGCAAATGGTGTTAGCAAGTTTACATTTGTAGGTAGATTTGTTGATAGTAACGGTAATTCCTACGGTGCTTCTCAGACTGCGTTTGAAGTAGCAGAAAAGTCTAATTTTGGTGATGCTGCAGAAAGTCTAGAGTCTATTAAGTATCTTGCACCTAGATTTTACTCTGCACAATACAGAGCAGTGACTTCTCAAGACTATGAAGTCATTACCAAGAAACTTTACTCAAATGCCAAAACTGTAGTTGCCTATGGTGGTGATGAATTGAATCCTCCCATTTACGGTAAGGTATTTGTTGCAATTAAAACTAAGACTGGATCCCAACTTAATGATGCAACGAAAAAGTCTTTATCTACTCAACTAAGATCCTTTGCAATGGCATCGATTGAAAGCGTAATCGTCGATGCAGACACAATGTATGTGTATCCCAAGGTCTATCTAAATTACGATCCTGCTTGCTCTGGTAGAGCAGTTAGTGCAATTGGTACTAATGCTACAAATGCAGTTGCTGATTGGGCAGCAACTTCTGGAATCAATAACTTTGGATCTAGTTTCAGTCTAGGTAATTTTGAGAGAGCAGTTGTTGACTCTGATGCATGTATTACAGATTCAAGCACACAGATTTCTCTACTCAAGTATATTACACCTCAAGCACCAAACACCAACACATATTGTATTACTGTAGGACAACCACTGTATGACAGTGGTGATGGTCAGAATGATGCATCTTGTCCCAAAGCACCTATTCTAAAATCGGGTAATTTTAGACTTCTTGAGTTACCTGGAGTTGATCAATACTTTGAAGATGATGGATATGGTAACTTACGTACTTACTACAATAGTGGTAACAGGAAAGTATACACCAATGATAAGGCAGGCACAGTAGACTATACTACTGGAGAGGTCTGCTTTGGTCCTGCTGCAGTTATCGGTGCAGGAGGAAACAACCTAGGTGGTGCTGGTGGCACTGTATTGGGACCAGATGCTACTGCCAATGATGTAAGTATCACCGAAGAGTCACTTGAGAATCTTGGAGATCTTAGGATTCCCGTACTTCTCATTCCTAGAAATAATTCTGTGATTTCTACATCTGAGCCAAATACCGTAATTGAAATCATTACACCTACTATTTCAATTACTCCAATTGGCACAGCATTGCCTTCCAATATCCCAATAAATAGTCTTACGCCTACTGACTTTAACGTTGTCCCAACAACGATTGATATCCCCGATATTACTGTCCCAGGCGACATAGCAAATACCCAGTGTTTCTGATAGATGTCTATAAATAAGGTCTCCCAATCTGTTGCTAACCAGACACCTCAGTTTGTTGATGATTATAGTCCTTTATTCAATAAATTTATTGAATATTACTATAAGTCTCAAGAGAAAACTGGGTATGGACAAAATATACTCAACGAGTTTTTAAACTACTTAAACATCGATAAACTCGATGTTGGTATTCTTGGCGGTGCTACAACTACTGTAGATGATATCTCTACCACAGATGCCACAATCTTCGTAGAAAACGTTGACACGTTTTTGGCTAACGACGGTAGTGTATTGATTGACGATGAAGTCATTTACTACGAGAAAGCTGTACAATCTCCTAGTATTGGTCTGAATCCTGGTATTTCTTATGAGCAGGTAAAATTAAAGTGGAGCGCACTTGCAAATCTGGTTGAGTTGTTTGATGGTGTTACGACTGAGTTTCGTTTAACATCACAAGACACTCCTATTTCTCCCCCCTCGGCAGCACATTTGATCGTGAAAATCTACGATCAATATTTGATCGCTGGTGTAGATTATACTGTTTCTGCTGATCGAATCGTATTTACAGAAGCTCCTAGAGCAAGATTGACCTCGGACTCCACAGAATTGAGTCAGATCACTTATTTGAGTGGTTTTGTTGAGAATCCAATCTATACTTTGGATAATATCTCAGGATCTTTTGGTGAAGGAAAGCGTACCTTCAGAGTATTCAGAGATAATGTACAATATCAACCAATTGTAGATGAGTATGTAATTGCAATCTACGATGGTCAAATTTTAACTCCTAAAACTGATTATGCTTTTGATGGATCTTTAGTCACTTTCTCCTTTACCCCTATCACTGGTAGGAGACTAGATCTATTTTCCATTGAAGCACCAATTCCTTCGTTTGGTAATGGTGCAGTTGGTTACTCTAGAGTCAATGATCAGGGTCAACTAACTTCAGTTGAAGTTTCTGATGGTGGATCTCAATACAGATTTGAGTATCCTCCCAAAGTCTCTATCAAACCTAATGGTAATGGAAGTGGTGGATCTGCCACTCCTCTTATCAATGGTATTAAGAATGTAACTCTGCTAAAAGGTGGTAGAGGATATAGTGATAGCAATCCCCCTACAGTTAGCATTGAAGATCCAACTAAACCAGGATCTACTGTAGCGATTATTAAGGCAAACGTTGTAAATGGCAGTGTTACTGGTCTAGAAACCCTTTCTTCTGGTAGTGGATACACCTTTACCCCTAGAGTCACTTTCGTCCAACCTGGCGGCGCTGTGCTTGCCGAAGCGCAAATGGTATATGGTGAGAATGGTGGTAGTCTTAACGGCGCTCCTGCTATCATCAATGGTGGTCAGGGGTATACTACTCCTCCCGAAATTTATGTGGATGAGCCTACTGGACTCAATCCCATCAAAGCATCTCTTAGAGCAAACTTAACTAACGGTGTTATCACATCTATCACCGTGTTAAATGCTGGTCAGGGTTATAACTCTCCTCCTAGAATTGCTGTAATTAATCCAACTGGAGCACAGGTTTTACAAACAACCGTTGATGGCAATGGTCGAGTTATCGACATCGAACTGCTTAGCGGTGGTAGTGGATATGAAGATATTCCTTCGGTTTACATTGTAGACGATAGAATCGATACCTCTGGTGTCTATATTGGAGGTACTGGTGCAAAAGCAACTGCATCCATCTTCAACGGACAAATTACTGATATCAACATTACCGACTTTGGTAGTGGTTATAGTGCTGTCAATCCACCTCAAATTGTTATTCAGGCACCTCCTCAAGCAGAAGCTTCTGTAGAAATTGGTCTTAATGAAATCACTGGTTTCAAAGTAATTAATAATGGACAAGACTATGAAAGATGCCGTTTTGAAGGTTGTGCTAGAGCAGCAAGTGCTATTACTTCATATACCCAAAGAGGTGAAGCAGTCTTCTCTAATGAAACTACAGCAGCAGAGCATACCAGTGGATCTGTAGTTAAGTGTCTAGATGCACTCTTTGTTAAGAGATTACTAGACAAATATATCAAGCAGTTTTTACCTGACATCCCTGAGTTGGATTATGACTCTATTGATGTTAGAAACGCTATCAAAAATATTAAAGATTTTTATTCTACAAAGGGCACTTCTTATAGTGTTTCTTATCTGTTTAAACTACTTTATGGTGAGAATGTAAGTATTACATATCCCAAAGACCAGATCATCAAACCATCTGCTGCTACTTGGGAAATTAATACTGTACTTAGAGCAACTCTGGTATCTGGTGATCCTGCAAACATCAAAGATGCTTTGATTGAGCAAGTTGAAGATATTGCTGACCCTAATATCAAGAATGCTAGTGCTCTAGTTGAAAACTTCATTTCTATTGCTACTTCCACAGACATCATCTATGAATTGGTATTGTCTGAGGAAACAATTGTTGGCACATTCTTGGTGCCTTACAAAACAAAACTTGCAGAGCCTCTTGGCGAAACAAATAACATCATTACTGTTGACTCTACAATTGGATGGCCCGAGAGAAATGGTGAGTTTGTAATCGATGAGACTGAAGTCGTACAATATAAGGAGAAGTCCCTAAACCAGTTTATTGAATGCACCAGAGGCGTTGGTAGTGTAGCTAGGATCTGGGATTCTGCTACAGTCGTTACTTCAAACTTCCAAGTATATCTGAATCGTGGCACTGCTCAAGAAGTAGTGATGAATGTTGTTGGTATTGTTGATGCTCAGCAGACCACTCTAACTGATACTGGATCTTACTATCTACCTGGCGATAAACTGACTGTATCTAAACTGGGTGGTAGCTCTAACGAACCTCAACTTACCACTTGGTTGTATAACGTTAAGAAACTTCTTGAAGTTGAATCTGTAACGTTTGGTGGTATCAATAATCAATCTGCTACTGTTACTACAAGTAGTCCCCATGGTCTGCTGGTAGGCGATCAGGTGACAGTTTATGGTGCTAATCCAATCATCTATAATGGCACCTTCCTAGTAACATCTAGAGATTCTTCTACTGTATTCCAATACACTCTTGCACAACCTGCAGCAGTTGTGCCTCAAGGTAATATTCTAATCTCGGTTGACCTTAACAAGGGTAAGTCTGGAAGTGATGCTATCAATAAGGCAATCAGTCCTTACACTACCAACGTACAAAACTCTTTCTTTAACAGAGAGTATGTTTACGTTGCTTCTACTGGTATTCCAAACTATGAGATTGGTCCTTTCTTAGGATCTGCATTCCTACCTGGCAACCAGAGAAAGTTAAATCGTTTCCCATTCGAGATTACAACGATTTCGACGAAGGATGAAACAAAACCTGGATCAATCGGTACTTGGGTAAATGGTGTTTCTATTCTTTCATATAAGTCAACTCAAAAGAAAACTTTCGGTGCGGTAACATCTATCTCCATCGACAATGCAGGCACTAACTACGATGCTGCAAATCCTCCTACCATGACAATTTCTAGTGGTGGTGGATCTGGTGCTGCTGCAACAGTAGTTGTTGATGGATCTTTAACTGATATTGAAGTCATCAATGGTGGTAGTGGTTATACCTCTTCGCCTCTGGTTTCAATCGTCGGTGGCGGTGGATCTGGTGCTTCGGCAACCGCTATCATCACTAAGGGAGTTGTTTCTAGAATCCTTATTAACAATGGTGGTAGTGGATATACTTCCCAACCCCTAGTCACAATTGTTGGTGGTGGTGGCAGTGGTGCAACTGGTGTTGCATCTGTAAGAGGTGGTATCAAGGAAGTTAACATCACTGCTGGTGGTGCATCATACACATCAGTACCTATAGTATCTCTGAGCTCTGGTCAGGGTGCTGTTGCTCAAGCAATTGTAAACAATGGTAGAATCATTTCTATCGCAATTATTGCTGCTGGTAGTGGATATACTACTGCACCTGAAGTAACTATTCAGGGCGATGGTTTTGGTGCAATTGCTAAAGCAACGATTGATACAGATGGCGAGAATGCTGGTAGAGTAACTGGTATTCAAATCCTCAATAGAGGTATTGGATACACTCAAGGTTTGACTTCTATCGGTCTCAATTCGATTGGTCAAGACGCTAAATTTACCGCTAATGTCTTTGAGTGGACATACAACCTACAAGAGACTGCTAACTTCGATAGTGCTCAAGGTACTCTGTTTGAAGGTCTGAATATCCAATATGGTGGCGAATATTCGCATATTTCAAATCCCCAGAGATTGAGATATCTACTGGGTGACAATCTATTTGTAAATGGTATTGGTCTAATCAAAGAGCAAGAGACCTCTCTTGAGCACTCTCCTATCATTGGATGGGCATATGATGGTAATCCCATTTATGGTCCTTATGGATATTTGGATCCTACTGATCAGAGCTCTGAGATTTCGAGAATTAGATCTTCATATGCTTTGAAACCCAATCTGATCTATGACGAAGAAACTAATATTGTACCTGCTAGAATTGATGGTCCTGCTTTAACTACGGATCCTTCTGGCACATATATTGATGACTATCAATATAATTTTGGTAGTGGTGATCTGGATCAATATAACGGCAGATTCTGTAAGACACCTGAATTTCCAAGTGGTAGATATTGCTATTTTGTTACCATTGACGCTACAGAAGATGGTAATCCTGTATTCCCTTATGTTTTAGGTCCTTCTTACAACTCTGTTGTTGATATTTGGAATCTTCAGGATTCTGCAATTCAGCAAAATATTCCTACGGGTGTTGTACGTTACAGAGATCCTTATGAAAACGTAGATATTGACGTTGAAAGGACTCCCAACGCATCTACAAACGCTCTGACAACTGAAGCTGGAGACATTCTTCTATTTGAAGTAGAAGATGAGAATAGAGACGGTATTATCGATCAAGCAGAGATTGATGATCCTGAAGAAATGTTTGAGGAGTCTCCTCTCCAACTATTTGATTACTTCCCTTCAGTCAAATTTGACTCCAAAGTTGATATCGAAGTTGAAACAATCACTAGATTTGAAGATGCATCGGTAACTGGATTTACAATTGAAAATGCTGGTGAAAACTATCAGGTCAATGACAGACTGGTCTTTGATAACACCGATACTGGTGGATCTGGTGCTTCTGCTCGTATTTCTAAGATTAAGGGTGAAACTGTTTCTGCATATACATTTGAAACGGTAGATAATATCAATTATGGTATTCTTACTACCGAAGATCCTCACAACCTAGTTATTGGGGACAAGGTTTTCGTTGATTACACCCCTGTAACTGAAAATACTAATAAAGAGTATACTGTCAGACAGTACAAAGGTATTGAAGAAGTTGTTGTTAATGTAAATGGTGCAGGATATAACACAGATATTCCTCCTACTGTTGTAATTGACGGTGATGGAGAAGGTGGTGAAATTGAAGCAATTGTTAACCAAGTTGGTGCAATTACAGAATTCAATATCTTGAATTTTGGATCTGGATACACTAAAAATCCTCGTGTTATTCTTTCCCACCCACAAGTCTTCAAAAAAGCAGATTACTACGTTTCCACCATCGGTCATGGCATCAATGATGAGAGACAAACTGTAGTCAATGATGTATTTGTTGATGAAACCAAAGAAGTTTATCTCTGTGGATATACAATCGACTCTGCAGGTGATCGTATTGGTGTTATTTCCAAACTCAATGCAACTGGTGTCAAAGTTTGGGAAGTTACTGTTGTACCTAACCAACCTGATAATCTAGAAGCAAAATATCTCAGCTTCAATAAACTTCTTATTGATGGAAATGATATCTGGGTAGTTGGTGATGTTAGACCCAACAGACTTATCCTGGATGGTTACAATCCAGACATTTCTCTGATCAAACTCACTCAAGATTCCAATGGATTAACAGCAAACCTGACATTCCAAAAAGCATATGCTGGTATTTCTGGATCAACTAGAGCCGACCATGTAACTTCCTTAGAAAAAATCTCTAACACCAGATTTATCATTGGTGGTTATACAAATACAAACTCTGCCTATCCATATGACGCTTTCTTAGCAGTACTTGACACTACTGGTTCATTTACTGTCAAGAGAAAACTTGCATCTACTACCAAATCTGAAAAAGTTACCGATATTGTTGTTGGTGAAGACGGTTATATCTATTTCACCATGGAGACTGCTGCTAACTCCACTACAACTGATTTGAATGTAGCATTTGGTAAGGTATCTGTTACTACAAATACGATTGATGTTGCTTGGATCAAAGAGACCAGCAATTCCTTATATTCTTTCACAAATTCAAGTCTTGCCGTAGACGAATTTAATGAATACTACATCACTGCTGGATTGAGACTGAAAGCAACCCCAACTACAAAAGATAGTTTCTGGGTTGGTAAATTTGACACTGATGGTGCAAAAATCTGGGCTTATCGTTATGTTGCTCCCGTTGATGGTCCTGTCGATGTTGTAGACACTACAGAGATTGATATTTTTGGTGATCTCAATCTTGCTTACACTCAAACTGATTCAACCACTTCTAAGACAACAGTTTGCACTGTTAAGGTTAAATATGATGGTAGCATTCAGAAGCACACCAAAAATGAGCTTGCTTCCAAACTAGCATCTACTACTAAGAATAAAATCGAAGGTTTTGCTGCGAAATCTCTTGCAGTTGACGAATCTGGTGACGTACATGTATTCGGTCAGAGCAAGTGGAATAGAAATGAGTTTATTCTCAAATTTGATAGCGATGAATCTGATCTCACCGAGCATTACAATCCCGTTGGATTTGGAACTGGTGGATCTTTCTTAATTGATGAAAATGTTGCAAAGATCTATGGATACCAACCTCTAGTTAGCACAACCGTTTGGGAAAATGCATACCTGAAAGTACCTGGCACTGAATTAACTACAGTTTTAAATGATGACTGGACATTAGAATTCTTTGTCTACAAGGACTCCACAGAGTCGCAAACTCTATCTCAGGGGTATCAGACCTTAGTTGGTATTGGTGGCGCTAGAGACGCTACTGGAGGTCTCTGGTTGGGTTATGATCAGAGCACTGGTAATTTAAAACTTGTCATTTCCGATAATACCACTCCCATCATTAGTGCGGGTGCTGGTCTGTCATCTACACAGACAACATTATTTGCTAATGACACCTGGGCGAAATACTCTCTGCAAAGAAATGGCAATACATTTGTCGTATGGGTAAATGGCGTCCAAATTCTAACTGGCACGGGTAGCAACTTGTCATTTGGCAATAAGGATCTGTATTTTGGTAACCAGATTGGTTGGGGTCCCACTGCTACTGACTTTGCATCTGATCGCCAGGGACAATTCCGTTTAGATCACGTTAAACTCAGAAATAGAGCGGTTACTCCTACCGTACCTAGCGATATTGTAACAATTCCTTCTGCTGGTGCATTCCCCTTCGCTTATGACTGGACTGATGATGCTTGGTTTACTAATTATCTAAATCGCTATGATTATGTAAACTATCAAGGTCTTGGTATTAAGATTGATAAGAATACTGATAGCGTAAGACTTGGCACTTTTGATATCTTCACAAATTCTGAAGTCAAACTAGTAAGATCTGCAATCACTCCTGTAGTTGGAGTTGATGTAACAATTACCACTGTCGGTTATCCCCTTTCCGATCTTGGATTCCAGTCTCTCAACTATGATGACGCTAATACTGTGTATACAGTCAGCGGAAGTGGTGTACAGGGTGGATCTACACAACTGACATATGAGCAGGATGTATGGTCTGGACGTACTGCAACTATCCCTGCACCTGGATCGCAGAAAGTTAAAGCAACAGCAATTGTCAAAGATAGATATTTCTTCAAGGTTACAGAGACCTCGAAGATTGATAACATCATTGGTCTTCAAATCAATCAACCTTTCAAATTCACTGTTGGTGCAAAATTACTCTTAAATACCGAAGCTGGTGCTTTTGTTAATAGTGGTTACATCACTTCCTTGGATTATGAAAATAACATCGCCTATGTTGCTATTAACAATAATACCTGGACAGATGATCTGAATACTGGTGTGCTTTCTACTGAAAGATTTGATGAGCAAAGCACTTACGGAATTCGTGGTCCAATTCCTGATGATGTTAATGAAATGCCAGCATATCAGTTTGTTGAGGTTGGATTTACTCCTTCTATTGGTGAGTTTTCTATCAATCTTGCAAACTTTGATGTCCCTGAATACCTTGGAATTGGTGGCACTAATAATCTGGATCAATATGCAAGATTCAAACCATTCCTAGTTGATCAATATCAAGTAAAGATTGAGGAAGTTTCTGGTGTAACCAACTATGTTGTTGGATCTGTTGTCAATCTTTCTTCTAATCAAGTTTCTTATAATCCTGATTACACTCAAATTGATATCACAGGTCTTACTGGTGTAACAAAGATCACTCTGATCACCAACTTGAATAAAGTCCTTCAAGTAACTGGCGTAGTACGTAGTGATCTAGTTTATGTCATCACTTCGTCTGCTCACTACCTATCGTCTAAAGAAAATATCTTTGTTGATGGTAACCCACAGGCATCTGATGAGTATAATGGCGCATTCTCTGTCAAAGATGTAATCGGCGTTAAGGAGTTTACTTATCAACTTTCTGCTACCGCAACTACAGATCCATCTGTAAATGCAGGTAGTGTAAGTATCTTTGCTAAGTCTCCTACTCTCAAGATGTATTATGGTCATCAGTATGTCTTTGATTTGAGCCACTCCTCGATGAGGGATGCAAACCTTTCGTTTGCAAAGGATAGTCTCTACAAACTAGAATATTCTTTCAACTTGATTACCAGAGAAGGAATTCCTGGTGTAACTGGTGGTGGAGTAGGAGCTTCAACAGTATCCTTCACGGTTGCTCGTGATCAGGTTACTAATATTTCTTACTACTTCGATCCCTCCAGACCTGGCGATGATTCTCCTGTAATTCCTGGTAGTTATCTGGACGTTGTTACATCTCCTTATAAGGGTGAATTTGATATTACCAGCACCTCTGGTGGTACTATTACCACTGGCGATGATACTATGAGATTCCCTCTTCTCAATGAGCCAGAAGGTCCTGCAACGGTATCCTCGGCATCTTATTCAACTAGCTCTGAGAAAGCAGTTGGATCTATTGCTGACATTCGCATTGTCAACAAAGGTGGATTCTACACAAGACTTCCAATTATTTCTGATATTCTTTCCAATAGAAAGATTGAAAGAGTGCAGATTAATGAGCCTGGCACCGAATATGCTGTCGGTAGATATGACAGTGTGCCTATTAGTGGCGATGGCGAGGGTGGTTTCGTATCACTAATTGTAGATGATACTACCGATGATTTTGGTAGCACAATTCCTGGTCAAATTATTAGTGCAACAGTTACCTCTGCAGGTAAGGGATATACCACTGCATTCATTGATGTTGAGTCTATCCCCAATATCCTTGGTCCTGGTTTAACTGGATCTGGTGCAGATCTTGAAGTTGTTATTCCTCCCTTTGGTACTGGTGCTGCAATCTTCACCAAGGGCGAAAACGTTGGTAAGATTAAGAAACTGAAGAATAATAACTTTGGTTATGATTATCCCCACGACTACACTCTCCGCCCAGAGATTACATTCCCAATTAATGCTCAGTTAACTTCTACTAGCATTCTCTCTAGCATTACCGTAACCGATCCTGGATCTGGTTATTCTCAGGCACCTGCTGTTGTCATCACTGGTGGTGGCGGATCTGGCGCTATTGCTGAGGCATCCATTAAGAATGGTCGTTTAGATAGCATTATTGTTAAAGATCCTGGATCTGGATACTCGTCTACTCCTGATGTAAGTCTCAGATCTTCTTTCAACTATGTCATCAACCTTGACCTGGGTCTTCTGCAGTTTGCATTCCCACATGGCATTCAAAATGGTGCTCCAGTATCATTAAATGTTGTTGACACTGGTGACGGAGCAGAATTCCCTCTAGCAGCTGGCGCATTGGGTAGACTGAATGGATCTACCACATATTATGCAATTTCTGGTACTGCACAATCTCTTGATGATGATCAACTGAAACTTGCAATCACCGAGACAAACGCAGAGCTAGGTGATGCAATTTCCTTTGCTAACGTTGGGACAGGTAGACAGCAAGTCTTGACTGAATCCTTTGGTGCGACTGCGGTTGCAAACGTTACCACTTCAATCTTCCTAGAAGGTGAATTGGTTTATCAGGGCGATAGCATTGAAACTGCTACTGCAACGGGTTATGTTTCAACTAACGAAGGTTGGCAGATCGGTCCTAGAGTCCTGAAGATTATTGACTATGAAGGAAACTTCATTGCTGGTGAAAGACTTACAGGTGTAATCTCTAAGTCCTCTGGTATCATTAGCGATATTAAGATCGCTACTGGTGTCCTTGAAATTGGATCTATTACTCAGACTACTGGTCAGTTTATCGATGACGTTGGTAAACCCTCCGAAATTATCCAGAGAGTACAAGATTCCTTCTACTACCAAGACTTCTCTTATGCTGTTAAGTCTTCGGTTTCTATCAGCGACTGGAAAAATATTCTAATCAAGAATGTCCACCCAGCATCTTTCAAAGTGTTTGGTGAGTTGAATCTGGATGAATATGCATTTATTCCTAACAAAGAGACTGCATTCCAGTTAACTAAGTCGGTTGAATTGGCACAACAAGCAACCGTACCTAACATTCAAAACTTTACTCTGGTTGAGCCTGTTTATCAGGAATTCAATAATACTGAAGTACTATTCAGACAGAAGAGATTGACCTCTTCGGAGAATATTCTGACCTCTGTTGTCCAAAGAATTGATGATGTTTCTAATCTCTTTGATGGTATTAGGACTGCCTTCCCCCTAACAGTACAAGGGGATACCGTTGTTGCTAATGCCAATCAGATGATGATCATCTTGAATGGTGTTACTCAAACTCCTGGCACATCATTTACAATTCAGGGAGACTCTATTGTCTTCTCCGAGCCTCCTCAACCAGATGCTAGTGTAAGATACGTTGTCGTTGAAATTGAGCAGATTAATACTCAAGAAATGACATTCAGTAACGTATCTGGTATCTTCCCCAACCCAGGTATGACAGTTGTTGGTGGATCTTCTACTGCAAGATTCACGGTAACTTCTGTTGTTGGTAATTCCATCTTTGGTTTCAAAACAACAAACACAAACTTTATTCCTGGTGAATTGGTAACTGTCGGTGCAACTGGATTTGCTGCCAACATCACAACACTTACTAATATTGTTAATAATGGATTGTTTATCTTCGGTGAAACTGTAACTAACTTTGAAGGAGATACCGCTAAAGTTGAAGAGATCAACCTAGAGAAGGGTCAAGAAATTCCCCGTGCTCTTCTGAGATACACAATTGGTCTTTCTACAACTCAGTTTGAAGTTATTCAAATTGATGGTACAGAAGCACCACTTCCTGATGGCACATTTACTATCGGTCAGAAATATCAGTTTGGATCTGAGCTCTTTGAAGTTACTGGTATTACGAATGGCGATCAATCTACAACTCTTACTGTCCTTAGAGGTAGGGATGGCACAACTTCAACTCAACAGTTGGAAGATTCTCCAATTTACGGCACTGAAATCACTATCACCAATAGATTGATTCTCAGTAAGACAACTGGTACTTATCAGTCCACTCCTGGTCTATATGATATTCAACTCAACGATATCGTCGTTGCTGCTGGATCTGGAGTTGTTGCGAGAATTGTTTCTACTCAGGTATACACGGATCCCGTAACAAATGAGCCCATTCCTTCGGTTACCATCTCTGACGGATCTTCTTTCTTCGGTCTACTGTTTAACAGACTGATTTCTACAACATATCCTAACGCAATTATCGATGATATTGGATCTTCTCAGATTTCTATTGTTGATTTTAATGATAATGAGAGTCCATTTGATCTCAGATTCCCCACTAATGAGTTAGTCAACAATTACATCATTAAGTCTTCTAATGAATCTGGTGATTTTACAGAAAATGAGTTTATCAGAAACTTCACTATTGATTATGGTAATGCTGTTGGTCAACCTGTTGCTGGTGATGAGGGAATTGTCAGAAAACTCTCTTATAAGATTCAATCTACAAATGGAAGTGGTTTCTTCAATCCTGGTCAAATTATCAGATCCAGAAATAGTAAGGCAGAAGTAATCGGTTACAGCCAAGCAAGAAGAGTCGTCTTCCTCGGTAAGATGGGTCGTTGTAAGGGCACTGGTGAAGACTATCACACTGCTACATTTAATAACTCTGCTCAGTTAGATACTGCTCAGAAGAAATTTGGCAATACTTCTTTACTACTTGATAGTGCTACTACTGATTACTTGTCTATTCCAACTTCCACAGAGTTTGGATTTGGTACAGGCGCATTTACAATTGAATGTTGGATTCGTCCAAATGATGTCTCTGCTGGTGACAGACATATCTTTGACATGAGAGATAATGGATCTGATGCCAATGCTGGTAGACTTTATATTGCCACAAATCAATTACGTTTCAATATTGGTGGTAGTGATATCCTTACATCTGGTGCAACAACACTTGCTGCAGATACTTGGTATCATGTTGCAGTTTCTAGAAATGGCACATCAATCAAGATCTTCATTGATGGTAATGAAGTTGGCAGCAATACAAATAGCACTGATTTGGGATCTACAAAACGTATCTTTATTGGATCTAATTTTTCTGCATCTAATGTTTTCTCTGGACATATTGATGAAGTACGAGTTTCCAATACTGCTCGTTATACTGAAGCATTTACACCACGCAACGGAATCTTCCAAGGTGACAATAATACAAAACTACTATTACACTTTGAAGGTGCTGATGGGCAAACATATACAGATGATTGGTCTGGACAAGCATCTTGGGCAGAGGGGGATCAGTTTGCAAATGATGCAATTCTAGAAACCTCCAAACTGACTGGATCTCCTGCTGGATTCGTTGGAAAAACTCATAGATACTTAGATTCTGCAAACCTACTGAAAGCAAACGCAAAATTCCTTGCAGAAGAAGTTGTTGCTCAACTTCTAGTACAATATCCCAGTCTGGTCATTCCTGGTGGAAATATTAATTGTGTAGATGACCTTGAGGATGTTGTTGAGCAGATGGTTGAGGATCTTAGAAATGGATCTAACAACCATATGTGGGATGCTGCTGCAATTTATGTTGATCGCTCTGCTAATCCTGTAACTCTCAATCATATTGAGACTGAAATTGACGAAACTATCTGGGCATACACCAGACTTAAGGATCTTGCTAAGGAAGTAATCAATAATCTCTTGGTTACTGTTACTGGATCTCACGGTTATACTCAGGTTACTGATGCAAGTCTCACCGACTCGTCTTCCTCTGTCCTGTCTACATTTACTCCTACAACAGGCACAACTTACGATCCTGCAACTGGCGTTTTGGTGCTGGAGATTGGTAGCCATTCTCTTACTACTAGCAACAGAATCACTCTTGCAGAAGAAGGTTTAGTCTTTACTTGCACTGATGATGGAAACCTCCTACAACTGGCACATCCTCGCTCAACCGATCCCGCTTTCGAGAAAGTACTTCCCATCACCGCAGTAACTGCTACCACAATTACAGTCAATGTTGGTAATGCTGGTAGTGCATCTGGCAGCGCCCACACATTTGTCAGTGCTACCTCTGGTGCTGTAATCGTATTAGATTACACTAGTGCTGACTGTGCCGATGTTAAGAATACCATTGATTCCTTGATGGATATCTTAATCGATACCTTAACCGAAGCAGATACTCCTACCGTTGCCACAAATAATACTGGCGATTGGTTGGGTACTATCACTAAGGTATCTCCCGTATACGAGTATATCGGTGCAGTTGCAGATGGATTTATTGATGTGCCCTTTGATATTTCTTATCATGATGCTGCAAACGATATTGTTTACACCAATCAAATTGATCTTTCATCTAGAAATAGATTCTACGATGCTGCTAATCTGATTCGCCTCAATAAGGCACCAATTGTAGATAAGACTGCATATGATTTGATTCAACGTTATCCCGATCTGGCGCTGGATATGCCCAGAAATGGAGATGGTAGTGGGTCTGGTACTGCTAGATGCAAGACTGACCTTGGTCTAATCCTTGATAATATCGCTAAGGATATTGAATCTGGTGGAAATGAAAATACAATTCGTGCAATTGAAAGCTACTTAGGCGTCAATGACGAAATTCAGCACATCAGACTCCAATTGCTCCAGTCGTTGTATGCACATACAAGACTTGGTTACTACATGAAGCAAGCGATTAATGGTGATCTGACTGAAGATAACACCGATAATGTTATCGTCGGTGACTGGGGCATCACTAATGATCCTGGTGGTTGTGCAAATGTCCAGACAGCAATTGATACTCTTATCGATCTTGCCAATGACATGCTTGCTCCTACTGGTGATCGTTATAGAGATGCTGGCGATCTCCTCTACTTCAATAGAGACTTTATTGCCGATGAAACTGTTGGACACATTGACTCTACCCTGTCTTATGTCCTTGGTAATACACTTTATCAGTCCTTCCAATATCCTGATGGAGTTAATGGTAGAGATAGGTGCAAGGTTGATATTACTCTAGTAATCGAAAGTCTAATCACTGATCTTTTGACTGGTGGCAATAGCAATACTATCAAGGCAATTGAGTTTTATGTAACTTCTAGACTCGGTATCAATTTTGTTGAGGATCAAATCCTTGCAACGCTTGAAGCATACAATCATGTCAAATTCCTTGGCACCAAGGCAATTAACAATCTCCTGTATCCAAGAAGCAGCGCCACAACTGGCGATCAATATGCAGCACAATACACTTCGCTTGCTCCATATCGTGATGCAACAATTACTGATTCTAATGGTGGGGTATACTCCGATTCGGATTGCGCTGATGTTAAGCAAGCCTGGAATACCTTAATGGATACCCTTATCGATACTCTTTCGCCTTCTGGTGATGTCGGTAAGGCAGTTAGTAAACTGGTCCTATTCAACAAAAACTTCTATAAGGAAGAACTTACTCAAGAAGTTGATAGGCAGTGGGGTCCTGGTACTTGGGTTTATAACGACTTTATTGATGGAATTGTAGACGATGTGATTCATGACGTTGTAATTACCGATGTTAGTGATGATAACATTCGTTATCAAGAAACTTACACTATTGATGTCAGAATCTTTGGCACTCGAATCAGCGAAGGTGCCATCGTCGAGCAAAGGACAGCGCCTGTAGGTGGCACCGTTCTTCGCACAGCAGTTGTTTTAGAAGTATTCCAAGATACATGGTATGGCATTTCTAATAACCCAGGTATTGACTCGCTATTCTTGAGCAGCATGGTGATTGCTGAGGTTGAAGATCCATTCAATACTGGTAATGCACCTGATGATGGTCCTTGGCAAAATAGTGGTTATCATTGGTATGTTGGATATCCCACCGATCCCTTTTACACGCAAGCGCAGATTGCCACATATGGTCCCAACCGCTTCTGGGGTGACCTTAAGGTACCTTATATCGACAAACCTGCAAATATTCAAACCATAGCAAAAGCGCAGACTATTACTTCGCTAATTGATAATTTTAGTGTTGGCACTAACTTATGGCAATTCCCCGAATTCTTTACTTACAACTGGAATAGAGTTGGAACGACAGTATATGAAAATTCTGATCTCAGTCCTGATGGCACTTATACCGCAGATAGAGTCTTCTCCTCTGGTGGATATTATGGTTACCACTTCCTGTATAGAGATTATAATCTAACCTCATATGAAACTTTTGATAACGGATTCCTAAGATTCGATAACGTAAGTAACACTGGATTTGATGATGGTAGCACAGACACTACACAAACCTATACGGTTTCCTACTTCGTAAAAGGTCAACTTCCATATCCTACAAGTTACTGGCCCAATGATGGTGCGAAGTACATTCGTTTCCAATTGCAATTGATCTCGGCTGGTGCTCAATCTCAATATGTTTGGTTTGATGCCGACCTACTAAATGGCACTGTTGGTAACGCATTTAATCTTCTTGGTGGTGTTAATATCGATGATTATGGAATCATCGGTCATGGTAATGGTTGGTATAGAGTTTATATGACCATCACCTTCGGTTTTGGTTTTGATATTCTTAGATCTGAAACGATTATCAGAAGTTTGCAGGGTGCTCTAGTACATGCAGACAACCGATCTGATCGTTACATTCTTTATTGGGGTGCTAAACTTAATAGAGGATCTATTGATGCATACAGATCTACTGGATTCTATACTTACTATCCAAGCACCGAATATAACGTCAAAAAATATGCTCTTGAGAAATTGAGAGTTTATATGACTCAAGCAATGCGTCTTGAAATGGGTTATAGCGGTCGCTATTCTGGATTCTTAACTTGGGCAGAAGCAAATCCAACTGCATCCAGCTTCTATTTGAATAATGTTGGTTCAACCGAAGATGGTAAGTATCAGCGTATCGTACGCTATCTCATGGATATCATCTCCAACCAACTGGAGAATACTAATGCTGTTAACAGCATTATTTCTGAGAGTGGCATTTCTATTCCCAGCAGCACTTATGGTGCTATTCAATATTATCCTGGAATTTGGAGAGATTACCCAACTCCTCTTGGTGGTGGTATCGATCAGGCAGATTCTTTCTATGGAAGACTTTCTGATGCCTATGCTGAAGTTTCGCGCCTCGCTGGCAACGAAGCAAAACTAGTTAAGCAATTTAAGAGATTCCGTCTCACAGGTGACATTATTGATGGTCCCTTTATCATGAATGAAACCTGTCAGAAACAGGGAGATCCTGGCATTACTGGTGTTATCTATGGATTTACTTCTGATGAAAACTTCAATTACGTTGATGTTGAAGTAACTGCTGGTACATTCCAAATTGGCGACTTCCTGGTTGGTGCAACAAATAGCACCACGGCACAAATTGCAGCAATTGAGAATAGAATTCAAATTACAAAACTTATTGGTGACTTTGACCAAAACGTTGAATTTAAGGGTTATACATCCGATACAACAGCAACTGTTGTTGAGTTTATCAAGGCAGAAGCAGCAGTACTTCAAAATACTGGTGGTAAGTTGACTGTTGATACGGAGACTCTAGTTGGTAATTTTGAGACTACTTCGGTCGTTTATGCAGAAAACTCCGAGCAGTATTTGGATGTTTCCAAATTCAGTGGTCTTGATGTTTCTGTTGGTCAAAGAATTGTTTCTGATGGTTATATCAGATTCGGTGTCAATGTCCTTCAGGGTCTAGACGACTTCAGAGTTGGTAATAGAATCTACAAGATTGTCAATGGCATTCAAGATGTTAATACATACGCGATTATTACTGAAGTAGATCTGGATAGTAATTACATTTACGCAACTGCGGTCTTTGGTAATATTAGCAACGGCGATATTATTGGAGACTATGGCGTTGGTGAATCCTTCCCAGTCGGTTATGCATCTGTCACCTCTAAAGTTTCTGTTGCTGGTCAAGGTGCTGCTCTAGTCCAAGACATCAAAGACGTTGCTCTGAATAAGAGACTTTATCTGACTGATATCATTGGCAACTTTGACACTAGGGATGCTATTAGAGCAGCATTCCCAGAATCGGGTGCTATCAGCAATGATTACAGAGCAGTCATCACAGATAAAGTTGAGTTGAGTGCAAGAGTTAGAAGATTCTTCAAAGGATTTGATGGTAACACAACCACCTTCAAACTCACCACAAATAACGGCGATCCATACTTCCCCGACCCTGCAGGTCACATGTTGATCTTCATCAACGGTATTCTGCAACCTCCTGGTGCAAATGCTGCTTATACAGCATTCTCTGATACGATTGAATTTAGCGAAGCACCTGAGTTAGGATCTGCATTTACTGGATTCTACGTTGGTAAACTGAGACAGTTGGATGATATTTCTTTCGACTTCGACTCCTTGAGACAGTCCTTCAACCTCAGAAGAGATGGTACATTCTACTCGCTGACTCTGACCGAAGGTGTCCAGTCCACAGTCATCCGCCCAGAAAATAACATCATCGTCTCGCTCAATGGTGTTATCCAAGAACCTGGAGTTGGTTTTGAGATTGTTGGTTCTAGAATTATCTTCTCTGAAATTCCTCGCGTGGGATCGACCTTTGTCGCATTCTCCTACGTTGGATCTGAGGCAGACGTTGACGCTGCAGATATTGTCCCACCAATCGAGCCTGGTGACCTAATCAGCATCGAAGGCGAAGTTGAAGATCGTGAGGTTGCGGTTATTGAGTCCTCCAACTCCCTAATCACCTTCGATTATCTTGGATCTGTCTTTGGTAAGGATGCTGCTGCGTCGGCCATTCTGACATCGGGCACTATCGAGAAGGTATCTGTGACCGCACCTGGATCTGGTTACACAAGCAGACCTAACGTTAGAGTTGACTCCATTTCTGGTTTCGATGCCCAAATTAAGGCACTGATTGGTGTTGCTGGTGTTACCATGTCCACTCCTGGATCTGGTTATCAGAATCCTGACGTTGCTGTTGAAAGCACCGTGCCCGATGATTGGACTGCTCCCAATTTGGCTGCTTATGGTGAAGAGGTGATTGACCCTGAGATTGTTGGAATCCAATCTGCTTCTGCTACGGATACGCTGACAACTGACCCCCCATTAATCAATGGCGGCGTCCTTATAAATAACTAAAAATTAGTAGACTGATGGCAAAACAGACTATTGGATTGGGCGTTTCCGCCAACGATAACACAGGGGATTCTCTGCGTGTCGGTGGCGAAAAGGTAAATGATAACTTTAACGAGTTATACTCGTCATTGGGAAATGGTAGTACCTTGCAAATGAGTGTTACTGGTGCTGGTGTTGGTCAGGTTTTAAGATACAATGGGTCTAGTTTTGCTCCTGCAAATTTTAGTCAATTAACATCTTCCCTAGACGTTAATGGCAATTCTATTATTTCCACATCCAACGGAAATATTAATATTGCTCCCAGCGGTACAGGTGACATTACACTTGCTGCTGGTAGTGTTATTAGCACCTTTGATGGTGCTACTGGCACAGTAACTATTCCTACTAGACTGACATATACCAACGAATATACATCTTTAGGAGTTGCACCTTCTGCTACAACTTATCCTGGGTATTTCTTCACTATTAATGGTAACGATAGCCCATATGTAAACATTAACATTTCTGCTGGTGGTGTTGGCGATACACCAGCAAGATTAGTTACTGAATACTCTACAGCAGATCTCATCAAAGATATCAACTACGCTACTAGTCCTACAAACGGTCAAGTGCTCAAATGGAATAGCACAAACCAAGCTTGGCAACCAGGAGATGATGCTGCTGGTCTTGGTGCAGTTAACGTTTTTGCCACTGTCGTTGCTGATACTGGCACTACAACAGCAGATAGTCAGACTGACACTTTAGTTATTGCTGGCGGAGATAATATTATTACTAGTGTTGCTGGTGATACGGTAACGATCGATTTTGACGGTAATATCACTACAACTTTTGCTGCCTTAACAGACACTGATGTAACTAGTCTTACACAGGGCGACATGACCTATTGGAATGGCACCGATTGGGTTCCTACAAGGTCTCCTGTAATTTGGTGGGAGTTGAATGCTAATGGTGAAGCTGACTATACTTTTGCTGGTCCTGGTTTTGCAGGTACTGTATTTGATCCAACTCTATATGTTTATAGAGGTTTCACATATGTGTTTGATAACTCTGTGCAAGGTGGCGGTCACCCCTTCAGAATTCAAACTACTCCTGGATTAACTGGCACTCCATACACTGCAGGTCAATCTGGTAGTGGATCGGGTGTATTGTATTGGACTGTCCCCCTCGACGCTCCTAACACACTATATTATCAATGCACTTTACATGCATTAATGCAAGGCACAATCAACGTCGTAAGTTAATAAATGGCAAGAATCGTACCTGGATCTGGGGCTGTAATTAAACCAATTTTTAACGAGACATTTGGTGTAAGAGCAGTCGAAGTTTTGGATGGTGGGTCTGGATATGACTCTACCGATCCTCCTAGATTAACTGTGACTGGGTGCGGCACACCTGTTACTGAAGCATTACTATATCCAATCATTGATGATGACTCGGGTAGGATCGTTCACGTTAGAGTGCTTGCTTCTGGAGAAGGATATGATCCATTAAGACTGTCTCTCCTACCATTACAAGACACCCCAACCATTGTAACTTCTTTTGATATCAGAAGGGTCTGGCAGAGTAGTGCAAACTCGATTACATCCAGTGCATATCAAAGATTAGGTCAACAAATTACAGATAGACTTGTAATTAGAAGTGACAATCACCCAAAACCAGCAGACATTGCTGGAGAAAGAGTTCCTGGTGGCGGATCTTTAATCGATAGACAATTCAATCAGACATTCATCTATCGTGGTGGTAAAGATGTACCATTCTTTGGTGCAAGATCGGATCAATTCAACAAAACAACTGGCATTCTTGCCAATGGCGTATTATTACACACTCCAGAATGGGGACCAGCGGGCAATCCTCCTGCAGGATTTGCTATTGACGTTGTAAAATATCCCTTCATTAAAGGTTTAGATCAATATGGTGGTGCAGTAGACAACGATGTTTACTATTACCATTCCAGTAAGGTAATCAATCACTTCTCTCTTCCAAACGGTGTATTTGAGAATGGTAATCTCCAAACATTTGTTTGGGGCATCAAAGTAGAGTTTGACAACGTATTACTACCCATTTCAAATCTCGATGAATCTCTTGGGGATATTGAGGTTGGTAGAATTGTTGAGAAAATTGGCGGCGGTGGCGCAGGCACCATTGCTAAAATTGTAAGAGATGGGCAAAATAATGTTACTAGAGTATACCTAAGATTAGTTTCTGGAAGTTTTGAAGAAAATGATCTACTCTTAGGTACTAATGGTTTTGTATTGACTGTTGGTGATGATCCAATTCTATTCCCCAACGGCATTTTTTATATCAACTTTGGTGCAGATGCTCAGGAGTTTGGAGACTTTATTCCAAACGAATGGTATTTCTCTCCAGAGAATATTAGAGTACAGAGAAACTATCAAATTATTTGGGATTCTTCACACCCATCAAACCTACCATCCGAAATGCATACTGGGGGTCACCCAATGCAATTCAGTACGACTGCAGATGGTCTACTGAATAACGGAGATTTATATTACAATAGCACTGGGACATCTAATGCGATGTCCGTTGACTATCAAGACGAATTTGCTCCCACATTCATTATGAATGCGGACGAGTCTAATAGAATCTATTACTATTGTAAGTATCACCGATATATGTCGGGATATGTTGGCGATGAAGGTTATATGATTCTGGACCCAGAGTTGCCATCTGAGGAACCAAGAAATACCTATTACATTAGAGATTACTGGTTTAGCAACGGGATTATTGATTACTCTCGACATGCCAATGGACACTCCAAGATTCTTGGTATGTCCTTCGATGGATATCCCATCTATGGTCCATGGGGATATAATACAAGCGGTAGTGCTGTCAGAATGACATCTTCTTTCCGTTTAAAAACGGTTGATGAAAGAGAAGGCAACAGACCTACAGTTACTACACCAGGCACTGTTACATATACGGTTACATATACAAATAGTAAACTTACAATTGATGGTAATGTACCCGCATTCCTATCCCTAGAGAGAGGTAAGACGTATGTCTTCAATCAAGATGATGCCTCTAACAATAGTCAATATCTTCTTTTCTCCGAAGTAAATGGTGGTTGGCATGTTGGCAATCCACCTTCTATTGGCGATACAAATTATCTTTATACCAATGGCATCACATATACACTAGATGGTGTTAATGTAACCTATCAAAATTATATTAGTGGATTCAACACTGCTACCGAGAGAAGACTTACAATAACTCCCAGGGTCGATTCACCCAGTTTGCTGTACGTTATTGCATATACTCAAGCATCTGCTGGTTTTAGGACTGTCCAAACAGGATATCTTTTGGGAGATCTTGTTAGTGACTACATTTATGATTCTGCTGTTGGTGATCTTGATGAATTTAACGGTAAGTTTGCAGTAACGCCAGAGTATCCAAATGGCACATATGCATACTTCATGACGGAAGATGGCAATGGCGATCCCGTTTATCCATATGTGATTGGTCCAAAATATTATGGAGCACCCGTTTTTGAAGGACAAGAATTGCAAGCACCTTCTATACAATATCCATCTGGTGCTGAAGGTGAAGTTATTCTTAATGATCAAGGAGAAGTATCTTACATTAAGATGACTAAAAATGGTGATGGATACTTTGGACCCACACAAGCAAAAATTCTCGGCGGACAAGGTAGCGATGCTACTGGATCGGCAACCGTTCAGAGTATTACTGGTCTGGCACTCTTAAATCCTGGTAGATCTTTTGCCACTCCACCAACTCTAATTTTTGAAGGTGGTGGCGGTCAAGGTGCAACAGGATCTGCATCTATTGACACCGCAGGTAAACTGACTAGTATTACAATTGTCAATCCTGGTGAATTCTATCAAACCCCACCATATATTTACATCACTGGCGGTGGTGGTTTGGGAGCAAAAGCAGTTGCTAGAATTGACCAGGGATCAATTGTTGGTATTGATATTACCGATCCTGGTACTGGTTATATTAATCCACCTCAAATTATCTTCACTAAACTAGTAAACCTCAAGAGAAGGGCTTCAAATCGACAGTCTTACAACTCTACTCAAGGTGTGATGACTGGTTTGCTTAAGAATGCAACTGCTTCTGAAGGCACAATTTACGTTTCTTCTACAGATGCTTTCCCTGGATCTGGTAGATTTATTCTCAATGGCGAAACCATTTCCTATGCCTCCAAGTCTAGAGAAAGATTTACTGGTCTTACTAGAGGTCTTAATTTCAACTACGATCAACGTATTGTCTTAGATAATACACAACTTGACGCTAATGGAAACTCAACATATGAGTTTAGTGTTGGCGATAGAGTTATTCGTAGAATTGAGAATGCAAATAATAAAGTTGCAAAAGTTTATGACTGGAATCCCGCTAATAGGGAGTTGCTAGTCACATTTGAAGTTGATGAATTGGCATTTATTGATGCTGGCGTTCCTGGCACAGAAGATGCAACAATTCAATTTGATGCTGGAATTTTCGATAGTGCAGCACAAGGTGAGAATCCTCACGTCGTTTTGACTTCTGTTGGATCAACAATTGTTACTTTAACTACACCAATTGGTGTATTGCAAGATAGAGCATTTGAAGATGATGATGAGAATGAAGACCCCAACAACCCTGGCACATTCTTGGGTGATGGGATTCCCGATTTGGTAAACGCTGGTACAGACTATGAAAATCAAATTAGTCTTGATGGTGGTATCTACAATTCTCTATATGGTATTGAAGAAACTGTTGGCGGGCAAAATACAACCCTATTCCAAGCAGGCGATCAAATCAAAGACGCAAGTCTCCCATTCAAATTTGCTACTATTATTGAGGCAGGACAACTCAATGAAGGTAAACCCCAACTTGCAGAGATTGAGATCACTCTAGATGGAAACTTTGGAAATGGGCAAAATTACAGCGTCAACGAAATCGTTACAGGTGCGATTTCTGGTGTGAGAGCAACAGTAACGAGTTGGTCTCCTATAACTGGCAAATTGAGAGTCAAAGATGTTACTCCATATGACACTGGCAATATCAATATTGGTCTCGCTGGTTTGCTATATTCATTCTCGGTAAACAGTACAATCGTTGATTTTATTGTCAAGAATCCTGGAGCAGATTACTCTATTGTCCCAACATTGAATATTGAAAATGTTGGAGATATTGCAGCAACGACCACTGTGGTTATGACATCTTCAGGTGATCAGATTGATTCAATAAGTATTAGTAACGGTGGATACGGTTATGAAAAATATGTTGATAATACATATGCAACTAGACCCACTGTTACTGTTGTAACAGATCCTTCAGATCTAACTGGTAGTGGTGGAGTTGTAGAACCTATTATAGGTGGAGAATATCTCAACGGTAACGGTGGTGCTTCTTATAGAATCAAGGGTATCGAATACTTAACAGTTATTAGGTCTGAATAACTTGGATAAATAAACAGGAGGACACTAGTACCTAGCAAATGGCAGCTCTACTTACTGATCAGTTTAGAATTTTCTCTGCGAGAAAATTTATTAAGGCACTGGAGGGTCCTATTGCGACTCAGAGTGATGACGCAGCAGGAGACACGAGAGATCGTGTCTATCTCTTCATTGGAAGACCACAACCTTGGGATGATGAAAACTCGCCCCCTCAGGCAGTTGACTCATTTTTTGAGTTTTCAGGATCTTTCGATGACATGGTTTCGTTGAAGCGTATTTTGGCATCGGATACCATTCAGGTTATTCGTAGAATTGACTGGGTTTCTCCTGAGCAAACTACGGGTGGTCTTGGTTTCACTTATGACATGTATCGTCATGACTACTCCCCTAGTAAGACTGCTTCTTCGGGTGCTACCAAACTGTATGATTCCGACTTCTATGTCGTGAATTCTCAGTATCAGGTGTATAAGTGCATTTATAACGGCACTTCTCCTTCTGACCCTAACGGCAAACCCTCTACAGTTGAGCCCACAGGCACATCCACATCAATCATCACTACCTCTGATGGTTATCGTTGGAAGTATCTCTATACTATTCCTGTTGCACAGGTTTTGAAATTCTTCTCCAACGATTACATGCCCGTCTTTACTAACGATGCTGTAAAGACAAATGCTGTTGCTGGTGAGATTGATACTGTTGTTATTAACTCTGCTGGATCGGGTTATAACAACGGCACATATGATAACGTTGCTATTAACGGTGACGGTGCTGGTGGTCGTGTTTCCATCGTTGTTGACGGTGGTAAGATCATCTCCGCTACTGTAACCTCTGGTGGTACTGGTTATACCTTCGGAAAGATCAATATCGACAACATTACTGGTATTGGTACAGGCACCAGTGGACAGGTTGACGTTATCATTCCTCCCCCTAGCGGTCACGGTTTCGACCCCGTTGTCGAATTGGGTGCTTTCCGTGTAATGATTAACGCTAAGTTATCCTACGCTGAAGGTGCAGGAGACTTCCCAGTTGATAACGACTATAGAAGAATTGGTCTAATCACCAACCCCAAAAAGTTTGGTACTGAAGAATTACTTGCTGACCTTACAGTCTCCTCTGCAAAGGCAGTCATCTTCCCCCCAACTTTCCAAGGTAACTATGCTCCCGACGAAATTATTACTCAAACCCGAGTAATCGGAGGCACAAACGTTACCGCTAGAGGACGTGTAATTTCTTGGAATTCCACAACAAAAGTTTTGAAGTATTATCAAAACAACGTTGATGGTATTTTCCCTGAAGTAACTGGTACTCTGAATGAGTTTGATGGATCTAACGCAATTAGTGGAGCTACATCTGGCGCTGCTGGTCAACCAGATATTAACTTCCCTGCTGTCCCTAATTCATCCTCTAGGACCATCAACAACACTGAGTATGACTTGGGTATGAAGTTTAATAACGGGTATGCAAAACCCGAGATTAAGTCAAATGACGGTCAGATTATTTACATAGATAATAGAAGATCCATCAGTCGTGCAAACGACCAAATCGAAGATATTAAAATCGTAATCGAGTTCTAATGGCACAGAATACCAACCTTAACGTCACACCTTACTACGACGACTTCGATAAGGCGAAAAACTTTTATCGAGTGTTGTATCGCCCTGGATACCCTATTCAGGCGAGAGAACTTACGACGATGCAATCGATTCTGCAAAATCAGGTCGAGAATGTTGGATCGCATCTATTCAAAGATGGTGCCATGGTCATCCCAGGTCAAGTGGGTTATGACCTGAATGTGGATGCTATCATGCTCCAAGAAAATTTCTTGGGCACAAACATTGAGCAATATAGAAATCAGTTAACAGGTAAGATTATTGAAGGTCTTACTACAGGCGTTAAGGCAAAGGTGCTTTATAGCATCGGTGCTACAGAATCGGAAAAAGGATATATCACTTTATACGTTAAGTATATTGAATCTGGCGGTGTTGATCAAACTCAACAGACTTTCCAAAACAATGAGCAGTTAATTACCGATGCTGAGATTACATTTGGTACAACCCTGATTGAAATTGGATCGCCATTTGCACAGTTGCTTCCCACTGCTTCTATTCAAAAGGGATCTTCTGCATACATTCAGTCTGGCGTATACTTCATCCGTGGTTTCTTTGTAGACGTTGCTGAGCAGTATCTTCTTCTAGATCAATATGGTAGCACCCCCTCTTATAGAGTTGGACTTGAGATTAGGGAATCCATTGTTACCCCAGAGGATGACCTTAGTCTTAACGACAACGCAGCTGGAACATCTAACTATGCTGCTCCTGGTGCTCATAGATTTAGAATCACCACTGCACTTGTAAAGAAAGTACTTTCCGACGATGCGGACAAGGATTTCCTTGAGTTGCTTCGTATCAACGGTGCTAAGGTAGAGAAACTTGTAGATAGAAGTGCATATCAAGAATTAGAAAAGTCCCTTGCTACTAGGACTTATGAGGAGTCTGGTGACTATACAGTTAAGGACTTCACCATCAAACTGAGAGAAAATCTGGATGATGGTTTCAACAATGGTGTTTACAGATCTGGTGACACCACATCTAGTGGATTAACAGCATCTGAGAATCTGTATTCTGTTGAATTTGCTCCTGGTGTAGCATACGTACGTGGTTACAGAATTAAGACCTTAGGTCCTACTTACGTTGACCTTGAAAAACCCAGAGATACAAAAGCATTATCGAATAACATTATCCCATTTGAGATGGGTAACTATTCTAATGTTGAGAATGTCTTTGGTTTCCCCAACATCTCTGGATCCACAGTTGCCAACTCTTATCAAGTTGTAGATTTGTATGATACCAAAACTGTAACTCCTGGCGTGACCTCTGGCAATCTGATTGGTTATGCTCGTTGTGCAAACTTTGAGTATTACGATGATCCCGATAATACTCAAGGAAATTCGGATGATCGTTATAAGATGAATCTGTTTGACTTGCAGATGGTCACGGTCGTTCAGTTAGCATCAGCAGAAACTCTGTATCAAGGATCGATCGTTGTTGGTGCTAGCAGCGGTGCTAGAGGTTATGTAATCGATACCATTACTGCATCTGATGATCTTCCTCTTTATCAAGTAGAAGGATCTTTTACCGAAGGCGAAACTATCCTTGTAGATGGACAAGCAGTCCAAACCATTTCTAAAGTCCATACCTATAAGTATTCTGACGTACGTCAATTTGTTTGTAGAGACGAATCTAGCAGCGTAGTAGAGTTTACTGCCGACTTGATTCTGGAGAATGCTATTAGATTGAGTGGTGATAGTTTTACTTATGATGCAACTGGTGGTAGTGAGAATATTGTTGGTCTCAACTCCAACTTTGCTATCGATCTGAGACCTGGAGATCTTATCTATTTCTCTCCAACAGAGTTTGTTATTGTCGATCTGGTTAATCCAACTAATTTGGCTGCTTCTAACATAGCCACCATCTTCAACTACAGCACACAGACAGTACAAGTTACTCCTGGTAGTGTATTTCCTTCTGCGGGCACATATACGACTCTTGTCCGTTATAGAGGCACTCTGCTCGATATTCGCAATGCAAATCTCCTCAGCGAGATGCCTAAGAAATATATTAAGAGTATCTCTGACGAATCGATGATCGTCAGAAGGACTTTTGACGGTCAAACAGTATCTGCTGCTGCTATTTCGATCACTCTACCTGAGAATGAGCAGTTTATTTCACTATCCGATACTGCATATAATATTACAGTATTAGCAAGCACCAATGGGTCGTATCCTGTTGGGACAAATATCCCTCTAGATACTGCTAATGCTGGAAATATTGGTTATGGAACACTCAACGTAGATAGAACTACACTTACCATTGAGAATCTAACCAATATTACATCATGTAAGATTACTGCTTCGGTTTCCAAAAACGTTACGACTAGAAAGACAAAGGCATCTAATGAGATGTTTGTTTTGAAAGTTGATAAGACGATTACCAATAGCGATAAGCAAAATTATGGTCTGCAGTACTCTAACCTGTACGGCACTAGAATCGAAGATAGAGAGCTCTCCCTTGGTTTGACCGATGCATATAGATTGCACGCTGTATATGAGTCCACAGACGACAGTGACGCTATTATCCCAAGCATTACCATCGTAGAGCCCGTATTCTTTGCCGTTGGTAGTTATATCACTGGTAATTCCAGTGCTGCTAGAGCAAAGGTTGTTGAATTCCAGTCTGCAAACTTAAAGATTTCTATTGTATATACAGACGGTACATTTATTTCGGGTGAGACTATTAGTGGTATTGATGCTAATGGTGAGCCTATTACTGCCATCATTAATGATAGTGACGGATCTGTTGTTATTGGATCTAGAGTTGTAACTGATAACTATTTTCTGGAAGTTGCTCAAACTCCTTTTGCATATGATACTTCTAGAATCGTTCGCAAGAAAGGCGTTACTGCTCCAATTCGCAAACTGAAAGTTGTCCTCGACTACTATAGCCACTCCACAACTGGCGATTACTTCGGCGGACAATCTTACTTGAATACTACTTACGATGAAATTCCTTTCTTTGAAGTTAAATTCCTAGCAGATTATTTAGACTTCCGTCCTGGTGTTAAGAATCTGTATAGTGGTAGTGGCACCGTTGCTTCTCCTGCATTTGTCAACTGCTCTACATTTGACTTTAAGTCAAGAGTATTCTCTACTGGTGGTAGCACTTCTGCAACCATTTTTGATATTCCTAAGATTGGCGAAGATTTTAGATGCGACTTTGATTGGTATCTACCCAGAGTAGATAAGGCATTCCTCCTTCCCAACGGAGAATTCCAATTAGTTAAGGGTAAGTCTGCTGAAGCACCTCAAGAACCAGACAACCTGAAAGATGGTATGCTTCTTGGTACTTTGTATCACAAACCATATGGTTTTGATCCCGAGGCAGATGTTGTCATTAATAAGTCTGACAACAGACGCTACACTATGAGAGACATTGGATCGATTGAGCGTCGTTTGGATCAGGTTGAGTATTACACTTCGCTCAACATGCTTGAGTCGGATACTTTCAACACTCGTATTCTCGATTCTAGTGGTAAGGATCGTCTCAAGAATGGTTTTATTGTTGATGACTTTACTGATCACAGTAAGTCTGAAACTTCTCATGAAGACTATAACGCTGCTCTTGACTTTAGAGAAGGTCATATGAGAGCATCTCACTATACAACTAACGTTGCTCTTCAACTGAATACTGGATCTTCCTCAAACTTCCAGCAAACTGGTCCTGTCATCACCCTTCCTTATACGGAAACTTTAATCATTCAGCAACCTTATGCTTCTAGAGTTGAAAACGTCAACCCATTTAACGTATTTACATACATCGGTCGTATTGACCTAACTCCTGCTTCTGATGACTGGGTAGATACTAATAGACTTCCAGCAAATGTTAGACAGATTGAAGGCAACTTCCAGCAAGTATCTTCTGAATTGAATGTTGACCAGAATGGTTTTGCTCCTATTGAGTGGGGATCCTGGACAACTAACTGGACTGGACAAGCTGTTATCGGATCGACTACACAATATAACTCTCACTGGTTGGCAGAAGACATTGGCAGATCTCCCAACCCTGGCGTCTGGAGTGGTCGTGGTATGCGTCGTATTAACAGAGTTAATACTATTACAGTTAACGAAAGTCAAACTAGATCTGGTATTAGAACCCAGGTAGTACCTAGAATCGATAGAGAATCTCTGGGTGATAGCATCCTGTCTCAGACTGCTGTTCCTTGGATGAGATCGAGAAATATCTCCATTCGCGTTTCTAGAATGAAACCAAGGACAAGATTCTTCTCCTTCTTTGACAGCACTCCTATTAATGATTACATTATTCCAAAACTGATTGAAGTAATCAAAGATTCTTCTCTCGACAGTAGAACTAATGCAACGCCTTTTGTTGTTGGCGAGACTATCGAAATTCGCACACCTGCTGCAACAGGTAGAGCAGAATTACCAAAAGCAAGATTCCAAGTTTCATCGCCTAATGATTTTTACGAATTCAATCCTTATACAAATGAGGAAATGCCAATTGATTCGTATTCATCTACATCCAATTTCATCAACATTAATACTGAGTCCTTAGCGGAAGAGGCAGTTGGTGAATATTATGGCAACTTTGCTGTTGGTGATATCGTTGTTGGATTGACTTCTGGTGCAAGAGCAGTTGTTGAAAATAGAAGAGTAATTAGCGATAGACTAGGACAGTTTGGTGGATCCTTCTTTATTCCACCTCCTGCTAGAGATAGCAACCCCCGTTGGGCAACTGGATCTAGAACTCTAAGATTCTCAACTTCGGAAAATGATTCTCGTCTTGCGGGTGCAGTTGCATCTTCTGCAGAAACTGTATACGAGGCAAGAGGTACTTTAAATACTGTCCAAGAAAATATTCTTGCAGTTAGAAATGCCGACATTGTTAGAGACACTGTAACCGATGCTAGAGTTACCGTTTCGGTAAGGACTGAAACTCGTCAGATTGGTTGGTATGACCCTCTGGCACAATCCTTCATTGTTGATGAAGAAGGCGGTGTATTCCTAACGTCTGTTGACGTATACTTCAATACTAAGGATGATAACATTCCTATCTCGATGCAGATCAGGACAATGGAAAATGGTTATCCAACTACAACCATTCTTCCTTTCTCTGATGTTACTCTGACTCCAAATGAAGTGCAGTTGTCTGAAACTGCTGCAGTACCTACCAAGTTTACATTTAGAGCACCAGTTTACATCCCCCAATCGATCGAGCATTGCTTTGTCATCCTCTCTGACTCCAACTCGTATCAGGTTTGGATTTCCAGAATGGGCGATCTTGACATCACTGGAGACCGCACCATTTCGGATCAACCATATGCAGGTGTCTTGTTTAAGTCACAAAACGCATCTACATGGACAGCAGACCAGTATGAAGACTTGAAGTTTGGCATTTATAAGGCAACCTTCAATAACATTTCTCCTGCACAACTCGTTTTGAATAACTCTGGTCTTGGAGTTGGTAACGGTGGTATTCTCAACCTCAGAAGAGATCCTATCCAAACATTCACTCCTGGTCTGCAGTTAATTACGGATGCTACTGTATATCCCTACACAGTTGGCGCTAGAATTATTCAAAAGACTTCTAATGCACAAGGTACAATTAGGACGGTAGAAACGGGTGTAAGTGGAGTTATCCTAACAGTCGAAGATATTACTGGTGTATTCCAGCAAGGATCTAACACTGGTGGCACAATTACATTCCCAATCATATCTTCCAAGACTACAGCAACTATCACCGTTTCTGGTGCTACTGGCGACTTTATCGTCGGTGAAACTATCACTGGTGGTAGCAGCACTTCTACTGCAGTGATTACAGATTGGAATAGTGGTACAAACACACTACTAGTTAACTACGTTTCTGATGATTTTACTCTGTCGGAAACTATAACTGCCACGGGTGGCGTAACCGCTACAATCAGCACTGCAACTTATGCGGGTGATGCTGTAGTCGCTAGCGCAGTACAAACACCTTATGTAACTACAACTCCCACCTTCACTTCATCTGAGAAGAAGATTAAGGTTTACCACTCAAACCACTGTATGCATGACGTTTCTAACAATGTTACGGTCAGTGGCATCACTTCCGAAATTTCGGATACCTTCTTGACTTCTGCAATTTCTGCCACAGATACTAGCATTCAAGTCAACAATGCTTCTGCTTTCCATAAGATTATTAATGGTCTATCCATTAGTAATGGTAACCCTGGTTATATCAAGATTGGAAATGAGATTATTGCATACTCTGCAATTAGTGGTGATGGTAAGACCATTACTGCAATTACTAGAGGTGCCAATAACACCGCAGCCGCAGCACACGTCGATGAGTCTATCGTTGAGTGCTACAACCTTGACGGCATTCCTCTGATTGAAATCAATAAAACTCATAACTCTATCCTAAATCCAACTCTGGATAGTTATGAATTGGCAACTACATCTATTGCAAGAATTGGTATTTCTGGCGGTGGTACATTTGGTTATGCTACACAAAACATTCAGTATGAGACAATCATTCCTCAAGTTGAAAGAATGGTCCTTCCTGGTACTGAAGTTACTGCAAGACTCAATGCCATCAGCGGCACGTCGATCAGTGCTCCTACATTATCTGGATCCTTTGCTAATGATGGCATCTTTGATGATGTCCTTCTCAATGGAGATAACTATCTGACTTCGCCCAAACTAGTCTGCTCTTCTATCAACGAGTCTGAAGAGTTGGATAATGCTAAGTCCTTGAGAATGGATGTCACTCTAAGAAGCAACAATCCCAATATCTCTCCTGTGATTGATACTGATAGATTGTCTGCAATTCTTGTTATGAATCGCATTAACAAACCCGCTAGTGATGATTCTTCACTGCTAGCAGTTGGTGATGAAAATGATGCGGTTTACATTACTAGAGTTGCAAATCTTACCAACGCTTCTGGTGCTATCAAACTGATCTTCAGCGCATGGCGTCCACCTAACACTGAGATCAAAGTGCTATATAGAGTGCGTCCACAAGGAAGCACGAGCTCGATTGAGACCTTCGGATTTGAATATTTCCCTCAACCTGCTAGCATCCCATCTACTTCGGAGCTCAGGGTATTTAGAGAATATCAGTACGAAGTATCTGGTTTGAGTTTCGATCAATATCAGATTAAGGTTGTGTTGCAGTCTACTAATCAGGCATACTCACCCATCGTCCAAGATATTAGAGCTATCGCACTTGCAGTATAATTATGTCCCGTCTTCCAATTAAAGGAAAACAAGATTGGTTTAAAGATACATTTAGCGGAGCTATTGATTGTGCCAATAGCTCCGAGTATGAAACCTATATGATTAGTGTGGAGGCACAGAGAAAAAAGGAGTTAGAAATCCAAGCTTTACAAAGCGACGTTTCTGCTCTAAAATCTGATATGAGTGACATCAAATCACTCTTACTAACGTTAGTCCAAAAACAAAATCATGACGATTGAAAAAGTAACTCAAGAAGAAATGCTCCGCCAGTTTACAGAAAAATTTGGTGCTTTGCGGGATGAAAATAATAAACTTGCCGCAAAAATTAAGGAGAATGAAGTGACGATGCTAAAACTCCAAGGTGCAATTGAAACGCTGGAGTATTACAAAGAGGAGGAGACTGCTTCACATCCTCCCGACGAAGTAGACGCAGAATGAAACGGGGGGCATTTGCCCCCTTTTTATTTGACATAAATAACTCAGAAGCATTAACTAATCGGGTTGTCGTAAAAAATGGCAAATAGAATTCAACTAAGAAGAGGTGGCGCTCAGGAATGGGCAAACGCAAACCCCACGCTTGCTCAAGGCGAATTAGGAATCGAGCTAGACACAGGTCGCTTCAAGATCGGTGATGGCGTTACTGCATGGAACTCTCTTAGATATGAGAGACCTATTGAGTCAACATCCAACACTGCAAACACTCTTGTGCAGCGTGATGCTGACGGTAACTTCTCCGCAGGTACTATTACCTCCACTCTGATCGGTAATGCTTCTACCGCTTCTAGACTTGCTTCAACACGTCAGATTCAGTTATCGAATGACGTGCAGGGATCTGGTCTATTTGATGGATCTGCTAACCTGAATATTAATGCTGAGTTAACACTCGTCTCCACTCTTCCTCACTACGACGGCACCAATAATCCCACTGGCACATACACCAAACTTGAGGTTGATGCAAAGGGAAGAATTAAATCCGCATCTAATCCCACAACCATTCAAGCATATGGATTAGATACTGGTGTTGAAGGTACTGGTGCTCAACCATATGACAATGACCTTGCTTCACTTGCTGGTCTAACAACTACTGGTTACCTTTCTAGGGTTGCTGGTGGTGATATTAGGACAAGAGATATTGTTGGTACTGCTGGAAGAATTTCTTCTGCAAACTCAAACGGTGTTTCTGGTAATACCCAATTAGACCTGATCAACACAACCGTTGTCCCTGGTAACTATAATACTGAGTCCTTAGCATCAGTATCCTCTAATGGTGGAAACAACGAACCATTTGGATCTGAAACTGTAAACGCTACGAAATTTACAGTTGATCAATGGGGTCGTTTTACCAGTGCAACCAATGTCCCCATTGCTACTGCAAGAGAAGGTAGCAAGTATGCGGCATATGGTGCTGGTACATCTTATAATAGATACGATATTATCGAGACTGGCAACAATGTCTATCAATCCATTACGAATATTTCTGCGGGTGGTGGTGCCCCAACTCATACTGATGCTAGCGATACTGGAGGATGGAGGTTCCTCGCGGCTGCGGCAACAGAGCAGAAGGGATTGGCTTCCTTTGCACAGGAGGATTTCGACGTTGACAACAACGGGCACGTTACCATCGCCGCCCTCGGTGTAGATAATACTCAACTCCAAAACAACAGAATCTCCTTTGCAGATGGCAACACTAAGGAAGATTTTGAATTAGATCAAGAATTAACTGCAACCACAGGTTATCGTGGTTTCAATTACCTCAACTATGTAAAGGTAAATAACGTTTCGGGTAGTCTTCTATTTGGTGCAAATAACACTGGTGATGGTGGCAATGGAGAAGTTGATATTAATGTAAGGACATATTTCAGCGATCCAGATATTACATTTGATGGTGCTTTAGATCAGACAATTGATAAGACTGCTGATGGTAATTTCACCATTCAAACAACCCAAAATAGTGCATCTGCACGAGCATTTAATCTTGCAATTACTAATGCAGGTGCTGGTACCAGCACATTAAATGTCACTGCTGAAGATGTTGTTAATATACAGGCAAGTGATGCAAATGGTAAAGTCCATGTTGAAGACGCTCGTTTCCAAAGCAACTATATTGCTACAACTAATGCGACCCTCAACCTTGATCCTGGCGATGACCGCGCCACTACTGGCACCGTTAGAATCTGGGGCGATTTACAGGTTGACGGCACCACGACGACAGTCAATTCGACGACCCTTCAGGTGGATGACCCCATTATTACTCTTGGTGGTGATACTGCTCCTGTTGCTGATGATAACCTTGATAGAGGAATCGAATTTAGGTATTATGACACTGCTGCAAAGCTTGGTTTCTATGGATATGATGATTCGTACACTGATCTTGCGGGTCATGTCGGTGGATTCAGATTCCTATACGATGCTACTAACACTTTTGAGGTATTCAGTGGCACCGACGCTGGTCTGATCGGAGGTAACCTTAAACTAACTACCAACACCAACTCCACTTCCAATACTACTGGTGACCTTGTAGTTGCTGGTGGTGTTGGCATTACTCAAGATGTCAACATTGGTGGTCTGGTTGATATTGATAGCACTCTGCGCGTCCACAGCACCTCTCGCTTTGATGACAATATGGTCATTCAAGGTGCTTCTAAGACACTGCAACTGAATAATGGTACTGGCACAACTCGTATTGAGTTGCAATCTACAACTGGTAATGCTTCTTTCTACGGTATTGTAGACATTACAAATGACCTTAACGTCAACACTAATAAATTTAATGTTGCTTCTGCAACTGGTAACACCCTCATTGCAGGCACACTTGGAGTAACAGGTCAAACAACTCTGACAGGTGCTCTAGATCTCAACAACACTCTGAATGTTGCTGGTCTTGTTTATCTTGAGAATGTTGATGAACCAACCATTACTCTTAATGGTACATCTGGTCTATATGAGATTCAATCTAGTGATTATGGTGCATTCCGACTTGATGGTGGTGGATACATTGAAGGTGATGTGCTCTTCAATAGTGACCTATATGTCAATGGTACAATCATTCAGAAAGAAGACGTTACAGCAAACTACTCCAGACAAAACTACTTAGAAGTCAGATATAAACTCCGCACTGGCACCAGAGCAGCATATACACCTTCCTATGCTACCGATGATACTTCCAACCTGAGAGTCTATGGTGGTGCTGGTATTGCTAGCGATCTTTATGTTGGCGATGACTTCTATATTGGTAAGGTCAATAGCGGTGATACTATTGAATTCCAAGTCCTTGGTGAGAGTGGTAATACCACAATCGGTCGCTCTGGTGCAGGCACGGCATCTGTCGGCACACTAACTGTCCATGGTAATGTCACCTTCAATAGAGATCTATTCGCTAACGGTAATATTACTCTCGGCAATGCTACTAGTGATACTCTGACTGTCCAAGCAAACTCTGAGTTTAATGGCACTGTTGATGTTGATGCAGACTTTGCTGTTAGAAGTGGCACGACAGATAAATTCTTCGTCGATAACGTCACAGGCAATACTGATATTCAAGGCACTCTAGACGTTAATGGCGCAACAACAATCACAAACACCCTCAACGTCACTAACGGCGTTGACTTTGATCAAACTCTCAATGTTGATGGTGCCGTTGATTTCAATAGCACTTTGGTTGTTGACGGTCAAACAACTATCTACGATTCTCTGATTCTTAGATCCGATAATGAAGTCTTCTCTATTGGCACTGGAGCAAATGTCGAGAAATTTAGCGTTGACTTCGATAACGGCAACACAAACATTATCGGCACGCTAACCGTTGGCGATGCAACTCAGATTAATGACACCTTCGGTGCATCGGGTATCGTCACTTTCACAAACAACACTGATCAGACACTTACAGGACTCTATGGTGCCGATGGTGCTGTAAGACTGACTGGTGGTGCTGCAATCCAAAGAAACCTCGCTGTTGGCGGCAACATGCGTGTCTATGGTGACTTTGAGATTTCTGGTAGCACAACTCAGTCTGGTAACACTGGATTCAGTGGTCGTGTTTCGATTACTAATACTTCTGATGCTACATCATTCACAGATAATACTGTTGCTCTTACCGTTGACGGTGGATTCAGAGCAAGCAAGAATGCATGGGTCGGTGGCGACTTCCATGTATGGGATGCTGTCAATTCTAGAGATGCATTCGTTGTTGATGTAAGTACTGGTGATGCTACACTGCACAATACTCTGACTGTTGGGGGAGACCTAGTTGTAAATGGAACAACAACTACTGTTAATTCTACGGTCACAACTCTCGATGACCCTATCGTTACTCTGGGTGGTGACACAGCACCAACGAGCAACGACGCTAAAGATCGTGGTGTTGAATTCCGTTATTACGACGGCACTGCGAAAATTGGTTTCTTCGGCTTTGATAGATCCGCGCAACAATTTGCATTCTTAACTAGTGCAACTAATGCTGCTGAGGTGCTCACTGGCACAGATGGTGCTCTTCGTGCTGGTAGTCTGAATCTGACTGGTACAGGCACTACCTTAGACGTTGATGCCAATGCCAACATTGATGGCACCCTGACTGTTGATGGACAAATCATCTCCCAGGTTGCTTCTGGTCCTGCTCTGGTTATTCCCAATACAACCAAGATTAATAACCTTAATGCTGACCTTCTGGATGGTTTCACAACTGCATCTACAAATACAGCATCTACTGTTGTTGTTAGAGATGCTTCTGGAAACTTTGCTGCGAATATCCTCACAGTTGCCTCTGGCACTGGCGCAGGCGCAGGTATCCAAGGTAACGCACTAACTGCTGATACACTGAAGACTGCTCGCACAATTACTGTTGATGGTGTTGTTGATGGTAGCGTATCCTTCAATGGTGGAGCAAACGTCACAATCAGCACAACATTTAATGATAGTGACATCACTGCACTTGCTGCTCAGACTGGCACAGGTCTCGTAACACGCACTGCTACTGGCACTTACGCTCAACGCACTCTGCAAGTTACAGCATCCTCTGGTATTACACTTACCAATGCTGATGGTGTTGCTGGCAACCCAACTATTAACGTTGCTTCTGCTAGCACAAACGCTTCAAACAACCTAGTCAAGCGTGATGCATCTGGTAACTTTGCTGCTAACGTCATCACTGCTGATCTGGTAGGCGATGTAACTGGTCAGGTTTCCAGCATCGCAAATCACAGCACAACCAATCTGACTGAGGGGACTAACCTCTACTTCACAAATGAGCGTGTTGATGATCGTGTTGCTGCTCTGATTGCTGGTGGCACTGGCATCACTGCTACCTACAACGATGCAGGTAACCTACTCACCCTGAGCGCAGAGTTTACTGAGTTTGATACCGATGACATCACTGAAGGTACAGTTAACCTCTACTATACCAATGCCCGTGCTGATGCTCGTATTGCACTTCAAGTTGGTGCAAATCTAGATCTGTCCCAGAAGACAACAACAAACTTAGCAGAGGGCACCAACCTCTACTATACCAATGCCCGTGCTGATGCTCGTGTCGCACTTGCTACTGGTGTAAACCTTGATCTCACCAATCAAACTACCACCGACCTTACTGAAGGCACCAACCTTTACTTTACTAATGCTCGTGCCGATGCCCGCATTGCTGCTGCATCTGTAACTGATCTAACTGATGTTGATCAGGCACTTGCAACTACTGATGATGTTTCCTTCGCTAGCGTCGAAGCAAACCTGAGAGCAACTGGCACTGCTCCCACTACTGCAACAGATACTGGTGTTGCAGGAGACATTCGTTACGATGCTGATTATGTCTATGTTTGTGTTGCTGCAAACACTTGGAAAAGATCCGCCCTCGCTACTTGGTAAATTAAATGTCCGCAACTAGACCCGCAAGCAAAGCAGAATTAAAGGCATATGCCCTTCGTAGATTAGGTTATCCTGCTGTTGACATCAACGTATGTGATGAGCAACTCGATGACCTAATCGAAGAAGCAATCGACTACTTTCAGGAGTTTGCTTATAACGGAAGTTATAAAGCATTCATTAAAATCGAAGTAACCGATGCAATCAAGGCAGCTGCTCAGTCTGCTTCGCAGATGGGTGCTACTGCTTGGTATGAAGGAAATGAATATGTCTCCCTCCCCCCTGGAGTTTTGTCGGTCAATCATGTTTATAGTCAGATTGGTGCCTCTAGTATAGTACCTGGCAATATCTTCAATATCAAGTATCAAATTTTCTTGAATGATATCTATGCAATGACGCATGGACAAATTCTGCATTACTTCATGACATCTCAATATCTTGAGACTCTTGATTGGGTTACAAACTCTTCCATGAATCGTAGAGTTAGATTTAATGAGCTTCAGGGCAGACTTTACTTAGACTTTGATTGGAATGATCTCCAAGCAGGAGATTGGATCTTGGTAGAAGTCATTATGCGTCAAGACCCAGACGAATATACTGCAATGTATAACGATGCTTGGTTAAAAGATTATGTTGAAGCACTCTTCCAACAGCAATGGGGTCGTAACTTAAGTAAGTATGATGGCATTCAAATGCTTGGTGGTGTAACTCTCAATGGTCGTCAGATTCTTGAGGATGCAAGTCAATTCAAGAAAGACCTGGAAGAGCAGATTCGTAAAGATTATGAGCTCCCTCCAATGGACTTAATCGGATAAAATGACATACTCCAATCCAACTCCAAACAACTGCATTCAATCAGATTACACTAGTGCATGTAGATTGAATATCAATGGGTCTGCCCAAGAGCAGACTTTTATTGAAAACTTGATTGTAGAAAGTATTGAGATCTACGGTCAGAATATCTACTATCTTCCTAGAATCTATGTAAATCGTGACACGATTCTAAATGAGGTAGAGACAAGTAAGTTTGAGCAGGCACTTTCTGTCAGAGCATACGTTAATAACGTAGAAGGATGGGAAGGACAGGGAGAATTGCTTTCCAAGTTTGGTGTGAGGATTGAAGATAAGACTACATTCATTTTCTCCCGCAAGAAATTTACCGAGAAGGTTGATGATAATGCAGTACTTAATGTAGAAGGTCGCCCCAATGAAGGCGATCTCATTTGGTTTCCTGCAGCAAAGCATCTATTTGAAATCAAGTTTGTAGAAGCAGAAAGACCTTTCTATCAACTTGGCAAAGGATACGTTTGGGAATGTCAGTGTGAGCTCTTTGAATACTCCGATGAAGATCTCGATACTGGTGTTGCAGAAATTGATGCAGTTGAATTGGCATTTGCTAATGCTATCAAACTAATCATGGATCCTGGTGGTATTGGTGACTTTACCGTTGGGGAAGAAATTGTTGGTGATCTATATCTCGCTAGGGCAACAGCATCTATTACTGGGGATGCTGTTACTGGGGTTACTATTACCGATGGCGGACAATACTACAACACAATATTAGTGCCAACTGTAACATTTAGTGGAGGTGGAGGGAATGGTGCCACAGCAACCGCGACAGTTAGCTCTGCTGGTATTGTTACTGGCATCAATATTACATCTGGCGGTACGGGTTACACTAGTGCTCCAACAGTCACCATTGATTACTCCCCCAAAGACAACAGAGCAGAAGTCAAGTCTTGGAATAGTAGCACAAGAGAGTTACAAGTAATTAATCGTACAGGAACATTCAACACTGCTGAGACTATTACTGGTCTTTCGTCTGGTGCTAAGTGGAGTCCCGAGTCTTATAACACTCTAAATAATACAAACACCCCCGATACTATCGACCAGAATTATTCGTTTGAAGTTGCTGATGACGATATTATCGATTTCACCGAGACAAATCCTTTCGGTGTTATAGGATCCACAACTGATACTACAATCTGATGTTAGGCACATATTCTTACCACAACATTTTTAGAAAGACTGTCGTCGCTTTCGGCACTCTATTCAATAACATAGAGATCCATAAGGACGATCAAGTCATGAAAGTGCCTTTGGCATATGGTCCAAAGCAAAAATTCTTGGCACGTCTGGATGCTACACCCGACCCTACAAACAAAAGGGTGCAGATCACTCTGCCTAGGATTTCTTTTGAGATCAATGGTATTACATATGATGCTACCAGAAAGGTATCGCCAACCCAAAAGATTAAGGTTGCAAAAGATGGTGATGAGAATAAAAACGTTTTCATGCCTGTACCTTACAACCTGTCCTTTGAGTTAGCGGTCATTTCAAAAACTCAAGAGGATGGTTTGGAAATCATTGAGCAAATTTTGCCATATTTCCAACCTCATTACAACCTTTCGGTTAAGATGCTAGAAGATATTACGACCGAAATTCGTGATATCCCAGTTGTATTAAATAGTGTCGAGTATGAAGACGACTATGAGGGAGACTTCTCTACTCGCAGAGCAATCATTTATACTCTTCAATTCACATGTAAGACGTATCTATACGGTCCTGTAACCGATGCCAAGACGATTAAGAAAGCAATCGTTGATTACTATGCGGATACAGAAGTTAGCACCGCACCTAGAGCGGTCAGGTACACTGTCACTCCAGACCCTATCGATGCTGATGCGGATGATGATTTTGGTTTTGGTGAATTGAAGTCGGAGTTTACCGACAACAAACAACGCAATCCTGTAAGTGGACTAGACGAGGATATTTAATATGTCAAACCCTTTTGATGGTCTTAACAGTGCTTTTGGAGCAGAACCCTCAGATCTCCAAAAGCATGTTGAGAGTGTGAAACCATTGTTAAAAAAATCTGAGACTGAGGATGTCAAACAAGATTATGAGACAACTCGTGCTCAGTTGCACAACTTAGTAATGAAAGGACAGGAGGCAGTAGATGGCATACTTGATGTGGCACGAGCGTCAGATCATCCTCGTGCTTATGAAGTGGCAGGTCAACTTATTAAAAACGTCGGAGACGTAGCAGATAAACTCATCGACTTACAAAAGAAGATGAAAGAGTTGGATTCCGAAGAGAAAAAGTCTGGTCCTTCTACAGTCAATAATACGATGTTTGTTGGTAGCACAGCAGACCTACAGAAGATGTTGAAGCAACAAAAAGAGATAAATAAAAAAGAAGAATCCTAGGTAAAACAATGGCAATTAAAGCAATGGTTTTAGCAACTGAGGTGACTCTCAGTGGTGCTACCAATCTTGATAAAGCAACGTGCGTAAGAGTGCTTAATGATACGGCTGCAACCATCGTAGCAACTCTTGACGACACTGCATATGCTGCAGCAGAAGCTGCTACTGAGTATGTGGCAAAAGGTGCTAGGAATATTTCAATTGCTGCTGGCGAAACTTTATTCGTTGAAAAGTATCCTACTGAAACTATCGCTGGTACAGGTCTTAAGTGTACTAAAGTAGCTAAGCACTGATATGTTAAACGAAGTTGCAGCAGGCAGTCAAGGTAACTACATTGACACCAAGTCAGGTGCAACTAAACCTGCGTACATTCCTCCTGCAATCAATCCTACGGCAGAAAGATATATCCGTGGGATGAAAAAGGGCACTACCAGATGGAGAAAACTCTATGGTAATCGCTGGAAGTACGTTATGAATTCTACTGCCAATAAAATGGCAACACAGGAGCAAGTAAAAATGCCACCTACATACAAAGATCTGTTTGGGGATTTGAATGAAAAGGCAGTCTCCAAAAAGCAACAAAGATTCTTCGGGATGGTTAGAGCGGCTCAGAAAGGGGAGATGGAAAATCCCTCGCCTGAGGTTACCAAAGCTGCTTCCTCCATGTCCAAGTCCGACGTGAAAGATTTTGCTAAAACGAAACATGATAAACTCCCCGAAAGAAAAAAAGTCGAAGAGGGGAACAAGAGTGGTGATTCTTCTTTGCGTGACTGGTTTAGCAAGAGTCGCGCTTCTGATGGCACCCCTGGTTGGGTACAACTGGGCGGTAAATACGCAGGAAAACCCTGTGCAAAACAACCTGGACAAACAACTAAACCAAAGTGCGGGTCTAGTAAAATGAAGCGTGACCTAAATAAAGACGAAGAGGACGCAGCATTCCGTAGAAAGAATTCTGAAGATCCCAATCCAGATAGAAAGGGGAAAGCGAAAAACGTGGCAACTGAAGAAACTATCCTAGAGCGTGGTGACTTCTGGCATCCAGATCCTGAGAAGGATAGGAAACTGGGTGGTCCTGGTGCTAACCAGCGTGCTCGTGAAGATCGTGCTGAGAAGTCTAAACCCAAGGAAGACCCCAAGAAGTTGAAGAAGGGTGAGTCCTACATGGATTATGCCAAGCGTCAGGGTAAGAAATCTGCACCTGCACCCAAACCCAAAGAGCGTAAGCGTGACAAGATTGGTCGTGCAATCGGTCGTGTAGTTGACAGAGTTGGTGGTATTAAAAATGAAGAAAAGGATCACGAAGTTTCAATGGCGCAATCTCAGTTGAGCAGTGTTGAGAGAGATGTCAAAGAACTGAAGAAGAAACTCGGTAAGAAAGAGAAGAATCTCCCTGCATGGATGCAAGCAAAGATTACTGACACCGAGCACAATATGGATGCTGCTGCAGGTTATCTAACCAAAGAAGCAGCAGGTGAAAAAGATGCTTGTTATAAGAAAGTGAAGAGTCGTTATTCCGTGTGGCCTAGTGCATATGCATCTGGCGCACTTGTGAAGTGCCGTAAAGTCGGTGCAAAGAATTGGGGCAATAAGTCCGAAGGACTCACCTTCCAACAATTCCAAGAGAAGTGCTGGCAAGGTTACAAAAAACAGGGCATGAAAAAGAAAGGTGACAAACTTGTACCCAATTGTGTCCCAGAAGAAGTAACCAATGAAGGAGCAGCCTGGACAAGAAAAGCAGGACAAAACTCAGAAGGAGGACTCAACGAAAAAGGACGCAAGTCTTACGAGGGAGAAAATCCTGGATCTGACCTTAAAGCACCAAGCAAGAAGGTTGGAAATCCCAGGAGGGCATCATTCTGCGCTAGAATGAAAGGAATGCGTAAGAGGCAGAAACCCTCCAATAATACAGGCGACGATCGTCTGTCCAAGTCCCTTAGAGCGTGGAATTGCTAAAATGAAAACGTATAGACAGTTTATCGAAGAAGGAATGTCCATGAAGGACTTCAAAGCAAATCGTCAGAAGAATAAGCGTAGAGCTGCTTCTGATGATGCTAAAAAGAGAGGTCATGTAGGTAAGGAATGGTATAATAGTGGTGAAAGGTATTCTCCAGATCAAGCAAAGAGAATGCGTTCAAAACTGGATGATGAAGAAAGAAGCACAAGACATCGTAGTGCTGTAGACCCTGAGGGTGATGATAGTAACTACTCTGCAGACAAGACGAAGAATCCTAAGAAGATTCGTAAGCAGAAAGCAATGGGTGAGTCATGAAATCCTTCAAACAATTTTTATCCGAGTCAGTAAACATCTCGGGAGATTTCAACGGAAATCTTTACATCAACTCTCAACCAGAAGAGCCCCAACAGGTAGGCGAAACCTACTCTGCTGATGTGCTCTACAAAGGTGAGTTGTACAATATCGAGTTTGTCTCCGAAGACATTCCTACGAAACAGGGTCTTGTAGAAATGCTTCAGGGTGAATATCCTGGTGCAATGGTCCAAGGAATCTACCCCGTAGAAAAGAGTAAGGTAAACATCACCAAGTCAAACAAAGTTACAATTGATGGCGAGGGTCATAAGTACGGAGCATTTTAAGTCATGGCACAGTGGAATAAGAACACACAGGACTTTCTAAACCAAGAGAGGACTCTATTTGAGGTAGTTAATATTGCTGACCATTGGGGTGAGCAAACTGATTGGAGACCACAGTTTACTGGTAAGAATAGATTTAAGGTATCTCCATATCAGACAGTATTCTTTAACACATTCCAGTATGGTTTAGAGACTGATGTTTGGTCAACTGGCATCACTGGCACTGCTTCTGCTGTCCATAATCCAAATGCTTCCAATGTCACGATGTCTGTTGGCAGCACTGCTGGTGACAAAGTAATCAGACAGACCAGGGCTGTGATGAGATACATTCCTGGCAGAGCAGCACTGATATCTTTTGCTATTCGTTTGGAGACTCCAGTAGCAGGAGTTCGCAGAAGATTTGGTGTATTTGACGAGAACAATGGTGCTTACTTTGAGGATGATGGTGACACCTATTCTTGTGTTATTCGCAGTAAAGCATCTGGTAGTGTAGTAGAAACAAGAGTTACCAGAGATAACTGGAATGGTGATAAGTTAGATGGTAATGGTCCTAGTCAGATTACTGCTAGTCCCACTGCCATTCAGATGATTAACATTGAGTATGAATGGTATGGTGCTGGACAAGTAGTTTTCAGTTATACTATTGACGGTGAAACTCACGTCATTCATAAGTTTAATATTGCAAACCACCAAGATGGTGTTTGGTGCTCCACTCCATTCCTTCCAATCAGATGCGAGTTAGAGAATGTAACTGGTGCTGCTGGAACTCATTACATCTATCAAGGTTCTAACTCTCTCACCCAAGAAGGTGAACCAGAGAAACTCGGTACACTGGTTAGTTATTCCAACCCCATCACTGGCACTACACTGACAGCAGCAAATACATTCTACCCTGTTTTGAGTTTGCGTCTCAAACCAACTGCTCTGGCAGGTATCGTGTTGCCAAGGTCTCTACAGGTAGCAACAAACGACAACACGAATGTATTCTGGAGACTGGTTGAGAATCCGACTCTTACTGGTGGAACTTGGATAGACCATCCAAACCCAGATGCGATTACTCAGGTGAATACTACTGCGACTGATGCTACTGGTGGTGTAACTATTCTCTCAGGTTTTACTGTTGGTGGTGGTGCTAGTCTGATTAATCTCGATGAGAAAGCATCATTGCAGATTGGTAGAAGTGGACTTGGAACTGTGAGTGATATCTACACTCTAGAGTGTGCCTCTCCCAACACTAACAAAGCAGCACTGGCAGTTCTTAACTGGTTGGAGCAAAGATAAACTTCATATATCTACAAACCGTAACATACGGTAACTTGATTTTTGGGTAAATAGTATTATAATTGCTGTATCAACGTGATACTCGTATGGTCTCATTCTATTTGACTCTTGCTATTCTAGTTTTGATGATTGCATATGCAGGCGTCGATAATACGATGAAACTGTTTGCATACATGGACTTGGAGTTGCGTTGGCAATGGATTTTGTTCAGAGCATTCTTTATTAGAAGAAAACTTGAGAAAGAACTGAACATACCAAGAACAAGTATTATCAAGCACTATCAAACCTATGGCAAACGATAAAGAAATGTCCGACCTAACTGTCACTAGGGCGGAATGTCCAAAGTGTGGTGCGGTTTGGATAAACGGTCAGCATTACTGGTCTGGAACTGGAAAAAAAGGTAATGAATTGGACCTTGCAGGTCTAGTTTGTAATAGACTAGGTAATCACCAGTGCATCAATCCCAAAAACGGAATGGATGGGGGTGATACCTGGGCAAAACGCTTAGAAGACCTCGACTCTACAACTATCGATGAATCAGAAATTTGATTTTAAAAAATGGGGACAAGATATAGAACCCCCAGAAAGACTTACTGAAGAAAAAGTACAGGAGATGATTGATGATGCCATACGAAAGCATAATCGTAATGCTGCGATTATCAGTATGTGTGTTGGTTGGGTTGTTTTGTCTCTTTTTGCTGAAGGTCTCCTTCGACTCATTGGAGTAATACCACCACTATTACCATGGCTCAACATTACCCTGAAATAATAGGTATAGTGTTGCTGCTGATATTTGCAGCAACCATGTTTTATCACGGTACCATGATAATGCGACAGCATCATGGGTATTCTCAACGCTATATAAAGCGGGACATAGAAAACATGCGCCGTAGAGTTGAGGAATTACTCAAGAATGATGAAGATTAAAATCTTATGAGAAAATATATCGTTACAGTAAACGGTATTAGACATGTGGTCTATTCCACAGCATCTGAATGGTTTGTATTAACATCCGTCATCTCACACATAGAAGACAAAAAAACATGGAGCATTTATTGGGACGGGCGCTAATAATTATAGCGGTGCCCTTTGTTTTAACTACACTTTACTTTGGATCTAGAAAGGGTGGATACTATGACTCCGATATGTACAAGGGAAATGGAACCGCCCACTAAGAGGCGGTATGATTTTGCTATGTCATCCTTTTCTAGAATATATGGAGTCCCTCATGTCACTCAAGACATGGTGGACTTTTCTTTTGAGTGGGCACTTGGGGAAGAGATTGCTCCTTTGGATTGTTTAAACCACGTTGATCGTTACTTTAGAAACTTATGGGACACATTGCATACTGGGCGCTAAATAATCCATATACCCTCGGTCTCATGTGCTTTCTTTTAGTCATGGTGCCGATTTTTGGGATTGCATATGTGCATAGAAAATGAAACTATGGATGCTCGGTAATCGCCTCACAACTGAGGTGTATGAACGTGAAAGATTTATTGAAGAAGCAGATAAATATGGTATCGATTTTAATTTAGTCTTCGCAGACGAAATCGATTTATTGGTTTCCCGAGATGACCGCAAATCTATTCGATATCGTAATGATATTGTTTCTCTCCCAGACTGCTTACTTGCTAGGACTGGGAGCGGTACTGGTTACTTTAACCTATCTGTTCTCAGACAGTTTGAAAGACTGAATGTTTTGACTTTGCCAAACAGTCAGGCAATTGAGCAGTCGAAAGACAAAATGTATGCTAACCAAATTCTGGCTCAGGCAGGACTTCCCATACCCAAAACTATGCTGACTCGGTTTCCATGTAAGTCAGAATTGGTTGAAAAGGTAGTTGGGTTTCCTTGTGTCTTGAAAGTTGTGACAGGATCTCATGGTAAAGGTGTTTACCTCTGTCATACACCAAAGGAATTTGAAGATCTATCGGAATTGGTATCATCACTTGACAGTAAAATGTCGATGATTATTCAAGAATATATCGAGCATTCAAAAGGTAGAGACCTCAGAGTGATAGTGATTGGTGGTCGTGTAGTTGGTGCAATGCAACGTACTGCTACCGATGATTCTTTCAAAGCAAACATTTCTCGCGGAGGAGCAGGGAAACCATACGATGTTGACGACGAAATGGAGATGCTCGCAATTCAAGTGGCGAAGGTACTTGACCTTGATATTGCTGGTGTTGACTTACTATTTCATCCTGACGGATATAGAATTTGCGAAGCAAACTCGTCCCCTGGATTCAAAGGGTTTGAAGCATCGTTAGGAATCAACATTCCACAAAAAGTATTTGACTATGCAAAAATGAGGTCTTGCTGCTGATGCCAGAATTTGTGCCAGGAGTTTTTATCATTTTGGGGTGTGGATTAATCTTCACCCTGTATTGTGTCATATATATTCTACGCCTAGCATATCAGGAGATGCAAGATGTCCAAGAGTCCAAACAAGGGCAAGAAGGGATCTGCCAACAACAAGAAGCAGAATCAGGGCAACGCAACAGCGAAGAAAGCTAAAAACGGAGGAAAGAAAAAGTAATGGGAGCAATGACACCACCCAGCAGAAAGTCTTGCTACAACTTTCGTGTAGTAGAGATTAATAGAGTGCTTGATGGAGATACCATTGATGTCACTATTGATCTTGGATTTGATCTCTACAAAAAAGAAAGAGTTAGAGTTGCTGGAGTAGATACACCAGAAAAACGTACTAAAGACGAAGAGGAGAAATCTCTTGGATACGACGCAACGCACTGGCTCGAAGAAAAGTTACAAGGTGCGATCGCTGGTGAAGACGATCTTGTTATCCGCACTGAGCTCGTTGGGGGTGTGGGTAAGTATGGACGCCTTCTCGGGTGGCTCTATATCGGA
>Ga0222715_10000272_pt1 | contig 51911 bp, 35 predicted proteins | sample C33_9DmetaG_FD_165056 | JGI IMG/M metagenome (GOLD analysis project Ga0222715, IMG submission 165056) | Estuarine water microbial communities from San Francisco Bay, California, United States - C33_9D | ecosystem: Environmental > Aquatic > Marine > Unclassified | place: USA: California...
TGGCATCATGGGCTCAAGATGTTGCATGTCGGTTACTTCGGCCAACAACTCATAGGCAAGACGGGCTGCTGAAGGCGTATGCTTCCAGTGGCGTGTGCCTCCTCCTTGATCGAAAAGCAAGGCTTCTTGCTCGCTTGGACGGTTGGTAAGATGATGGTCCACATACCATCCGCAGGCTGGGTGAAATGGAAGGTCGATCATGACGGTTTCAGCGTGGATGATGTCGTCAACATGACCTGAACGGATGGCAGCTGCATGGGAGAAAACTACCTCGGCATCGGGGCGGAAGGCCTTCAGTACTGCCGCCCCACATAGACCGTCGAGGTCGGAGTCGGCAACGATTCTCGTGAAGTGGGGGACCTCGTCCGCCCTCAAGGCCTGAATCGTCATGGTTTGACCGCTGTGCATGAGAGGCATCAACATTCGGGACGCTTTCTCCGCTATGACCATGAATGAGTACTTCTTGCAACGAAGTATGGAAACTTCCTGCGGCGTTGTGCTGGTGAATTACGGCACCGTTCTTTTGCTCCAATACCCGCAGGGACATTGGGATTTGCCCAAGGGTCATGTGGAAAGCGATGACAGTGATCGGCATTCTACCATGCTTCGAGAATTAGAGGAGGAAACTGGAATTGCGGATGTTGCACTGCTCGATGGTTTTGAAGAGCGCACTGAATACTCTTTTCGACACAAAGGCAAGCGAAAGGAAAAACAAGTTTACTGGTACATTGCAGAAACGGATGTCATTGAAGTTCAACTTTCTCATGAGCACCGAGGATATCTTTGGTTGGATTGGGACCAAGCATTGGAGACCATCACGCATGAGGAAACACGAACGGTCGTGCGAGCAGCACAACGTTTTGTCGAACTCAACGGGCGACAGTAATCACAAATCTGTGAAATCATCGTCGTTGGAACGCATCATACGAACGCGCCCAGCCACACCTTGTTCTGCTGGGCGTTTACCGAGCGGAACCCACAATGACTCATCGTGATTCAATTGCAAACTGACCCACCGCCCCATGATGAATAACCAGTCTGAAAAACGATTGATATACACCAGGGTAAGGGCACGAACAGCTCCCTCCCCTTCGTGGTCCAAGAGACGAACCATGCTCCGTTCCAAACGGCGAACAACCGTGCGAGCCAGATGCATCATCGCCACTGGCGCTGGGCCTGTTGGAAGAATGAAACTTGACAGGGGCTCAAGGTCCTCAAGCCATACATCCATTTCTTCAACCAATAAATCCGCTTGTGTCTCGCTGAGCAGAACCATGTATTCGGGAAGGTTTTCAGGCGGGCAGGCCAGTTCTGCACCAAGATCAAACAATTCGTTCTGGATGCGTCCGAAGGCCTCACCGACCACTTTTTGCACCCGCTGAACATTGGTACTGTCGCCTCCATCTTCATGGCTTGGAAGACGGTTGATCTCCATGAGAACTGTACCGATGAGGCTGTTCAATTCATCACATACACCGACGACTTCGAAGCGCAGGTCCGATTTCATGCGTCGTGAACCATCGACGAGGGAAGATTCTCCCTTGTCACCTCCACCGGTGTAAACACGGGTTATTTTGACCATGGGGCTGCCTCATTCCTCGGGACATCATGCTTCTATGAGTGGTTTGCGGGCGGGGAAACCTTCCTCCATCCGGTAATACCATTCAATATCGCTCTCGCCCACTGCCCAAGAAAAGAGGGCCATCTGATGGTCGACAACGCCGTACCATTCCAAACGACCGGGATCCATGGAAACGATGCGAGCACCAATGGAATCCAGACGAGCAACATTTCCCTGCCACTGACTCACGAGTTGTCCAAGGTGTTCAGCAACCTCCAGCACGTGCGGGTGCGTCATCTTGTATCGGTCAAGGAGCAATTCTAACTCATCGGTCAGGTCGTGGGCCTCATCGCTCATTGCCTGGAGAACCATCAGCACATTCCTGGCCTCAACCAATGAGGAACGAGCCTCTTCAATGGTGACGACCATGGCTCCTTCGGGGAGCGGATAAGGCAGGACTGCCTCGGGCGAAAGTGCATCGAGTTCCATGGGAAGACCCGAATAAGAAGGTTCGTCTTGAGGAATACGCACGGTTACGGCTTCACTTGACACTCTTTCAATACATCGGAAGACGCTGATGAAGAATCATCGTTTTTAGCCCAAAAATCAACTTCCGAGTGCGGGAGGTGCAGAAGACTTCGCCGGGTCCTCGCGGCGGCGGATGAGACGGCGTCCACCCCAAGTGAGCAATCCAATCCATATCGAAAGTTCGAGGGCAATGACCACGTAATAGACGGGGCCGAGGGATTTCAGCATGGTCACTGCATCATAGGGCAGACCGTTGATTGCCAGATAGGCAGACTGGGACAGAAGGCTGGATGAAAACCAAATCACAACTGCGAACCAGAGGATGGTGCTCATTGGCCAGTCCTTTTGCTGCTGAGTGTTCTTTTCCATGGTGCAATATCTACGTCTAGAGATATAAGGGCTCGTTTGTTTTGTGCGCCTTCTTTCCAGTTTATGGAACGAAACACCCTATTCCGAACCTTCAGAGAGCGAGGCGAAGAGAGAAGCATCACCGCCCATGGCACGAAGGGCTGAATGTACCGCATCGATCCACTGAGGTGCAACCGAAGATTCGCCCCCTGCGTCCTCAAAGGCCTCGTGCCATTGTTTGGCTTCATCCTCATCGCCCAAGAAGAGATGGATTCGATGCAGCGCAACATAGGCCATCGGATTGAGGTGTTCCTCGTCGGCGTCCCACCCCTTCTCAAAGCAAGCGAGTGCGCCTTGGGGGCCTTCGAGTTGCTTGCGTTGGAGGGCGACCATACCTGCTTGGCTCCATGCCAGTGGCAAGCGACCGATCAAAAGACCTCGAAAAACCATCCAGGTTTGGCCTCCGCCGAGGAGGACGAGAAGGAGAAAGCCTGACCATTGTTCAAGCGTGTTCAACTCTGGCCAACTCAGGACCATGAGTCCTCCTGCACCGGTGCAAAACAAGAAACCGGTCATGGGTGCGATGAACACGTCACGGCGTGTACGAACCATGTGATGAACACCCACGAGGATACCGTAACTCCCAAGGCCAAGGGTCACAACGAGAAGGGCGTCAATACTCATGGGGCGAGGTGCTTGTTCGCCCATCCACAACAGACCTGTGATGGATGCCAAAAGCCATCCGAACCGGCCTGAGATTTCGGGAAAGGGTTGGTGGCGACTTCCAATCACCAGCGAAGCAGAGAGGACTGTCATCAGCAACAGCACGAGGGTTTTGCCCATCGCTTCATCGATCAACATTGGCTCCCTCGGATGGACTGAATCATCGGTCTACTATCATGCTTTGTGATACTTGGAGCCCCTCGATATCTCAGTGGCTCGGTAGAGTTGTTCAATCAAGACCACGGCAGCCAATTCGTGAGGAAAGGTCATCTCAGAGAGGGAAAGCCGTGAGAGGGCCTTGAGAGATTCAATCCCAGGCCACCCTTCCGCTGGACCGATGGCGAGATGCACTGCGTCGTTGGAAAGCGTCCACGCATCAACCCGTTGAGCAAAAGCCAGTGAATCCTCCTGAATCCCCGTCTCGTCAAGCAAGTACAATGTTCCACGTTGAGTCAAAAGGCGTTCTACGTAGGCAACCGGGCTCAATTTAGATGCGTGAACCTCAACGCGTATGCCTCGATTTTGAAGGCGTTGTGCATACATTTCAATGAGCGTATGCATCGCCCGCTCGCGAGGTGCACCGTGAAGGTGAAGTGTGATTCGGCCCATGCTTCGCTCTTCATGCTCCGCTTCTTCAATCCCGTGGATGATGAACAAGTCCAAAAACCACGAATGCTTCCTTGGTGCATGGGTTGGTGGCCGTTTGGTAAAAAGTCGGACAAACGAACCTCCAATTCCAACGACCCCATTCTCAAGGACACGCGTACGTGGTTGAGTGAATTAAGAGACGCTTGCGAACTTCATTTCGACAAGCCCGAAGAAGCCCGCCGCCAAATCCGCCACATGCAAGTAGAATGGAAGGAGGCCCTTGACAACGGCGTTCTACCAGCGACCACCCGCGAGGGTTTGGAGAGCAGAGCCTTTCGTTTGTTGATCTGTACCGATAAGGAATGGTTGGCATGGCTGGACAACCTTGATTTCTGGAAAGCGGGTTGGAAACCTGAGAATCATGAAACGAACGAGCCTTGAAGAAGGAGGCATCACCCCCTCTGGTCATGAGCCAAAAGGCTACACTTCACATGCTGTACACCTGTCCTTTTTGTTGGAAGGTTCGCGGCCTCATTGAACATCTTGGCATGGATGTGGATTACATCGGTGTCAACGGGATGAAAATCAAGAAATCTGTTGCCTTTGCTGGCGATTGGGGAAAGGTGCCTGTGTTCACCGATGAACAGGGCCAGCACGTCGTGAACTCAACACCCATTTTGCGCCACATCGATACTGAGTACAACGATGGTAAGATGAGTGCACAAGGGGACAAAGAACGTCAGGACACCTGGTTAGAATGGACCGATGCTAAAATGTCGAAGGCGACCGTTCCGATCCTCTACGGCACCTTGGGTTCTGCACTCAAGACCACTACGCGGATTTCAAAACTGGAACAATTCGGCTTTGTTTCAAAACGCCTCTATGCGTGGGCTGGCTTTCCCATCATGTGGGGATTCATCGCAAGGAAACGGGTCAAAAATGACGGACGGAAACCAAAGCAGTTGTGGCATGATCTGCTAACTGAATTCACTGGATCCCACGACGGCCAACCATTCTTTGGTGGCGCCTCTCCTGACCTCGTTGACTTCTCTGCATTCGGCTACATGCGTTCAATCTCGCCCTTCCCTCAATTCAACCTCCTCACCGACCACGAATCGGGTATGGCGTGGTACAAGCGCATGGAAGCTACCCTGGCGTGAGGCGAAGCAAGTGACCGTGAACATCGGTGGATTGTCGTTCCAACCCGTTTTGGAAGGACCCATCGTATTGGGTACGACGAAAGGCGGTTGGGTATACAGCAGCCAACGTCCAAGTTTTGAAGCGCGACTTCCGATGTTTTTTGCTCTCGAACATCCGTTGACCTCCAGTGAGGTGGGGGCGGTTTTAGGCATCAAGAACGAAGGGGCTGATTCCGCTATGGAGACTTTAACCTCCTTTGACCTTCATGAATTAGCAGAAAACCTCACCAAGACTCAAGCATTCGAAGCCTTTCTTGAAAACAACCCAGGAGCGTGGGAACTTCGTGCTCCCACCGAAGCCGAATGGCGTCACGGTCACGCACAAAAAGTGATTCATCTCAATGCCGGAGTCACCGAGCGTCTTGCTGATGCTCCTGCATCCAACTACCGTGGAGCAATGATGGATGGACGGCCGCGCCCCAATGAATTGCTGGGTCCTGCATCCTCACAGGCTGCTGCCATTGCCGTTCATCCACGAAAACCATCGGTCATTGCAGTGACAAGTGTCCCCCTCGAGCGCCCCTTGCCCAATGTTGTGGCCAGGCTGGTTCTCAGTCCCGTACGAACAGGCACTGCCAAACGAGTGCCGGACAACACCGACCTTTGGGCCAACGTCCGCTCGGAGGTTCTTTGGACCACTGTTTTGGGAATCATTCCTTCTTTTCTCATTCCCGTCATGCGGGGCATGAGCGCCTATGCCACCGAAGGCTGGGTGAACCTACTCTTCGGAGGATTGTGTGCAGGATTCTTCACCGGTGCCATTTGGCGCCCACGTCGCTCAGTCCTCGCCTACGAAGATGCTGCTCAATTCTTAGAGGATTCACCGAGTGATTCCCAATAGGAATCACTGCGAATCGCATCCGCTGTACAGATGGTGGCCATGTTGACAATGTGGCGAACACCGTCTTGTCGTGCCACCAATTGAACGGGATGTGCCATGCCTTCGAGGATAGGCCCCGTCATTTCAGCATCGCCTAATTCCTCCAGTAACTTGTAGGCGATGTTGGCGGCGGCAAGGTTGGGCAAAATCAAGACATTTGCCGGACCGATGAGATCCATGAAGGGATATTCCTGCTGAACGGTAGGATTCAGTGCCGTATCGCTTTGCATCGGGCCGTCAATCATCAACGAGGGGTCAAGGGCCTTGGCCATCTCGACTGCATCTTCGATACGTTCGCTGCGTTGGGCTCTGGTGGAACCGAAATTAGAGAACGAAAGCATGGCTACCCGAGGAATCACACCGAATCGCCGAGCGACTTTTGCTGTTTGGACTGCGATTTCAGCGAGTGTTCGGCTATCGGGGTAGACGTTGACCGTTGCATCAGCGAGGAAGATCGTGCGGCCTTTGATGTTCATCATGTAACAGCCAATGACGCAGTGACTGTCCTCGTCCTTACCGATCAGTTCCAACGTCGGTCGCAGAACGTCTGCATAATTACGACTCACGCCTCCTACGAACCCGTCAGCGTCACCTGCTTGCACCATTTGGGATGCGAAATAGGGGCGACTCTTCAGCAAGCGAGCAGCGTCGGGCAAGGTGGTGCCTTTGCGTTGACGGCTTTGGAAAAAGGCATCGGCATAGACGGTTTTCCTTCGCTCATCGTAGCGAGGGTCGTAGCGTTCGTAATCGAAATGAAGGCCGATTTCCTCTACCATTCGGTCGATGCGGTCAACGGGCCCCAAGAGAATCGGGAAACAGATTCGTTGCTCGGCAAGTTGTGCGGCGGCTCTCAACACAGTTTCATTATCGCCTTCTGGGAAGACAATCCGCTTTCCTTTGCCCTTGACTTGATTGATAACTTGCCGCATGACTGAATAGGATTCACCCAAGCGCGATTCTAGTTCTTCGCGGTAGGCTACGAGGTCAAACTCCTCTGCTGAAACGCCCGCAATTCCTTCTTCAATAGCGGCTTGTGCAACAGCTGCTGCCTCCCAAATCAATACCCGTCGATCGAAGGGCTTGGGGATGATGTAATCGGGGCCATACTGCATGACGACGCCATCGTAGGCGGCCGAGATATAATCGGGAACTGGTTCCTTGGCAAGTGCAGCGAGTGCTCGAGTTGCTGCCATTTTCATGTTCTGCGTGATGTCCCGTGCGCGAACGTCAAGGGCTCCGCGGAAGATGTAGGGGAAGCCAAGCACGTTGTTGACCTGGTTGGAATAATCTGAACGACCCGTTGCGATGATGGCGTCGCTACGAACGCTGAGTACCTCTTCGGGAAGTATTTCGGGAGTCGGATTGGCCAATGCAAAGATGACGGGTTTGTCAGCCATGCTCGCGACCATGTCGGTGGAAACCAAGCCGCCACGTGAGAGCCCCAACATGACATCAGCACCCTTCATGGCATCAGCGAGATCTCCGGGTTCACGGTCTTGGGCGAAGGGGGCTTTGTATTCGTTCAATTCCCCTTCTTCCAATCGCTTCTTTGTAACAATCCCGCCACTGTCAACGAGTGTGATATTGCTCATTGAGACGCCGACGGCCACGTAGTGGTTGGCGCATGCGATTGCTGAAGCACCGGCACCAATCACGACCACTCGAACTTCACTGAGTTCTTTTTCTTGGAGTTCAACGGCATTGATGAGTGCCGCTGCAGAAATAATTGCAGTTCCGTGCTGATCATCGTGCATAACGGGGATATCTGTTGCTTCAGCAATCCGGCGTTCAATTTCAAAGCACTCCGGGGCTTTGATGTCCTCGAGGTTGATACCGCCAAACGTTTTGGAAATGTTGACCACGGTGCTGATGAATTCTTCAGGGTCTTCGGTGTCCACTTCGATATCAAAGACATCGATTCCTGCGAAGGTCTTGAGCAACAAACCTTTGCCTTCCATCACCGGTTTGCTGGCCAGCGCCCCGATGTTCCCCAAACCAAGAACCGCAGTTCCGTTTGAAATAACAGCGACCAGGTTGCCTTTTGAGGTATAGCGGTAGGCATCTTCGGGCCGCTTTTCAATCTCTAAACAAGGATATGCTACGCCCGGAGAATAAGCGAGACTCAATTCATGAGCGGTTGCATGGGGTTTGGTAGGGACGACCTTGATTTTACCTCGGGGTTCAGCCTCGTGATATTCCAGTGCTTCTTTACGCAAAAGACGCTCTCGCTTTTGTGGTTCCATAAGAATCCCTTTTCAGTCGGTATGGGCCTATCGTTTGAGTGTTGTGCGAACGAATTCGTGCAAGACCCCCAATCTCCCACCCTTTTGCTCTCCACCGCACCTCTAAAAAACCACAGAAATGTTCGGCTTTTTCCCTTGTTGACGCAGTTCTTTGTTTAGTCACGAAGGGGCCGCTTTCAAATACGGTGAAAGTCCGGTTCTATTCATGTACACTGCGGACCGCACGCCTCGCCCTGCTCGCCACGAGCCGCGAGCCATCGGAATGGTTCTTCTTATGGTGCTCATGTCAATGAGTCCAATCCTCACACTGCACTCGGTTTCAGCCCATGCTGAGCCGAGCGGAGTCACGTGGCCATTGGAGGGCAGCAACGATACTGGATGGGTCACGCTCTCGGCAACCGGTGCTGATGGTTCGATAGGAACTCAGGCGACTGCTGACTGGAACCTTTCCTTCGCGCCCGGTGCTGAACTTTCGAATGTATCGCTCGAAGTACGAGTTAGCGGTCAGGACGGCATGACCATCGAAGAACCACTTCTTGCTGTGAACGGCATGGGGACGAATTTGTTTGACTGGAGAACATTGGGCGTTCTAGGACAGAGTGATTCCTTCACAACCGGCTCGACCTACAACGGCCGACTCAACCCAAACACAAATTCCAACGCTGGCTGGGATTTGCCGGCCGATGCGGAAATTACAGAGATGATCATCGAAGCATTGGCTCCTCGTGACCCCTTGGTCTCGCTGACCCCCTTCACCCTCGACACCCACGCGGTTGCTGTTCATCCCGACAGCGGCATGCTCTACCTTGCAGCCAACAATGATGTCTTTCTCCTCAATGCTCAGAATTCACCACTCGCCATTGACGTCTTGGACATGGAGGATTACGGAGGCGTCTCCGAACTCGTCATCGATGAGGCAAACGGGCTCATCCACATGCTCGGAATGGATGGTACATTCCTCGCGCAGACGCTCGATGATGGCAGCGCAGCCGCAGGATTGCCCGACGCTGGCGAAGAAATGGACGTCATGACCTTGTTGAGCGACGGCAGTGTCGCAGCAGCTTCCGGTAACGGCGTCATGATGTTTGATGGCTCACAATGGTCTTCGTTGATGACGGCACCTGCCAGCGATGGGCCACGGGATGCGCTTGCTATCTTGGAATTGAACAACCGATTGTATGTCTCAATCGATGGCGTCGGTATCATGCGATACGACTTGGGTACGAGTGCAGCACTCTCAACATGGAGCACGGCCAACAACCTCCACTCGGACAGCGTGACTCACATGACGCAATCTGGCAATCAACTTCTTCTCGGCTCGAGCGACAACGGCGTTGGTCGCTTTGATTACGCCCAAGGATTTTGGCTCTCAACATGGACTTCGGCCAATTGGCTTGACGACAACGAGATTTTCGGCCTCCAGCGTGTTGGCAACCAACTCTACATTCTCAACGGTGATTTTCTTCAACCCTACAATACCAGCAACGGAGTCTTCACTGCAGCCTATGAAATTCAGGACTTCGGATTAAGTCAATCGGGTGACAACTTGATGATGTGGCCCTCTGTTGGAGCGGCCTCTCCTGCGCAGGACGCTTTGGTAGTTAGCGACGGAAGCGGGCTTCTTGCTCATCTTACCCCAGGAAGCACTCCGTTCTTGGAAGGCACGTTGCGCCTCGCAAGCGGGCCTGGCACCGAAGAAATGGGTGTGATCACCGAACTCAACAACATACTCTACATTGCGAGCCTTGACGGAACGGGCATCAACCGCTACGATATCTCCAACACGCTCTGGCTTGAACCGCTTCCCTTCGGCAACGACGCTGTGGCTCTCGTAAACGACGGCACCGACCTCTTTGTGGCCTCGGAATTCGCCAGCACCATCACACAAATGGATTCGACCGGAACTACGCTCCTTGAATGGACAAGTCAAGGTTGCTGGGATACCAATTCTGACTTCCTAAGCATGGATGTTGACGACGACGTTGTGGTTGCTTCCTTGCAGAACGGAGGGGTTGTGATACTCGACAGAACCACAGGGGCTTGTACGGGGTACGACACGTCCAATGGGATTCCTTCCTCCTTCCTTGGAGATGTTGCCCTCCACGCTGACAAAGCATACATCGCCAGTGAAGACAAAGGTGTCTTGCGATACGATATCACCAACGACACATGGCTTGAGCCGTGGGGTTCCACGGGCGTGAATGGAGTGAACTATGCTCCTGTAGCCATGGTAGGCGATATCCTCCACCTTGGACTTCAGGGCTACGGTGTCGTTCGCAAAGACCTCTCGACTGGAGAACTGCTTTCACCCCTTGTAGCGAGTAACAGAGGTGGAGTCTTGCCTTCAGATCAAATCTATGCCCTTGAAACCGATGGATACAATCTCTACATCGGAACCCAGCAAGGAGCACGGAAGTGGGACGGTAACCAAGCCACGAGTTTCGGGCAAGGGTCGTCTTGGCAGACTCGCCCGCAACAATTTTTCGACTTTGCTGTTGAGCCGAGTGTCAGCGGAGGAAGTTTGTATGCCGGAACGAACATCGGTGTTTGCAAGTACAGTATCGCCACTATGGGCATCAGTGATTGTCAAAACGTCTACGATGGCATGCCCAACTGGGCAACCTACAGCGTCGGCGTAGACAACACCTACGTTTACGGGGGGACGAACTCTGGCGTTGGGCTAATCACGAAATCCAATTTCCAACACGACTACAACTGGGGCGAAGGCACACAAACAGGAAATGCCGTTGTTGAAATTATGGGTGATATCGCTTACATCGGCACCGACGGTTTAGGTGTCATGCGCTACAACATCACCTCAAACCAGTGGCTTGTTCCATTTACTGAAGACAACGGCGTACTCGATGGTGGAAACGACGATGTTACCGGTCTGGTAGCAGATATCCGGTCAAATTTATTGTGGGTTGGTGGTTCAGATGGATTCCAATTAATCAACGTCACAACCGGTGGAGAAGCCTATGATATTGAGAGAAATAGCAACCTCTACGATGCAGCAGGAAGCCCTTACGGCATGATGATCCATAACAACATCATGTACTATCATTCCAGCACCTCCAGTGACGAGGTCAGTCGTTTGGATGTTGCCAACCTGACCAGCGTTGGTAACCTCGACATCGGCGCACAAGTGGGCCAGAACGGTGGCGACATTATCGGCATGGAAATGACCGGTGATGTGCTCATGGTCAGCGTGGCATCGGGACAATGGTGGCAAGTTGACGGGTCTGGCGGTATCGCCATGTACAACACAAGCAACAACTCCTACGCAACCAATATCTTGCCAACGGGTTCGATTGATCGTGTCACCTCCTACAGGTCCAGCACCGGCAATACATGGGTCGCTTGGGGAGAATTGAGACTCGACCTCTACAATTCAACGGGTGTTCGAGTAAGTTCATGGGATACTTTTGAACTCCCTATTCGCGGCATCGTTGAATACGATGGGCAGGTTCTTTTTGCAGCCGAGGATGGCATATTGCGCTACGATGAGTCAACCAATCAATGGCTTTCAACATGGGAGGCAGGCAACGGTCTGCCGAACAATGCTGGTTCCCAATTCTACGAATTATGGACCGACGGCAATAATTTGGTTGTCGGTGGAGCCAGTTTCCAAGGCTGGGGTGGATTCAGAGAAGGAATCATCTCTCACCTCGACGCGACTGGAAGTTGGACGGCTTATCCGGCAGATTCCTACACCAACATCGCTGATGGATATCCCATTTCCATGGAAATGTGTGGTGGTGCACTCAATGTTGCAATGTACAACAACAACGGAGGTGTTGCTAGAATTGATCTTGTCAACGGCACCGTTCTTTCAGGCTTTGACCGAAGTCAACTTGATGGTACTTCTCCTGCCTCTGTTGCCTGTGACGCTTCAGATACCCTTTACATCGGCTATTATGCAGATGACCAACCGATTACGAAGTACAGTTTCCAAAGCAACGCCTTCCTCAGCAGTTTGACCACGGCCAGTCACAACTTGCCAAGTGACCGCATTTGGTACGACTCATTAGCTCATGCAAATGGGCAACTCATCATAGGCCACGGGCTCGGATTGCAAGGGAGCAATCTCATCGGCGGAGGTTTCTCGATGATGTCGTCCAATGGAGCCACAACAACGCAAGCAACCGTTCAAGGAAGCGGTTCTTCAGTAACCTCATTCCAATGGTTGGGCACTAACATCGGCTGGATGATGGGGCAAGCAGGAGGCTCCTCGGGCTACAGCCACGTCTCAACACTCAACTCACTTGGGACGCAGAAGGTCGTTGACCTCCCCGGACTCGTCAGCGGGCAGGTACCGGTTATTGTCAGCAACGCAACCCATATTTGGGCCGCCGTTGGGGGGCAGCCTGGCCAAGGACAATTCAGTGGCACTGGGTCAGGTATTCTTCAAGGTGCCTTTTTGCCAAACGGTGAAGTTGAATGGCAATATGGATGGACGCTCGCTGGTAATTCAGAGGTGAATGACCTCTTCTTGAGCGGTACAGACCTGTTCATCGCAACCAATCCCAACGGAATGATCAAACTTGACACGACCACTCGGACAACCGTCCCCATCAACGGTGCTCTTCACGGTAAATTCGACACCATGCACCTCTACAACAACGAATTGGTCATTGGTCTCGCTGGAGATGGCGGAAGCCCACCTGGCGTACAGGTCTTTGATTTGACCACGCAACAATTCGGCAACGGTCGGTTGGTTGCTGGCCTTCCATCGAACATCGTGAATGGATTCACCTGGACCTCCAACATCATGTACATCGCTACGAACGGCGGCATTGGACGGTTCAATTACACGCTTTCTGATTGGATGGACCCAATTACCAGCGGATTGCCGAGCAATGTTGTCGAAGATGTGGTGGCCGTTGGTACGGATATCTACATCGCTACGCCTGCTGGGCTCTATGTTTGGGATGAAACGACTAACACAGGCAGTACCTTCACCACAGCCAACGGATTGATGGGCAATTCTGTTTGGGGGCTTGCTACAGTTACCGGTGCCAACGGTGGTGTCACGCTGGTCATGAGCCATGACGGTCGCGGCTCTGAACGCCCGGGCGTAACGACCATGGATACGAGTACGCAACTCGTCACCGCAACCCACCGCTTTGACCAACTGCCATCCAACGGTGTGATCTCCTTGGCGAGTGATTGGTGGGGAGTCCACATCGGCACCGATACAGGACCCTTGACGCATTGGAACGCAAGCAGTGCGGATTTCGAAGACGGGCTCAGCTATGGAAGCATGTACGGCCTTCCGACATCACTGGTAAGCGATGGGGCCACTCTCATGGCCTTTGATAGCACCATGTTCAACATCATCGAAGCAACTTCACCTTCACACGGATGGACCTACGGCACCATACTCAATCAAGGTCTCAACTCGGATGCTGTGATTACTTCAAACCACATTTGGATGACCACCAGCACGGGGCTTTGGGGCTTTGAGAAAGGAGGGTTGTATTCGCCGGTTGAAGGAGAATACATGCGAACTGCCTCACCGCTCACAGTGAGGGCACTGACCAATAGTGGAGGCGTGAACATTACAGAGATGACCCACCCTGGCATGGCCATTGAACTCGTTGACCCTTCAGCGCCGTATGCTCTTGATTCAACACAAGGAGTGCCTGGCGTGCATGGCCTCCTGTTCCAAAACGTCCCACTCGTCTTCACCTCACCGGTTGAAGGTGCTGCAATTTGGACCAAATCAGTCTCGCTCAACTACGATGCTACCTTGGATTTGAGCCAAGACCCGAATCTGGAACTTAACTTGCAATCTGCCGTCGACAACGGCCTTCTCTATGACAATACACGGCATGTCACGTTGCGCCTCTATTCACCATCAAACGGCACCATGGAAGTGCGGATGACCTATGATTATGTTCGCACCGATACGCCTGTTGCCATGGAGAGTCTCATCGACCGGCCCGACGACGGAGGAGGCGTTCTGACCGCCTCATGGTCGCTGGTTCACGATGAGGACTTTGCTCGCTATCTCGTATTCGTTAACGAAGGCCCCTGGAGTGTTGTACCGAACGAACTCAACTTGATGGGACAAACGCCTGACAAGACCATTTCAATGCACAGCCGTCTCGGCTCCGATATTGACACTGCTAACGGATTACCCTTGGTCGACGGTCGAGAATACTACGCTGTTGTCGTGGTCGAATACAACGACGGTCGCTGGGGTGAAGTCTCGAATCCTTTCGGCCCGGCCTCGCCTTCCGATGAAGTTCCCGGAGCCCCGTTGTGGGCAAGCGCCTCGCCTATTGGCAGTAACGGTGATGACGGTGACCTCGAATTGGAATGGGCTCGGTGCACTGCACTCGATCTTGCTCGAACGAATATCTATGTCTCGCGCTCTGTCATGACCGATGCTCTCGGCATGGTTCCAGAAGCAGCCGTCCAGCCCAATGAAGGCAACCAAAGCATCCTCAGCCTCACTCCCGGTGTGCCGGTGTGGATTGGATTCACCTGTGTCGATGAGGCGAACCAAGAAAACCTCTCCAATGTCACCGTTGTAGGGCCGGTTGTTCCGACCGGCGAACTCAACGATAACGACGCCCCTGAACCAATTGAAGGGACACAAGCCTACGACATACCTGCGGACGAAGGCGGACGTATTATGGTCACGTGGAACCAAAGTGAAGCTGATGATTGTGCCTTTTACACCGTATTCATGAAGCAGGGAGGAGATGCCAGTGATGATGGCATTATTGGAAATATAGACTCATTCTCTCAAGCAGCCGTCATCAATTCCTGTGAAACCACTGACAGCATCATCTCTTCATTGGACGGTGTGCCACTCATTGACGGCCAGATCTATTCCATCGGTGTCGTGGCTTACGACCTCTGGTTGAATGGAAATACCGACGATGTCATGATCGTCACCGCTACGCCCTTCCAGAACATTCTCGGACAGGGGTCAACCCCTGAACGTATCACCTCACTTCTGGCCTTCGACCGTGCTGATGACGATGGCACGGCCATTGACGTTGTTTGGGAGCCATCAACCGTAGAGGATTTCGCATCCTATACCGTATGGGTCGCAGACCAACCCGTGAAGGACCTCTCCATCGCCTATGCGACATTCGGTACCAATGAAAATGTGTGCGGATGTTTCACCTTCAACAAACAATGGATTGACGAGCGAACCAACCCGATTGAATTGACCATCTCTACGGCGCTTTACGGAGACAGTGGACCGACGATGGATCTCACCGAAACCACTCCTCAACTAATCAAACCAGATATTGAACTCTTCGTGGCCGTCACCGTACACGACCTGAAGGGCAATGTCCATCTCACCAACTTGACACAGGCAACGGTCACGCCAATCAACAACATCGATGACACAACCGCTCCTGACAGGCTAGCTGCTCTTTCATTGACCGACCGACCAAATGACGATGGAAGTGCCTTGCTGCTGGACTTCGACCTCTCCGCATCTGACGATGTTGCTGCGTACAAAGTCTACGCCGCAACCTACGCTTTTGATGATGTCACCATGCAAGGTGATGGCCCACAGATGCCGATTGCGACCATGAGTCGGAACCCCACCCTTCCGTTGACCATTGATATCGTGGCTGGCGACACGCCCGTCATTCCCGGTCAATCGATTTGGGTCGCTGTTGTCGTTGAGGATACCTCGGGCAACGCATACATGACGGAATTACTCAGCGTTCAGGCATCGTCCGTTGATGACGGCGTCACCGACCTTGGTGGATACCTCCCCGATATTGAGGACGTCACCGCATCATGGTTTGAGGAAGAGAGCATCTTCGTCGAATGGTCACATTCCACCGATGCCAGCGTTCGTGGTTACCTCGTCTACATCGCTGATGAAGCCTTCAGTTCTACCGATGATGCTACCATGGTGGGTGAAGTTCGTGCCTCGAATTCCCTGCTCATAACCTCCAATGACTTCGCTGATTTGACCAATGATTCTGCATGGTATGTTGCTGTCGTTCCCTTCGATGAAAGTGTGAGTAAGAGCACCGTTGAGTCCGTGGAAATATTGCCCTTTGGTGAAACAGGCGCTGACAGTACTCCAACCGATGAAAACGGTCAACTTTCTCTTGAGGCCTTGCTCACAGGTCCGAATTTGATTGCTGCCGGAATGCTTCTCATCGTTGTACTTCTCCTTGTCATCATCGTACGATCGCGGGGCAATGCCACACAACGAAGCAAGAGTTGGGAACTCCAAGAAGCCACATGGGGCATCCAAGAAAACGATGGATGGGGAGCTTCAACGCCCCCAGCAGCACCACCGCAAAGCACGCCTGCTCCACCACCCGGTATCACCACACAACAGGCAAATGACATCTATGCTGCCGCTGACCGAATTCAAGGTGACCAATACGGCCGACCTGCTTACCAAAGCACGCAGCCTGTATTGCAACCTCAAGTGAACACTGCTCTCTTGGACGGATTATTGGACGACCCATCGCAAGCACCACCGTCACCACAAATTGATACTTCTTTCCTCGACGACCTGCTATGAGGTGAGGAAATGAGTGATGTTGGGCCTCGGAGCAGCGTTTTCACGACGCTTCTGGTTCATCAAAACACGATGGTGGCAGATTGGCCTGACCACCGTTCTCGCCTCGAACGGCATGCGAAGCGATTACGAATTGCACTGCCAGAGAATACGCCAGAATTTCAGCCAACTGAACGCCACGAGTGGCAATTGATGAGAGTCTCTGTCCGTGCACAGAGTCAAAAATGGGTGGTTGAATTTCGCCCAATCAATATTCGCAACGAATCGATTGACGCCATCACTCTCCCAGCGCCTCGATGGAACCAACGAACCAATGGTTGCAAACATGGCGATTGGGGAGCGTACCAACAAGCGCTTGAGGCTGCAAGAGCTGCTGGCTGCGATGCAGCCTTGCTGATCCATGAACATGCCATCGTCGACGCAGACAGGGGGACTCCGCTTCTCTTAGACGAAGACGGGACGGTATGGGTGCCCAGTGAATCCGATGGAGGGGTTGACGGCATTACAGCGGCATTAATGGAACGGAGATTGAAGGAGAATGGATTCCCTGTCAGCCGAGGACGTTTGAATGAACGGTTGGTGGCTCGCTGCCATGAATTGATTCTTGTCGGAACCGGCATGGGGGTCTGCAGAGTGGATTCAATTGATGGTGAACCCGTCGGTTCGTCCGCCGTCCTCTCATCGATTGGCCATCGTATTCTTGACCAACATTTTACCGATGAGGCCACATGGTCCAACCTGAGGACGCACGATGAGTGACCGATTGATGGCGCTTGCTGAACAATTGGCCGAGGCAGACTTGACCGGCCAAGGTGCGTTTCGTTACGGAAGTCCGGACCGCGTCATGTTGATTTCAGGAGGCCCTGCTTCCCACCTCGCACAATGGTCGATGATGGCAGGTCCGCCCTCCTATCGTGTCTCCATTCGGCAGCCAACAAGGGATACCTTGCCTCAAGCAGAGCAGCATTCTCCTCTCAGCGACGGAATTCGATTGGTGCCTATGCCAGACGTCCTCATAGCAGAGGTAGAGGAATGGAAGCACGGCAGTTGGTACCATCGTGTGAGGCTGCGAGCAAAAAATCTCGGCGACATGATGGAGAAACTTCAGCCACTCACCAGCAAGGAACTGTTCCAGCAAACACTGCCCGATGGTTGTCCTCAACGGCCGTTTTGGTCGGGTGCACTCGCCTACGACCTGGTACAGTGGACGCAGCCGATTCGTTTGCAACACCCTCCCGAAGAAGGGGCACTGCTCGCCGTGCTATGGTATGTGGACAACGGCGTTGTTGAAGATCGCCACTCGGAAATGGTCACTCCCTTCGGACTGAACATGAAATGGGTTGAAGCGTGCGGTGCGACCCTCGAAGAACCGTGGAAGGAACTCGTCATTCCAGAGGCAAAGCCCGGAAGAGAATCTTCAACCCATACGGATGAAACTCACGAAGAAAATATTCGGCGAATCCAGCAAGGCATTGTTGCTGGTCAAGTCTATCAGGTCAATGTTGGCAAGCACTGGCAAGGCGACATCGATCACCCATACCGTGTATTTCAGCGATTGACCCAGCACAATCCTGCCCCGTTTTCGGCCTATGTTGAAGCCGATGACTTGGGCTTTGCATTGGCCAGTTCCTCCCCTGAATCACTGCTTGCTTGCGATGGGATTTCCATTCGGACTTCTCCCATCAAAGGCACATGTCCACGCGGAGATTCCCCCGAGGAGAGTGCGGCCTACAGAACCGCCATGCTCGAGAACGACAAAGAACGTGCAGAGCACCGAATGTTGGTGGATTTGATGCGCAACGATCTGACCAGAGTATGCCAGCCAGGAACGGTGGGTGTTGACCGTTTTGATGTAGAAGTTTACACCAACGTTCAGCATCTTGTGAGCCATATTTCTGGAATACTGCGCCCCGAGGCTTCAGGCCAAACAGCCATTCAGGCCGTCTTCCCCGGTGGTTCAATCACCGGATGCCCCCGCACCATGGTGTGCGCCGCTATCGATGAGGTGGAGCAAATGCCTCGCTCGTTTTGGACCGGTTCAATCGGTTGGATGGACGTGCATACAGGGGCTTCGGCATGGAACATACTCATTCGCACGCTCGAAGCGAAGCGAAACGGTCGAACATGGTCCGGTAGCGTCGGGGCTGGTGGCGGTATCACCATTGGTTCTGAACCGGAAAAAGAAGTTGAAGAGGCAGCCTGGAAGGCAGCCGCCCTTCGCTTAGGAACTGGATGGATCACCGCTGAAAAATCCAATGTTTCACAAGGAGAATTGGAACTATACCCCATTGAACAAGGTGTTCAGCGAAAGACATCCAATTCCACTGGGTCGATCTTCACGCTTGAACAGGCACTGCAATCCTCGATGGTTGGAGGTGTACTCTTTATCGAGAACCTCGACTCGTTTTCCTACAACATCGTCAATGCCGTTACTGGACTTGGCCACGACGCGATCATCATGCAGGCTCGCTCTTCAACATCCGCTCCCTATCTCAATCCTGTGAACCTTCACAATCTCCTCGAAGCCCTTCAGCCATCGCACCTTATCCTCGGGCCCGGCCCTGGCACACCGCTGGATGCTGACATCACCGTAGCACTGGCCCATCACGCACTTGCGGGGCAATTGGAGATGCCCGTGCTCGGTATCTGCTTGGGCCATCAAGCACTCGCTTTAGCGGATGGATACGCGGTCGTACCCTCTCCCTTAGGCCCCATACATGGCTCACCCGTCGCTGTTGAACATCACAACAACTCCCTCTTTTCAGCCCTCGATTCTCCCGTGATGTTGACAAGGTACAATTCGCTCATCATTCAAGAAAATGCGACCCATACATTGGAAGTCAGTGCACGCGAGATGAATACTGGATTGCCGATGGGGCTTGTTCATCCGACACTGCCGATTCACAGCCTACAAATTCATCCGGAATCCGTTGGCTCAGAACATGGAATGGTGCTGATGCGGCAATTTCTTCAAATTCAATCGGATGGTTGAAGAATCCCTTGCCGCTCCCATGGATGAGGATAGCCTATGCCAGCCTGCCGCCATTGTGGAAGCACCTACCCGCGTGAGTTCTTCATCCATGGAAACGGACCGAGGGCACAAGTCTGCGCCCAGTGCGGCTTAGACCGTGGTTTGGTAACCAAAGAAGAAGTCCCAATTCTGTTTGAGAAGAACTTGGCAAGTGCACGTTTCTCTGCGGTTGCACGTCGTTACAGCATCTTTCTCTATCTACCATTCCTGTGGATACTGTGGAGCTCAACACTCTCTGATGTCGAACCATGGGGGCTCTTTTTCCTTGGACTGCTTCTCCTTCTCACCCTTGCAGCGCCGGTAATTTTCATCTACCGAGGCGGACGATATTCTGGTGACATGGCTCGATTAAGCCCTGCTTACGACCGACCAAAAGGCCACTGATCACGCCTTTGCGTGAATCTTCAAGACGTCGCCATCCTGTAACTCGTGCTCGGCCCCGACGACACGTCGTGTGCGGCCATCAACACCCCGAATGAAGCCATCACCAAGGTCACTGTGAACGTGGTAGGCAAGCGCTTTCGCTTGAAGTTCAGCGGGAACTACAAAGGCATCAGGAAGAACACGACCATCACCGTCAACCCAGTGAGTTTCATCCTGTACCGGATAAACAACAATCCGTTCGAGGTGGTCGAAGAGGACGCGATCAAGCAAACGAGCCAGGCCCGTCCCGTCATGAGCCTGCAAACGAGCCCCCATGTGATTGAGTGCTTTCTTTTGTGCATCGTTCAGGGAGGTGCCATTAAGCAGAGAAAATGATGAGGCACCCGGTCGATAATCGATGAGCCCTGCTGCTTGGGCTCGACGAAGTGCCAACTCAACATCAGCCATACAACCCACCATATTCTGTTGAGGAAAGCCGTTGAGCACACCTTCGGGAGCAATGTCAAATTTATTGGCAGCATAAGCGATTGGGAAGAGGTGGCCGCGCAGTGTTTGGCCAAGGCGGTGAAGTACAGCAATGTCCCATTCCCAGGGTTGTTGCGTATTCTCGACTTCAGCATTGAATTCCAACATGGCTTGGTTGACCATGTTCACGGTAGCACCAAGTCCACTCAACCGCTCCTGAATGAATGAAATCAATCCTTTCTCGCCCTCCGCTTGGACCCGTCGTACACCGCGACTCCATCCGTCTTCGAGTAAGCCTCCAATCCAAGCATCAAGTTCGTGTTGAAGGAAGTCAATCTCTGCCTGCATTGCTTCTTGAGCCTGTTCGAGCGTCGCTTCTGTGCCCATAAATTGCCCTTCAATGTCGGTGCTGCCTGCCGCATCGAGCACCTGAATGAGAACATCGCTGTTGGCAAGGTCTGCGAGGAAGGCGTTACCGCGTCCGCGCCCTTCGCTCGCTCCGGGAACAAGCCCTGCAACATCGACCAGGGCGACCGGTACGGAACGCCGATGTCCGATGCACGTACCCGTACGCGGTTGACACAGGCTTCCTTGACGGGGGTCATCTTCTCCAGTTGGTTCAAGGCGCCCTTCGGTTTCCAATTTTTCTCGTAATTCTTGACACGGACAGGAAAGCCTTGCCTCAACAAAAGCAACACCAACATTGGGGTCGATCGTACAGAAGGGGTAGTTTGCGATGTCAACGTGTGCGAGGGTTGCTGCACTAAAGAAGGTCGATTTGCCCACATTGGGTTTGCCGACCAGACCAATGCGCACCAGCATCACTTCCGATGCCCAGTTCACTCCTCTTCAGAAGAGGATACAATACCGTGGTCTCGCTTGATTTGAGCAATCGCAATGTCAAGTTCTGGAAGGTTGAGTTCACCGTCACCGTCCAAATCCATAAGTTCAACAAGTTCTGCCGACTCAATTGAGTTCAGTTCATTGATGTCCGATGCTTCAAGAGCAGCAAGCAATTCCTTGCTGTCAATCTTGCCGGATTCATCCAAATCCATGGAGCGGAATACCTCAAAAACGGTTTGGTTTGAATCGGTGAGATACTGGACAAATTCAACCAGGGCTGAAGATGCTGTTGGTGGGAATTCAGTGACTTCATCGTTGTGAAGTTCTGCGTTGACACCGATGATTGTCGACCCACTTTCTTTCTCAGCTGCATGACTGATGAGGAGTTCGGTATCCACACCTACCCCACGTCCAATGAGAGAACGGATGGTGGTTGAAGAACCTGCAACGAGGGTGTATTTGGCGACGTCTGAGGCAGCGGTCACTTCGATGCTACGTCCGGTAGCTGATATTCCAGTACGGATGGTCACGAGCGTGGCGAGAATCGTACCGATGCCCATGAGGTAGAAGAGGCCTGAGCCTGTAAGGAAAAATCCACCGCTGTTGGCAACGACGTCTTCGACGCCGGATGATGCTACGGCGTTGGTCGTGAAATCACCGACGACGAAGGTGATGGTGGAGGCAACGCCGCCGACAAGAACCATCCACGTGGCCAAGTTGGCGGTGGAGCGAGTAGCAAGTGGCTTGCCAATGGCGAGAGGGTAGTTCGAGAATGCACCTGCAAGAACCATGAGGCCACCGACAGTAAACAGCATACCCATGTCGACCGAGTGGGCCATAGCGCCCAATTCACCGGTTCCCACAAAGGCGTCCATGGCGGTGAAGTAACCGCCAATGGCAAAGAAGGGCAGGATGGTAAATGCAAGCAAAGCGGCGACGGCTCCGGGATTCTTCATCGTTGAACTGAGGCCTGAGCTGGCGGTCATGATGATGTTGATTGACGCGGCAAAAATTGGCAGAACACCGAGTGTGAGCAAGATAGCGCCAACGTTTGTCAAGAAATTGCTTCCTGATGCATCGGTCATGAAGAAAGGTGGGATCGTGATAAACAAAAGGAACATGCTGGCCGTCCGCATGGAGGCTGACCAGATGGGTTGTTTAGCAGCCATTGGAACAACGTGGTATCCAACTGCAAAGATAAGGGCGAGCGGAACCCAACCATGAGCAACACGTTCAGCGAGCCAAACAGTTTGGGTAGCATCGGCCAGTTCTCCGAAGAACATGTAGAACATGGCAAGGATCTGAGCGGTGACGCCCATGATGAGGAACCATGCACTGGTTTGGAGTTCTTCTTCACCACGGCTTGCTGCGGTGATGAGGATGTTGATGAGTACGGGTACGAGGACGAGCCCTATCGCCAATGTCTCAAGACTGTAGAGCATGGTCGCCACAGCACCTGTTTCGGTGTCGATATCAAGGAAGCCGAAGATGAAAGGCAGCAGATAGCGCAAGAGGATGAGGGTGGAAAGAACCAGCGCCATGAGGGAAGCATTTGCTTCACTGGCCAAACGACCGTTGCCGTTTCGTGAGACGGCAACCATGCCCGCTCCGATGAGGCCGTAAAGAAGAGCGAAATTAAGCAGGGTGAGCGTTACATCCCTCAGCGAGGACCCGTCATCATAGGACCAACCAATGCTTGCGAGCGAATCCAATGCGGTTGGGTCGTAATTGTGCCAACCACCCAAGAAGCCGAGCAGTCCGGCAAACACGAGCCAAAGCATACCGAAATTCATCCATGTTCGAGAACCACTGCCGTCCTTGTCGTTGAAGATATCAACGAGACCGGGTGGGTTTTTTCGTAGGATGAACAAGCCAATTTGCGTCAGGGCTCCACCAACGGAACCCACGCCTTTGACGAGAGATTGAGACATAAAGAAAAGGGCGAAGAGGAGAAAGCCACCGGACAAGAAAATCGTTTCCATTCATGACACCTCCCTTATTCTGCGAGAACCTCGCCCACCAATGTCGCTACAATCGCACCAAGTCCAACGAGGAAGCCGATGAGATAGTACCAGATGCCGCTGCCACCGAGGTTTCCGATGAGCGGGACCACTTCGCCAAGCAATGGAAGGTTGTCCCAACCAAAGACGTTTGAGAAGAGTGAATAGAGACCAAGGAGGCCAACAAAGAGGAGCGTGAGCACGATTCGACTCGCAGTAGGTTCTCCTGTTCCGACGGTTGTATCTGGTAGGGCTGTGGAATTTGTCACGCAGGGCACCTCAATATGACCCCATAGGGGTCAAATCATCCGACTTGACGGGCGGTGATAAACATTCACCATATGAATTGACGAATGGAGAGTCCTTCGCCCCTCTTCATCAGGGTGAGCGGAGTCGCTCAAGGACTCGGCCTCGACGAGGTTTTGAGAGGCCGAGAGGGAGGGGGAGTTGGCGTTCTAAGGTCAACTCATTTGCCCAAACGGTTTGGCATGAGCAGGTAAGGCCCTCAAATTCCATCAAATCCCCCGATACGGCATAGCGCTCAATGGCTGCAACAACTTCACCGTCGCAAGAACCGCAGTTATGAGAGCCCCTCACTTTTCCTCCCGCAGTTGGGTGAACGATGAGTCGGCTTACCGCTTCGCCTTGGGAATTTGAGCCACCGTCGGGATGAAGAATTGGGTGGGCCCGACGAATCATTTCAACCAGGGACCAGAGCCACGGGGGTCGGTATTCATTGTGGCGGTGCAAGCGGTCGATGACCGTGCCGCGTTGAATATTCATTGGATTAACCGAAATTTCATCGCTGCGATGTGCTACCGCCTCAATCCATTTGACGCTGTGGTCCAAAGCATCGACTTCGCTCATGAAAGGTGGCTTGAACATGAGGTAGGTTTTCACTCGGAGATTAAAGGATTCAAGATTCGTAACGGCTCGGTCCCATGATGAAGTGGTGAAGCCCTTGTTGACGTGGAAGCGCAGGACTTCGTCATCATAGGCCTCCAAACCGATGGCTACAGTGAAGGATGGATTAATGCCGGTGGCCCAAGCTAATTTCTCTTCTGTTAACTGCTCACAACGACTTTCAACAATCAATTCCTTTCCGAGTTCTGCGCAATCACGAAGAACGGTTTCTTGGAAGTCAACGGGGATTTCTCGGTCTTCGAGCAAACTTCCCGAGGTGTAGACTTTGACCATGTCTTGTTCTGCAAACTGGTCGAATTTCACTTTCGCCGCTTCCCACTGAGCATGGAGATCGGTACTGGTGACGTCGTCACGGGTATCGTTGAAGTAGCCGCAAAAGGTACAGCCTGATGACCACCACCAGTGGCATCCTTTGGTTCGCAGAATCACAGTGACGGCTGAACAGGTTGTGCCGTCGGCGAGAACTTCGGGCGTAACATAGACCGTTGCTGGCTCACTTGCATCCCAGGATTGTTGTTTGGCTTTTGCCCACGGGGTGTTCGCAGGGGCTTTGACCAAATCGTGAATGCGCAATCCCTTGCCACCCTCGCCAATCATCCGCAAATCGCTGGGTTGTGACATGGGTTCGCCTCGTTCTTGGGTTAGCGTCGGTGGTTTCAAACCACCGCTTCTTGAGAAGCGAGGCTTTCCTCAAAGAAGTCAACCAGATGTGTACGGTAGGTATCGGGCTGAGTGAGCATGAGCGTTATGTGGGAGAGGACACCTTCGCCTTGCCCGTCTTGATGAGCGACGGAGGAGGGGGCAAACCAGCATTCAACATGCCCTTCTGGCCCAACATTCGCTTGGGCTTCCTCACATATGGACTGACCGTGATGAATCTTGATGCGATAGTCTTCCTCGGATTGGGTGACAAACATGGAGCGGTTTCCAATGTTTTTTGCTGCGGAAATGGGCTCATATTTGACCAAATTGTCACCGCTGGAGATTTTGCCTGCAAACACGGCCGCATCCTTCAGGAAGGGTGGGAATCCAGCGAACTCCAGTTCTTCTTTCAGAATCTTATCCATGGAGGAATATGCAGATTCCAAAAACACTGCTTCAATTTCTTCGACCTGTTCGAATGCAATGGCTGCCGCTCCGGCACCCAAGGATACACCGTAGATGCCGATGTTGCTAGCGTCGACGTCCTTCTCATCTTGCAACCACGACCAGACCGCCACGATGTCGCGCCATTCCCGCTGACCAGCAGAAACCAAACCGTCTTCGATGCTGCTATTGCCATGATCTCTCATGTCAAAAAGTACGACATTGAAATCGGCTTGATGGAGCCAAGCGGCTGGAATTAATACTTCGTGATTTGCTTTGCACGACCGGATCCCATGAGTCAAAATGACCCAAGGGCGGGATTCGTTCGATTCCATAATCCAGGCCGCGAGCGTGATCTCTTCATCGGGAACATCAATGGTTGCGTTGTCCCATGAATCAAACCAAAGGTGTTCAAGGTCCCCTGCCAGCGTTTCGTTCTTTTCAAAGAGCCCTTCGGCGATGTCTTCATTCCAAAGTTCAACGCTGAATTCATCGGGACTGTTACGTGCAGAGTGCCCAGAACATTCCAGATTGGTCGCCGCTGCTTGGGTGTAAACTAAATTACCAACTTGGTAATAAACGATTGGCATGCTTGCGATGAGCAGCACGAGAATTGCTGGCACGGCACGCTTCCATCCGCTCATTCATCTTCCTCCGCTAAAGTAAACACGACACTCCGCCCTGCTTGAAGATGCATGCCCTTCGGATGATTCGAATCGCCGTTTTCAGCCGTGATGACCGACGACGAGAAACGATGCGCTGGAACACGCACATCAACACGTGAACCAAGACGGATCATACCGATTCGTTGGCCCCGCCGAACCTGAGCGTCTTGGCCGACGTAGGGCAAGATCGTACGAGCCAAGGCCCCAGAAATCTGCGTCATTTCAATCCGTATGCCGTTTTCAAGAAGGTAGACCGAACGAACTCGTTCGTTGTACTGGCTCTCTTTTTTGAACGCAGCACGAAACGGTCCCCTGCGCATGCCCTTCCCGGTCCGGTGTTCAATGCGTTCCAGCACCCCTGCATCGGGTGCTCTGTTCACGTGTACGTCAAGTGGTGACATGAAAATAGCGAGGCGCCATACGTCATCTGGACCTTCGTCACCCGGTTCTACGGGTTCAAAACGCTGTTCCGTCGCAAAGCTGAGAGGCGTTTCGAGAGGACGAGGGTACCAGTCACCCGAGAGTGCATCATGGTCGGTTTGCCCTTGCTCAACTTCACTCTTTGTTGGCCGCCGGCCAATGGCTCGTTCCCGACGCAAAAACATCGCATGGCCGTCTGCAGGGGAGACGAGAATGCCTTCTGTTCGAGGAATCGGGCGGTCAGGGTCACGCCAAAAATTCACCATGAAAGCCGCTGCCATCAGACATAGGATGCCGAACATCGGGATGAGGCCAGCGACGGGGTCAATGATGGTGCCAATGATCAGGGCGCTGACGCCCATCATGCTCATCATCAAAACTGGGCCATGGCCTCCGGGGGCCAAACCAGCCATCATCTCACCTAGTTAGAGGACCAAGGGTCTTCGCCATCGCCCCAATCTGCTGGGGGCTCTTCGGAGGCTGCCTCGGATTCTTCTTCAGCTTCTTCTGCCTCTGGCTCTTCGACAGGTGCTTCTGCGGGAACTTCTTCAACCACTTCAACGGCTGCAGTGGCTTCTTCAGCCTCTGCTGCTTCAGCCTCGGCTTCGTTCATTTCCTCACTGCGTGCTTGAACCATTTCGTCGATTCGCTCGGTAAAGGCGCGGGACATGTGCTGGGATTTTCGCTCGGATTCAACAGCGCGCTCAATCATCTCGTAGCGCTCCTTGATGGCCTTGTTCAAATCTTCAAAGATTTGCATGTGGCCGACATACCAGTCGTCACGGGCTTTCATTTCGGTAACGGCAAGGCGCAAATCGTTATCCAATTCTTCTGCGATGCCGAAGACTTTGCCCAAACGGTCCTTTTCACGTGAGTACTTCTCTTCCATCTTGTCCAATTCTGGTTCAAGATGGTCCACGCGCTTGGAGGCTTTTGTCGCTCTCATTTCCAGTTCTCGAACGCGGACGTCCTTCTCTGCAATGATGGATTCAAGTGATTCTTTTTCGATCTCACGGTCAATGATTTCTTTCTCAAGAACTTCAATTTCTGCTCGAGCATCGACGAGTTCCTTTTCCTGAGATTCATAAGCGGCAAACAGTTTTTGCAAACGGTCTGTCTCAGTGGCAAGTGCTTCTTCCAATTCCTTGATACGGACCTCAGGTGTGATGGTTCCTTCCGTCATATTCTCACCAGGAGGTCAAGCCTCCACATACGGCGAGTCCTCTCCTCCCTATCAAGCCGACGCTTCAAAGAGCACGTTTTCTCCTTACAATGCGGGGTAGTTCTGCCTAACGAAGGGCATTCGTGGCGGTGACCAATTCCCGAGCAATGCTGACTTCACCCATTGAATGACCTGCATCGCTGACCATCACCAAACGGCTGTGCGGGAGTGCTTTGTGCAACTCCCATGCAGTGCGAGGTGGGCAAACCACATCGTAACGACCCTGAACAATCACGGTTGGGATGTGTTGAATAGAGGCGACTTGCTTGAGAATGTGTGCCTCTTCAACGAAGATCGCATTGATGAAGTAATGACATTCAATTCGAGCGAAAGCAACGGCAAAGTCGAGGTCTTCGGCTTTCTCAAGGTATTCAGGGTCTGGGAAAAGACGGCTTGTCGCCATCTCCCAGCGAGTCCACTCTTTTGCTGCAGCACGGCGAACTTCTGCGTTCTCACTGGTCAGCCGAGCGTAGTAGGCCTTGATGAGATCGTCTTGTTCGGCCGTTGGAATATGGTCGCGATAGGGTTCAAATGCGTCCGGGAAAATATGGCTCGCACCGTCTTGATAGAACCATCGTAGCTCGCTTTTGCGACACATGAAGATGCCTCGGAGAACCAAACTGATGGCTCGCTGGGGATGGTGTTGCGCATAGATCAACGAGAGCGTTGAGCCCCATGAACCCCCAAAAACGTGCCACTTTTCAACACCCAAATGTTCTCTCAGTTGCTCAATATCGCCAACCAAGGCCTGTGTGTTGTTGTCTTCAAGTTCCGCGTGAGGAGTCGATTGACCGCACCCCCGCTGGTCAAATTGTATGATATCAAAGGCAGCAGGGTCGAAGTATTGACGATAGGAGGGCTGACCGCCACCGCCGGGTCCTCCGTGAATCACAATAACCGGAATGCCATCTGGATTTCCGCTTCGCTCCCAAGCGATGGTATGCAGTTCTGTAACCTTCAAGCGACCTTGTTCATGGGCTTCAATCGGGGGGTAGAGAACGTCTTCGAGGCTCGTTGTCGTGTCCAACATGATGGTTCCATATCGAGGGCAAGCATCTTCTTTTCGCCATGGACATCTTCATGGACGACCGATGAGGGGTGAGGGGTATGAGCCAACGAACGGCGACCGATGTATTCAGCGAATGGGCTGAGGCAGGAAGAGATCAGGGCATGGAACGCGGGCATGGACCCAGCGTGGAAGTGATGCTGGAACGCGTGCTTGCTCCACGACAGGAGCTGTTCACCGCCATCGATATCGGTTGTGGCAACGGTTGGGTTGTTCGGAAATTATTGACGCACCCCCTTTGCACCAATGCCTCGGGCGTTGATGGAGCGTCCGCCATGATTGAAAAGGCGAAATCAATCCATCCCGATGGAACCTATATCGAGGCTATGTTGCCTGAATGGAAGCCAGAAATGGCCGTAGATATCCTCCACAGCATGGAGTGTCTGTATTATCTTCACGACCCGCTCGGTTTTCTCAAAACGCTGCATGCAGACTGGCTCAAGGACGGGGGGAGTATTGTCATCGGAGTGGACCACTATCTCGAAAATCCATCAAGCCACGATTGGCCTGAATCGCTCAACGTCCACATGACGACACTTTCCATCGCACAGTGGCGAGACGGTATGGCAGAGGCTGGTTTTACGAACATCACAACCAGCCAAACCGGAGCAAAGGAAGGCTGGGCTGGTACGCTTATCTTGACGGCGTCGAAATCCTAAGTCATTGCAGCCCAAGAGGCTCTCCTTCTGGTCCACAACGTCGAATGTCCCCGCGGTAAAAGGGGCATTGCTCGCATCGTTTGGTTCCAGCAGAGAGGCGTGGTGGTGCTTCAGTTTCTGGGTTGAGATGAATCATGCTTCGCCAGAAGAGGTGGTCCAGCAGTTCTGTGCGAGCTTGTTCAAATTCTTTCACCGTTAACTGTACCATGCGGCCGTTCGCGCCGATGAGAATTGCTGGAGGCAGAACGCTGCGTTGGTGTTCTTTCGGTTTGCGTTGCTCGATGGCTTCGAGTGCCATGGAATACAGAGTCAATTGCAATCGGTGTTCATCGAGAATGGCTCGTTCATAGGGCCCGATGGGTTCGAGAGTGGTGGTGGTTGGTGGTGTAGCCTGCAAGCCGTGGCCCTTCGTGTGGTCTGTCTCGTTGAAGGGTTGAAGGCAGCCTTGTGTCTTCAGGTCAACCACCTGAAGGGCGCCTCTTCCTTCTTCATCAGCGAGGGCCAAAACCAAATCCGCACGACCGCTGAAATCCATCGTGACCTGCCGAACCAGCGTCTGCTCTGTATTACCTTGCGGAGAAAAGACGGAGACTGGCGTGCTGGATGTATCGATTTCATGGCGATGGAAGAATGGCAATTCTGTCCGAACTGCTTCCACCTGGTAGTGGTGCAACCGATCACCTTTGACCCATTGACCTAAAATGCCCTTGTCAATCAAACCCGCAATGTGCATCAGGCGGTCACGCCACATCGCTTCTGGTGTCCCCTCGGCTTGAGTTTCGCCATAGCCGAATTCATTCATCACCCTGGCGATTGTTGTTGAAGATGCGAGGACTTCATCCTCGCTCTCATGAAGCCATTCTCGGTCGAGTGGAGCTTGTGTAGCAATGATGTCCAAAGGATTTCGTAGTCCGATTTCAAGAACTCGATGCATCATCAATCCGAATTCTGTTGCCTCTGGCCACGATGGAGGCGTGAATTCTGAGGCCTCGGTGTTCGGGAACCTGAACGGTTCACTCACCCAGCCTTTGACATGCTCGAGCCAGTATTTTCGAGGGCAGGCGTTGGTAGCATCCAAATGGTGTGCAGCGCCTTTGATTGCACGATCGTAAGCGAAGGGATGAGACAAGGAAGTCTCCACTTCGACATGTTCGCCAAGTCGTTCTTGGAGGTCACGTGCCCGTTGTTGAGGAGAGACGAGTTCCTGCGTTCCAAAGCACGATGGGTGATGGTAGATTCTGATTCCTTGAACACCATCCTGTCCAAGGGGACTTGAGGCAAAGAGGTGTGCGGGGTTGATGTCGACTTCTTCTTTGCTCGGATCGAACAAAGGAAGTTCATCCTTCTCAGCGTCACCGGGCAGGAGCCATGGAGATGCTGCATCATTGGCACGCCACGCTGCTCGTCGTAAGCCTTCAACAAACATACGTCCCATCGTTCGCGGGTCTGGCTTAATCTTCACCGAAAGTGCACCTGAATCTTGGTTGAAGGTTGAACGGTCGCCAGGTGAACCGGTAATGATGAGACGGTCTTTGACTCGCGTGAGGGCGACGTAGAATTTACGCCGTAATTCCGCCTTGTCTTGAGCCTTGTTCATTTGGCTTGCAAACGCCCACAGCCCATCTTCTGGGCGGTCCTTGGCCACATATGGCTGCAGCCGTCCTGCGATGACTTGCGGAGTGACGAGGACATTGTCTTGAACGGAGATTGAAGCGTCAGCCATCCCTGCTGAGAACAAACCAGTTACCATGACAACAGGGGCCTGTAGACCCTTTGACCCGTGTATGGTCATGATTTGGACTGCTGCTTGCCCCGGACGAGTGATGGCTTGTGGGCCTTGACGGCCGAGTGTTCGTAATTCACCCATTCTGCGATACAGTGCTGAAGCATCGTGCCCAACTTCACTTCCAATGGAGTGAATCATGCCCAACCATGCTTCTGCATGTTGGCGTTGAGCGTCGTCGCAGTAGACGACGAAGAGGTCTGAGTGGTCGAGAACGTCATCGAATACGTCGTAGATCGCGCCCCAGGATGAGCGTTGGTGAAGGCGTTCGAGCAGTGCCCCGACCGCTGGGGTTGGAGCGTTCTCAATCAAACACGGCCAAACCGAAGACCCCTCTTCAAGGGATGAAAAGGCGGTATGCACCCTGCTGTCAGTCATCCCAACCACGGCTGAACGAGCAAACTCAATACCGGCTTTTCGCAGACATGGATTGGCCATGAGGGCCAACAAAGACATCAGTGGCTGAACCACCGGTTGCAAGAGCAAGAGGCCTTGCCGGTCGGCCATGACGGGAATGCCTCGTGCACGGAGTCGCTCAACCATATCGGGCAGGTGTGTGCGTGAATTGATCAAAATCATGATGTCCTCGGGACGGACATCTGGACCGCTTTCTTCGATGGTGATCCACCCTGCATCAGGTGCAGACCATACTTGAGTGGGCCGCTTGTCAAGAAGGGATTGAACGCGGTCAGCAAGAAGTTCATGTTCAAGTTGGAAGCCTTTGGCGTTCGGGTCCTCAAAGGTATTGAGCGGGGTGTCAAGATTCGTGGAAACATCTTGAAGTTGCCCTTGAATCGGTAGGAGCCATTCCAGCACGCCCGGATCTTCTAGCTCACATGCAGGGCGGAGGCGTTGGGCTTCAGCATGCCAGTCGCCGGGAAGCGCGTGATAACGAGGGTCAAAGACCTCGTCGAACATGTCGTTCATGCTCTCCATCAAATCATGACGAGTACGGTGGTTTGAGGTTAAATCGATGTGCCCCTCAATACGGCGAAGAAGCCGATCGCCCGTAATGGCGGGTTGGCCTTCAACATCTTCCTCGTCAAAGGGTACGAAGGTATGAGGTGCAGATTCTTCACCAGTATGTTCGTTTGAGAAGGAACCTGTTTCTCCTCCAGCACCCACGGGCCGTGGATCGCGGCCGCATCCTGCCTGTCGCATATGATCCAGTCTGGTGTCGTTGGATTCAATGCTGTTGCACAAGCGTATGGTGGCCACTGCCCTGCGCATCACCGATACCTCTGCTTGTCGGAACCGATAGATGCTTTGTTTCATGTCACCGACAATGCAGACGGTGGGGTCCCATAAGCCGCTGGGTCGTGCCGGATCATCAGCATGATGAGCACGACGCCCCCACAGACGAGCAAGAAGGCGATAATGAGACGGATTGGTATCTTGGTATTCGTCGATGATAAAGGCGCGGAATTGTCGGCGTAATTCGGACAGAATTTGGACTCGTCGGTGCAAATCTTCCTGAAGTTGCGGGCGGTCATTCAACAGAGTGAGGGCCCTTGAGATGTGGGAGTCGCCCCATGGTTCGTCTCCCAGCCCATCCAATACATCAATGACGTCTGGAGGGTAAAGATGGCGGCATACATCGGGGCAACGGGCCAAGAGTAAATCGGCAGCGAAGCGTTGGAGATCATCAAAATCATGCAATCCATCGACGGATTTTCGCCGAGCGAGAATCTGATTGCATCCCTGGTGAAGAACAATCAGGTCGCTAAGCACCTCCATTTGAAGCGATGGTGAAACGTAGGTGTTTCGTTCACCCGGTTCGACTGGAATCGGTTCTTCAAGGGGGTCCAGCCGCAAGGGACAATCAAGAGGCATTCCATCAAATCCATTTCCAGGGTTGAGTAAGAAGGCAGACCTTGCAAGCAGAGAAATGAGTTTCCCCGTTGATGTTTCGAGGTGTCGTTTGATGTCGTTGATGCGATTTGATGAACGCAGGTACAACGCGTCTTTATCATCTTTTGAAAGGCCCACTGCATTGATTTTCGAGGTGACTCCAGAAGGCCATTTGTCGCCCTTCGGCAAGGTGTTACTTGGGAAAAACGTCGGGTTTCCTTTGACCAATCCCGACGAGGTTGCGAGGCCGAGAAGGATCTTCCAAACCCAAACCAATTGTTCCCCGGGTTGGTCGGGAAGAGGCTCGCTCAGTGTTCGAACCAAGTGGTTAAACCGAGTCAATTCCGTATCTGCTTCGGCTGGATGGAGGCATGAAGCAGCGTAGGAGAGGAATTCACCGGTCCATCCAGAAATCTGTTGAGCGAGGGTGCTAACAAAGGTTGGCAGTTCATCTGCCACAGGTTCTGCAATCATGTCCAACAAGATGGAGGCCGGAGCAGGGCCACGGCCGGCCCAATCAAGGCCTAAATCTTCAGCACGCTGTATCATAGCGCGGTGAGATTGTTCAACGAAGAGGGACCGGTCCATCAAGCCGCCGAGTACCGTTTCAGCTTGGGCTTGTCCACCAAGACGGGTGACAAGTCGGTTTCGTGCAAGCAGGAATTCTTCGTGGTGGTGAAGAACGCCTGCTTCGTGGGCATCGGAAACGGTACGAATTCTCCACACTGCATTCAATGTATCATTCAACATCAACGGAGCCCGTTCTTCTGAAATTTGCTGGTGGGAAGGATAGAGGGCTACTAGGTCGATGTAGGGCTGAACCAAACGATTGAGAAAGGCATCGATGGTTGAAATGGGGGCTTCGTCCAAACCAGAAAGTAACATTTCAACATCGGAATCGTGACGCAATCGTGGGTCGTAGATACCATCGTCATCGCCATAGGCAAGGGGTTGAGCACGACTTTGAGCCAGCCGGTCTCGAATTCGCGCCTTCAGTTCAGCGGCGGCTTTTCTCGTGAAGGTGATGGCTACAACCTCAGAAGGCAACAATCCCTTCCAAGCCTCAAGTTCAGTTCGTTCTCGCTTCGGTGCTCGTAATGCGCCATGACCGCTGAGTGGCACGCGGGGCCCGGGTGGCGTCATGTGTGTTGCTCTCTGTTCAGAGGCGATCAAGTGCTGAACATAACGCTCGGCCATGACCGTTGTTTTCCCGGTACCTGCGCCTGCATCCAGGGCAATGTGTCGGTCAAGGTCCAAACCAAGGCGCTGACTTTTGTTGAAGTCAACCATCAAAATCCACCTCCAGAATAGGTCGAAACAGCACAAGAATGCGAGAGGGCACAATAATCACAATGCTGACCCGGCGTCGGATTCACGCGTCCAGAGGCCGCCGTAACAACAGCTCGTTGTGCCACGATTAAGCGTTCATGAAGCCAGGTACGGAAGGGTGTACGGTGCAGATGTTCATCACTGAGTGCAGGGAATTGGAAGGGGAAATAATCTGTAATCTCTCCAATTTCTAATTCCTCACGCAACTGCATCAGGTCGCTATCAAGTTCGACGTAGTGAACGGTGTTTTCACCAATTTCACTGGCCCCCACGCCAATCACTCGGTCGTTGGGGTGCAATACCTCCCATGCCCTTGCATAAAGTGCTAATTGAAGGTCTTCAAACAGGCTACGTGCATGACGTAGACCTTCGCTTTTAGGCTTCGGGCCGTGGACTGTTTTGAGGTCGCGAATGATTACCAAACGTTGGGCTGAACGCGGCATACCGTCAAGCGGGTAAGGGGAGTCAAAGCTTGCTTCGCCCAAGATGCCCGCTTTTTCGAGTTCCTTTCGCTGCGATTCCGAGGGGAGGAATACATCCACTCTGTCAGCAAAACCAAAGAGTTCGAACTCTGTTTCGTGACCGTCCACATCAACAGCGATGGTGACTGATTTTTCTCGGCCCTTTACCGTCGCCCATTCTGAAGCGACGGGAGCGGCTTGACGCAGTGTGAGGTCTGCATGGAGCATTCGGGCGAGACGCCCGCTGGCTGGTAAACTGATTTCTCCTTCAAGATAAGCTCTCCAATCTTCTGGACTTGCATCTACCAAATCCCTGGTGCGATGAACAGACACAGCATTGTGACGGCCAAGCCAAAGAACATCATTTTGGAGGAAATGAAGGATGGCTTGCCACCCTGCGTCGTCAACGCCCATTGGCCCCAAATGAAGCGGTTGAACGTTGGACAGTGATTCTTTGGTGACTTCGAGCCCGTGACCTTCAAGCAAGGCGGCTTCTGCTTGGTGAACGACTTCTCCCCGAATACGAAGATTGACGTCTTCCGAACTTTCACCAGCCTCATCGTCAGCCTTCAGAACCTGTTTTGTCCACGCTTGCCGAGGGCATTTGAGCCAAGCCTCCAGGCGGCTTGGAGACCAGGTCTTGCGAGTTATTTCCTGTTCGATCGTTCCGAACCGCTCAGCCAAGTTCAACCCATCAGGCTGGTATGCCGGTAGCGGACGCGGGTCTACGGAAGGAGCCAGTTTCTTCTCGTCCTTGAAACCGAGATGGGGCCATGCAGGTGAAAGGCTTCCTCTTGCTTTCAGTGAAGCTTTTGTCGGCCGTAGAATCACGGCTTCGGTACTCAGAAGGTTTTGACGCTGCTCCCAACCAAACGCCTCTCCTGCATTCAAATGACGCACCTGTGGTTGACGCCGTTGCCGATCCGCCTGTATGCCTGATTCAAAGGCATGAAGGGTGACTTCGCCGTTGATTGGATTTGCTTCAACGGATTGGTTATTGGTGAGGTCAAGTCCCAATTGTTGACGTTGATCTCGCCCTTGATGGCCGTGGCGAACAAGACGCGAAACCTGCCTCTGATGATCAAAACTGTACTGTTGGGGGGAAAGCCAACTGCCATGCCCCCGTTCTCTAACGACCCACCTCCATGGATGCGCTGCATCGCCTCCCTCATATGCAGATGAGGGGAGGAACGATGGGGCGTTTCTCATCCTGTCCCATTCTTTGGAACGACGTATATCGCTAAACCATTCAGCAAGAGGAGCACTTGGACCACCACCTTCTTCGGGACTTGAGTCAAATACGATGATGTGAGGTGCTGCATTGAACAAATGGCGAAGGTGATGGCGTCCTTTGCGGATAGGGCCATCGGTTTGAAAGACGCCAAGCTCGAGGAGAGCTTTTGCATCAAGCCATGGAACAACGGGGCTTTTCATGGGCCATGAATCAACATCCAAGCCAGCAAGCACAATGAGATCGGCTTCGCAACCAAGGGCTTCCTCTGGCGTGATGACATCGATGAATGGTGTGGAAGACTCGCTGTGTGGTATCTGCGTACTTTCTCCGACATATTCAATCAAATCAACAAAGGCCTTACCGTCTGCAGGAAAACTTGCGCCAAGGCTCAACATTGATTTCCGGACATCGTTAAGAGCATCCACCAATGTTTGAATGGTCCCCATTCCACTGTCGTGAGGTGCTCTGCGCTGGCGTAGGGATTCGAGATCAAGCGAACGGACCACGTGCGTCAACCACGCCATCCCTGATGAGGGTGAAGTGGGCATCGGTAAGACCGCTCCCGTGCTGCAACCTTCTACATCGTAACGTAGGAGGTGCTGATCTTCCTCCATCAGCAGCGGTTTCCACATGTTCATTGTGCAGGCGAGCCACCATTGAGTCTCCTCAAATGCCTGTCTTTTTTCCTCTGGTCTGCGTTCAGTAAGCGAAGGACGCGCTTGGGAAAGAACACCCAGCCAACGGGCTAAAGCCCCGGGGCCTCCGAGGACATGGAATCGCTCTGCCATGCTTTCAAGGACGTCCATGTGCGGACGTGGTCGCCATGATTCCTGTGAAGGGTGCAAGAGATCGAGATACGAGTCTGGATTGAACGGTAGGGTTGTTGAAGCAAAGGTTGCACGGAGTGCTTCAATGGACCAAGCACTCATGCCTTGAGATAATTGTGCGGCTTGAAGCAGCGCATGGTGGACTGGCTGACGACCGAGGGTCGACGACGAACGTTGCCATGCAAGGCCGAGTCCTGCCAGCCCGTTCGACCATGCTAATTCTCGGTCTTGAACTGCCCCATCAATGATCAAGACGCGCCCTTCATTGCTCTCAAGATAATGCGCTAACAAGGCCATAGTAGCGGGAATGATTTGGTGGCGCTGGTCGACAGGAAGCCGCGTCAGTTGAGTTTGGCGTTCATCAGCAACATCGGTGTTCCATGTTTGACCTGCCCCCTTCCACAAGTCATGCTCCGGGACCCAATCGGGCAAAGCATCGCGCTCAACAGAATCTTGGTCGACCAAATAGGCACCGTGGTGGCCAAGGCGAAAGGACCCTGGATTGATGAGTTGGTGAATTGGACAAAACCGGGAGAGGAACAAAAGGATGTCTTGCTCAATCTCTGTAAAGTCTGGTGCTTGGTCCAGCAGGATAATCCCGTCAAGATGACGAGTGTGAAACGGGGGCTCATCAATGGACTGGAGCCGGTCTCGTACGTGTCGAGGGACCATGGTTGGGTGGCTACCACCAGCCTGTTGTTCGAATTCTCGTACAATGTCACGGTATGCTTCAAGCCCTGGGTTTCCATCCCAGTTGAATGGCTTTCGGAGGTGCATCACTTCCGAAAAGAGACGGTGCAAACGCTGGGACTTGTTGAAGTTCCATGTCGTTGTTCCAGATGTATGAAGAAGAGGAAATTGATAGGACTCGGCAGCCTTGAGGCACATTGAATGAATGACCATGGACGAGCTTGTGTCATTGTCGAGCAGGACGGGGAGGCGCAAATCGGTGTGAAGTGTTCGAATCAATTGGTTCAGCGTCATATGATGTTGGGGCGAAAAATGGTAGCCTAAACGTTGGAGTTGGTCAAGAGTATGCCGTCGGTGAAGTTCGTTAGGATGAAGCGTCAGGAAGGAGGGGGTTGGGGTTTCTCCGTAAGCGCTGGTCAGCCATGCGGGGAGGCCGCGCCCAGCCGGTACGTACTCATGTGTTACGTTAACTGACATCAGAGGACCACCCATTGTAAGAAGCGTTGGCGACACTTCTTGAAGGTGCCCTCTAAGAATCAATGAGATGAGCATAATCGGGGTCGAAACAAGAAACCTAGTTGTTTCTCCTCCAAATTGATGTCGAAATGTTCATTAACCGCCCAGCCTAAGTGATGTTGTGAGCGATTTAGTGGCCAAAATCAGCATTATATGCGGTTTTGCGCAGTGGGCATATATACACAAAGTTTAAATAGTGCCAGTAACAATAAGAACATGTCAAGATAACAAAGGGACCCGAGCCGGATATATTGAACTCATCGAAGAACAATGTGGATTCTTTATAGCTGGTCGAGAAACTTAACTTGAGCAAATGGAGGCAAAAAAGATGGAAAAGAAAGACAAATGCGATGATTGCAGCGGAACTGATTTTGAGATCGACAACGTTCGAGGTGAGCGTGTCTGTGCCTGTGGCCTTGTATCAGAAATCCCAATGGACGACGCTCAAACGAACAGCAACGCAGCTCTCGGCGACAGTCGTACTCACGAAGTCGTCGATCCGCTGGCTATAGCTGGAGAGCGTGCGTCGAGCACGATGATGAATCCGTACGACAAGTACGACGCCCACGGAAAGTTGCTCACGCCACAGCAACAAAAACTAGCCCGAACGAACGCTTGGGCTGACCGCAACTCTCAACGCGAGAGTGACCCGATGTTTCGCCAACTCGTGACGACCATTAAGGAGATTTTCTCCGAAGGCATCGCTAAGGCGGCCGTGCTGCTAGCCAGTGCCACGGCGCGAAAGTTGACTCCACTGCAAGAGTCGAAGCGCAGGACCCTCACGCCGGGCGAGAAGGCGTTGCTCAAGAACCCGAAGACGTCCATAACGCGCAAACCCGATGGCGTGAAAGGGGATTCTGACCGTCAAAACCTCCTTATCATGGCCTTGGCGATTGGCGTACTGGCTCACGAATGGTTCCGAACGGCCCCTATCAACCGCCAAATGCTCATGGAACGCTACAACATTACCGAAGCGCAGTTCAAGAACGCCAAGGCCACCATTGCCAAGCACTACAAAGCACGTGTGCGCCAAGGTTGGTCCCAACCCCCTGCCGTGCTCCACCGTGCTGCCTTGCGAGCAGACCAACTTGACATCGCCGTTGAAAACCTCATTCAGGCCCTCTCCCCTCGATTTACGGACGAGAAGATGGATGCTGTCATGGAAGTCTTCTGGAACATGCTCACTCTCATCGGAGAGCCTTCACCTGAAGCCACCACGAGCAACGTTCCAATCAACATGATTGCGGCCTGTGTCATGTATGCCGCACTGGATTCGCTCAGCCTGGCTCATCAAAACCTCGCCTGCATTGCTCGAGCTGTGTCTCTCTCTGGCGCTGGCGTCAAGAGTCGCCTGCAGGTCATCAAAGACTTGGTCGAAAGCGGTGTCTTCGCCGAAGGCGCCATCCTCTTCAAGAAAGATAGCAATGCTACTGAAGCCGCGGAAGAAGGCACTGAAGAGGGCACTGAAGAGTAGGTAGCGGGTTTCTTATTCCATGATGCCTTCGGGCGGTGTATGCGACGACTCTTGAGTCTCTTTGCAGCAGCAGCGCTCCTCGTCATTTGCTTACCTGTCCACTCTGCACTACCGCCAGTACCCGTCGAACAAGGGATGATCTTTGGTGGGCAGTGGAGCCATGCGAACAACAGTACGGCTACCGTAACCAATCTCAGCGACCTTCCGGCAGTGGTGGAAGTATACACCGCCACCTGGTGTGAGAATTGCGTTGATGTTGAACACGGCCTCGACGATGTTCAGGCTGAGGGTGCTCTTCAGCAGTACCACATCCACCGGGCTGTTGCCGAAAGCCAAGATCCGTTTGGCAAGGAGGATCTGGACTACCGTTGGAAAAACAGGTACGGAGCAACGTCGATCACCGATGGTCAACAGCCCCCGGGTGTTGTGTTCAATGGAACGATGATGAAGGAAGGTAGCGTGACCGATGAGGCCTCGCTCTACGTCGAGTTTTTCAACATGGCAAATCAAAGCCTCGGGCTTGGTGATGGCTCAACATCCTTCTCATGGACGCCGACAGGAACGCAACGTGGAACTGTCACATGGGCATTGGACATCGAGGATGTCCATTTAGAGAATGCCACGCTTGAAGTCACCGCTTGGGTGGTTGAAACCGGAGCAGAGTTTGAAGAAGGCACCAATGGCCTGGGAACCTACCCGCACATCTTGAGGGACATTTTCTTCCTCGGAGAAGAACGCCAAGGTACTGCATCCATTGAGTTGCCACCAGCATTTGATGGTGATGACCTTGAAGTGCACCTCATCTACCAAGTCAATCCGATTGTTGTTGAAGAAGAACTTGATGAGCCAAAGGAAAGCGAAGACACTCCTGCTCTTTCATTTGTTGCGACCATGGCGGCCCTTGTGATGGCTTCAGTCACTCGTCGTAACGATTGACCAACAACTCGCCCAGACCGCTTTGTTCCACCTGACGTAGATCGGTCAAATCAACGTGAAGCTGCCAATTCAGATTCTCCAATGCATTTGGGGCTGCGATGATATTGATGTAATCCCACCATCGAGGCGGCGCATTTCGAACCCCTTGTTGTTTTTGCAATTCATTGAGCCAGGTACTCAACTGTAAACGTGCATCTGGGCGGGGATGATCGCGTCGTGTGTGGACATGGTATCCATCGCGTTCTTCACTGCGGACGTACCCTAAAACCCTGGCAATCCGATTGACAAAACGGCGCTCACGTCCGTCACGAACCGAGACTCGTAGGCCTGCGTGCTCAAAGGAAAGAGCCTCGCCTGAAACGGTTGGGACGTGAATGGTTGATCCGATGGGTTGACGCAGAAGGACTTCCCACACGCGAGCGTATACCTGCCCCCAACGTCGTTCACCATCACGGATGTTTCCTGCTTCATGCACGTCTCCCTGACGTCGATGGGGCATCATCCTGTGAAGGTGACGATGGAGACGGCGTTCGTACAAGCGACCAGGATGATTTCTTCGCATCGGATTTGTGTCTGGATTGTAGGGGCGTACCGTTCCCCGCCATGCTTCTACAACTTCCTCGTAAGGAAAGTGGCCGTGAACATCAAATGATTGCGTAAAGCGTTCAACCCAGCTTGATTCAACGGCCACCCCTTGTCGTCCGGCCCCAAAATTTCGATTGATGAGGCCCCGAAGAGCAATACCGCGAGCATTGCGAGGGAGGTCATGATCCTCTTGCATCTCATCGTACTCGCGTTCATCGTTCCGGTACCAAGCAGGATAGTAAGGGTGGGCGATATGTTTCAGGTGAGTCAACGCTTCTTGATCGAGCGCCTCAACCCAGTGGCGTGGAGGTGATGCGGCCGGAAATCCAAAAGGAGTGTGTTGAGCAAGTATTTCACCTAAACTCGGTATCTTCTCACTCGCGGTCGTATCGTTCACCATTGAAAGCAACACACCGCCCAAGACATCACCGAGCGGGAGCCTGGTATTGTGACTCCCGCTGTGAATGCAAATTGATTCATGGCGATGGTGGTCCAACCGGCGTATGTGCTCAATGGTGTAGGGCGCACCGTGCTGACCTGTGCCCACCTTGACCTGGTAAAAATGACCGAGTTTGCCGACGGCAAGCATCGTGGCGTGTTCAACATGAATGTGGTCAGGGAGGCCGTTGACGATTTGATGACAGAATTCTAATGATTTGACCAACGGCCGACTCGGTTCTTCCTTTGCCGAGTAAGGGACTGACCAATTGTGTTGGATCCCAAGAAGAAGTTTGCCTGGCGCGGAGTTGAGTGGAGAAAGCGCGAGGGAAATCAGGTAAGCCCAGTGCATTGGGTGGGTTGGAACTTTGATGGCGCGAGTGTTGCCTGACTTTGTCCGAACGCGCAAACAGACATGCTTGCCGTCGGTCTTTAATGCCCAATTCAAGATTTCAGGGGCCTGTTCGGCTTCCTGGAGTTCTTGCCACTCTTCCATCCACGGGCGTTTGTAAGTCTCAAACAATCCCTGTGGGTGGTTCACCAATGCGTCACGGAAAGAAGCATACAACCTCCGCCTCTGGGTTGTTACGATACGCTGATTGATGTCATGGGCCCACGAAAGGTATCCGTGATAAGCGTGCTTTTTCTCCACCAAAGACCGGTCAACACGCACACGTTTTGAGAGCCAGTCTAACATTCCAGCAAGAGGCCTGTAGGGTGTTGCCATGGTTTCTCGGGGTCCAAAACGATACTGATAGTTATCCATATTATTGAGCGGCGAACACGACGACAACCCGAGGAGAAGCGAGGGCAAATTCCAACCCTTTCGAAGTTGGGGATCGCACAGAATGGGCAAGATGCTTGTGAGTTTCATCTGAGACAACGATACACCGTTCAAAAACAATGTTTGGTCAATATATTGAAGTTTTGACCCATCGTGAAAAAGAATACCTTCCGAGAGTATGTGCTCTTGGCTTTGAGTCAATTCATCTCCACGAGCAACGGCCTCCGATAACATGGTTAATTCATGCTCAGTACACGGTGCATACTCCACAGGGTCTCGCTCATATGGAAGTCTGGCCCATTCAACATGTTTCGTTTCTAGCATGCTTTCCGAGAGAGATTTCCATCGCCGCCGTGACGTCACCGTCGGCCCTCCAAAGAGGGAAATTGCATATTCATGTTCGGCAGGGAGAAGAGGGACAAACCAGCCTGTGGTTGGACTGTAGTCAAGAATTGATTGGCACCAATCGCAAATCATATCTTCTTCAGAAGAGGCGAGATTATGAACGCAGGCAGTGGGTTCAGATGACCTACTCATACGAGAGATAGATGCTGAGTCTATTTGAAGTCCGTTCAAAACTCAGACGCACATACCTCAAGGAGGCGTTGAACATCTTCATCGGTGATATGCAGATGAATGACAATCCGAATGTGGGTTGGAGAGATGTCAAAGACATCGATGCCAGAGGCGGCCAGAATCTCTGCAACTTCTAATGCAGGTTGCTTGCATTCAACATAGACCATGTTGGTTTGAACCGTGTCCAAGTCAACTGAGAAAGCCTCCAGTGAGTTGAGTTCACTTGCGACATAACTGGCTCGATCATGATCTTCCTTGAGTCGCTCCACATGATGGTCAAGTGCATACAAACATCCTGCTGCAAGGATGCCAGCCTGCCGCCAGCCTCCACCAAACATCTTGCGCCAACGATGGGCTTGGGCAATAAAATCAGATGAGCCTACGAGAACAGACCCAATGGGCGCTCCAAGGCCCTTTGAAAAGCAGATAGAAACCGAATCATAGGCCTGGCACATGCGAGCTACGTCCACGCCAGTTGCAATCGCTGCGTTGAAGATTCGAGCCCCATCGACGTGGGTCTTACAGTCCATTGATGTCGCAACCTCGGCAATTGCATCAAGCGTTGCCAAGTCGTAGCAGGCTCCCCCGCCAAGGTTTGAGGTATTTTCAACACATACCAAACTTCCATTGGGATAATGACTTCCCGAACCATCTGCTTTGCGAATCAATGCCTTGACCTGCTCAGGAGTCATGAGGCTTTTTTCTCCTTCAACCAGAGCAATGGAGGCGCCACAAAGGGCTGCATAGCCGCCTCCTTCGTAACGGTAGATATGGGCTGTTTTGTCACATACAATTTCATCACCGGGAACCGTATGTGTCTTGAGGGCAATGGCGTTTGACATGGTCCCGGATGCGATGAACAATCCTGCTTCTTTCCCAAACATTGCAGCAACGCGTTCTTGCAATTCGATGACGGTCATGTCGTCACCGAGGACATCGTCGCCCACTGGGGCATTCATCATGGCTTCCCGCATGGCTTTGGTTGGCTGGGTCACCGTATCGGAGCGAAAGTCGATGCGGGATGATGGGTGTTCGCGCATGAGGTTGGCTCCACGCCCTCCTTCATCAAGTCCATGTTCTTCAAAGAAGTTTCAAATCGCCCGTGAGAAGGTCAAGAGCATGTTCATCAAAGGGCCCCAGGGCGAGAACCGTTTGAGAGCCTCGGGGAATCTGTGTGTGGCCAGCATCCCGAACGATAAGAGCGGGAATTGAACGCTGGATTGCTTGCTCGAGGAGTTCATTCATGGCAGTATCGTCGGGAACTTTGACACAGATTTTTTTCTGGCCGCTTGCCAGCCAGGCCTCCACGTGCTGTGGATGACTGACCCCGGTTTTGAGAAATGCTTCAACCGAAGCGTGCCCGACTTGAGCAGCGAGTTTGCCCTTTCCCATTTTCAAGCCTTGATTGACAACACAGACCAATTTCACAGAGCTCACGGAGATGCGAGATTGAGGTCGTGGCGCGGTGAGCCGGTGAAGAAAAGAACGCAGTCCCATCATCATCCCTCACACTGTTCCAAGATGTTCCACGAGGCGGTCGATGGAGCGACGCGGCCCGAGCATTCCCAACACGGTCACCGTGCCGGGGGCGACTTCAGTGTGCCCTGCATCCTTGACGAGATGCCAAACGATGCCGTGAGCGATGTCTGCAACGATCTCATCAAAAGCTTCGATGTTTTCTGCATGAAGGACAATTTTACGCCCTCCGTTTTCTCGCCACGCCTGAAAGAGGCGTTTGGACTGTCGCCGTGCTACAAGAGTGATTTCAACGGCTGCATGGGCACATTGAGCCGCTGTTTTACCCGTTGAGAGATTGAGGTCTTCTCGAACGATGAGCGCCATGGTAGGAGCATTATCCGTTGATGACATGGTGCTCCACAACCGATTGTTCGAATGAATCGGACGATTCCAAGCCGCCAAGTTGACGGTGAACAAAGGGGCCAAACCAAACGGCGAATGCCAGGTTGCCCAATGCATGCAGAATATCGAAAGGAATTCCATGGGCGAGATAGATGGTGAAATCAATCAACCCCATCCCTGGCGTGAGAATCGAGAGTGAGGCAAGAGCGTCGAAGAGGAACGCGGAACCAATGACGGCAAGGTAGAGTTGCCCGTGGTTGAAATCACCGTTGTTCATGAGTGTAAGTCGTGAGCCTAAAACGGCCACTGCACTCCATCCTGCCGCTTGGAACAGCGTCCACCATCCATCCCCGATGAGCATGTTGGAAAGCAACGTGACGAGAATGGCAAAGGCAACTCCTCGGCGCGCCCCGAGTTGAGCCCCCATCAGAAGAGCCGCTACGGTGACGGGTTGGACGTTCGGTAGTGGTTGCATGAGGACCCGAAGAGCGGTCACGGCTACGACCATCGTACCGAGGAGAGCGGCATCATGGCGAGAAGAGCGCGGGGCGGTGATCAAAAAGGCGAATGCCAAGACCACCAAAGCGACATCGATCACCACGTCGGCAACAGGTGTCAATTCGGGCCCGTGGACACCGAATGCTTGGAACATAAACAAGCCGAGGAGGGCGGCCTCCTTGAGGATTCCCTACCTCACACCACGCGCCAATGGAGTATTGTGGTCGACTCAATGCTCGCAGAATCCATCGCTAGAACGCCCCGTTCACCATCAACAAAGTATTCCCAACCCCCTCCGCTTTGCCCGTCAATGGAGACGAGATAGGGGCCGAGGTCAGTTTGCTCAATCTCGGCGATGAGGTCGGCGTCTTCCAAAGCTGCTTCGGTGAGTGACTCAACGCTCTCGTGACCTAAGAAGCCTCCAAGGGTTACTTTCCTTTCGTCCCCGAAGTCAAAGACCACAACTTGTGTTCCAAGCCAGGCCTCTGGCCATGAGGAATCCCACGACCCTTGAACCGTGGGCTCATTCACTGCAGGCAGGCGTTCGGACCATTGTTGGGCGATATCTGGAAGCAAGAGAAGCGACAAAGAAAGGACCATGATGGTAAAGAGTCGCAAGCCCCATTCACTTCTGTTTGAACGAGTGATAGCGGCGAGTACGGTGGAAAAGATGGCGATCAGCAATGCCCCCAGCAACGGAGTCCAATCATAACCTGGAGCGTCCGCTGAAGGAAGGGAGTTCGTATAGGCCATGAGCCAGCCCGCGTCGTTACCAAGAAAGAGAGATGTTGTCCCAAAGGCTGGAGCCCCCGTACCGTAGCCATCGTGAACAGTGTTGAACGTTGAATTTGACAAAAAACGTCCCTGCGCATCGACTTCAATGACCAGCCATCCGCCTTCAGGAGTGTTAATGGGTGCGTAAATTTGGGACGATGGCGCCCAACTGAATTCCCCGTTCATGATGCTTTCAACTTGGTCGATAATCATGCATGTCGCTTGACAGAGCACACTCGTGATGTTCTTGCTGTCTCCAAATACGGTCAGATTGCCTTGCTGAATCGGTATCGCAGGTGATGGCCCAGATGTGAGCAGCGTGGTGGTGGCCAAGGTGCTGGTATCAACATGCATGATCTTGCTTTCCATGGGGTATTGAACGTGGACGAGTAACCCCGTACCAACGGCCAGCGGCGCATGGCGAATGGACCCCCCAACATCAACGGAAGGTCCAACGCTTCCGTTTCGATTCACCATCCAAAGACGGCCTTCTTCGTCTCCCTGCCAAAATGCTTCGGGAGTTGCGAGGACGCCGTTTCTCCATCCAAGAGATAGATTCGTCGAGAAATCCAATGACCCGTCTGAGAGGCAATGGCGTTGCATTCCGTTCCTGGTCGGAACGACAACATGGTCTTCATCCAGTGCCATGGCACCGGTGATGCCCCATCCGTTGACCGAAGAGGTCGCAGACCACACTGGCGACCCGTTGGACGGGTGAACTGCTTCAATCACACCATCAGCCCAGCCAATCAACAAGAGGTCGGGCCAGCTGCCACATTCGCCTTGACCACTGGAGACAGGTTGCAGGGGCGAGAGATCGTGCTGGACCGTTGTCGGGCTGGTTCGGTTCCATCGTTCCATTCCCTCGGTAGTAAAGGAGAACACTTGGGGGCGCTCTTCAGCCGTCCAAAATCCAGACGTGCGAACAAAGAGATGTTCGTTGAACATGACTGGTGAAGTGGTGATGTAGCCTTCTCCCAAGTCCACTTCCCATTCCAGTGACCATTCTTCAGCAGCAGCGTTGAGTGGAAGCAGGAGAAGAAGCAGGGTAGCAATCAGAAAGGTGCTTGCAAAACGCATGGACTCACTCCATAACGGACTGAATAGCGGCGCGAAGCAGGGCACTGACTTCTTTTCCATCTGCCCCGCCTGCTTCCTGCATCACGACACCCATGAGGGGACCCATGGCGCCCATGCCTCGCTCCTTGACAAAGTCAAGCCGTTGAGCGATGATGCCCTCAATGATTTCAGCCAATCCACCAACATCAGCAGGTGCAAGTTCGTGACGTTGGCAATACTCAGCCAGTGAAAATGAATCAACTTCTCCTTGCTGATATGCATCAAGAACGGTTTCGATGTGTTCTCTCGAGAGTGACCCGTCTTCCTTCATCATGATGGCCATCACGAGGAAGCGTGGCTCTACATCATCGTGTGCGAGCAGCAAGGAAGCCCAGGCTTTCGCAGGAACCTGGCTTACGTGTTCAACAAAAATATCATCAAGTTCACGGGCCAATATCTGAGAGGCTTGATCCTCTGAAATTGAATACTCGCCGAGGCGATGTGCTCGCGCTTCATCCGACATGGGGAGGTTGTCGCAAATATCGTCCCAACGACTGCTCTTGAGCATTTGAGGCGGTACATCGGTTTCAGGATACATGCGAGAACGACCCGGCAAGGGACGCATGGGGGAGGTCGTTCCGTCGTCTGGTGCACCTTTCTTGATCACTACATTTCGTACCTCTTGTGGTATTCGATGCCACGCAAGGCGGGCGCGAGCGAGCACTGCCTCAAGGGCAAGGTTTGCCTGCCAAGACGGTGCACAGCACAATACAAAGGCGTCTTCGTCACCTAAATTCAGGTCCTTACGGACGGCGTTCACTTCCTCTGGCCCGATTCCGTATGCTGGTAATTCATCGGAATGGAAGATGCCTTTGACGCCTGCAAGTTTCGCAGCCCCTGCCAATTCTCGACCGAGTCGAGGGAGTTGGGCACCGTCTACATCAAGGGTTTTGACACCCAAGCGTCCAGCCATTGCAGGAAGGGGCAAGCCAAGCATAAGAGCTCCAGAGGAAAGACTCTGCTGCACCATGGATGACTCGCACGCGGAAAAAGCATCGGTTACATCGTGAATTGAAAGAGGAAGGTGGGAAGCGACACGCGCTTGAACCGACGCTTCAGTGGCCTCATCATCCTCTGACCGATGTGTCGGAAGGGGAGGCAAATCAATGAGGGCTCTCAAGTCATTTGAAAGTCGGTAGAAGTGCAGTTGCCGAGCCATTTCTAAGCGAATAATTCGGGGGATCCATGCCAGGTCCTGACATCCCTTGATTTCAACACGGTCGCCCGCCCCAATGGAGACATTGAGGTCTTGGCGAATGCTTCCAAGGCCGCGTCGGACCCTTCGAGTTTGCCTCAAGACGCGCCCCAAAGCGATTGCCGTTACTTTTGCGTGGTCTGGAGATGTGATGTCGGGTGCCGTTGCAATTTCGATAAGTGGCAAGCCAAGTCGGTCGAGGTTGTAGATTACCTGCTGCCCGCCTTCAACATCGATGGTGTCCAGTTTACGTGCGCTGTCTTCTTCAAGGCACAAAACGTCCATCCCAACAGGCCCTCCATCGGTCTGGAGAACTCCTGATGTTGCGATCAGAGATGTCCGCTGAAAGCCACTCGTGTTTGAACCATCAACAACCGTTTTTCGCATGGTTTGGACGGTTGTGACGGGTTGCGCAGAAAGCAAGGCTGCAACGGTGAGTGAGATGTCGAGAGCAGATTGGTCCAAGGATAGGGGTGGCTGCTCATCCAATTCAATGAGCCCGGAGTTGGGTGTTTGAACGTATACGAAAGAACGGTTTCGCTTTGATTCAAAGCGTGCGGCAACGTCGATGGTTCCACCTTCTCCACGAGCCGCCCGCAATTTCCGATTGTATCGAGGCCAGGCTTCCGGTATTGTGTCGATGGTCACGTCGTAGAGTTCTCCGGTTTGACGGGAATGCAATTTCCCCGTTGCAAGTTGTTGGTGAACCTCTATTCCGCACATGAAGCCGAGAGCTTCGGGGTCCAATTCACCTGGCTGGGTGATGTCGCCTTGCGGTTCACCGGCCATGCTCCTGCGAGGTGCTCACCCTTCATGAGCCAAACCCTTGAAGACGCTTCAAACAACCTGTAAGGTATCATAACCTGAAGGTCGCATCATCCGTCCATCTCGGCACAATTTATCGATAATGTCCTCGGCTTTGCCTCGTGGAATGTCTTGGCGTTCCGCTTCGGTGAGGACATCCAGCAGTTGAGCGCTGGTGCCCGATTGATTTTGCTGGGTCGATACGATGTCAATGATAATTTTCTCTTGATTGCGGACCTTTCCTTTCTTTCCTGATTCAATCGTGGTCAGGTCAAAGTTTTCGCCCATCAATTCATGACGCCATGTCTCCGTCAATCGGACTGCTCGCTGCGCATCCTCTACGTTTGCAACGTTGTCAAGACGAATCCGAGCGCTCGCTTCTGCCAGCCGAGAGAGGGCTTCCAATGACCGTGCTGTGATCGCAACGCTATCGGATGAATCCCCTCCTTGCTTTCGTGTTTTGACGTAATAGGCTACGATATGGGCCCTGGCTTCATCGTTCAACTTCGGATGGAAATTACGCTTTGAGAAGGCCACGTACTTGCGCAAAACTTCCCTCGGCAAAATCAGATACTTGCCGTTGACTTTGACCGCTGTTTTCTGTGAGGCTGCATCTCTTGAAGGATGCGGGATGGTGCCATCATTCACCAATAATTCGCTCTTCCCTTTGGACCGGTTTTGGATGATGTGTTTGGCGATTTTTTCATCGCTTGATTCATCGGGAGTATCGGTCATCAACCAGATGATATCGAAACGGGAAATGAGAGGGGGAGCCAAGTTGATTTGCGAGGTAAAGGGTACGTCGCTCACTGGCTCAAAACGGCCGCTGGTCGGGTTGGCTGCGGCCAAAACAGCACAACGTGTGCGGAGGCTCGCATTGATACCGGCTTTGGAGATGGAGATGCTCTGTTGTTCCATGGCTTCGTGCATGCTGGAGCGATCCGCAGTGTTCATTTTGTCGAATTCGTCAATGGCTGCAAGGCCAAGATCGGCCAAGACAAGGGCCCCTGCCTCAAGCGTCCATCGGCCATCGGCTGCAGCGTCTTGCACCGCTGCCGCGGTCAATCCTGCGGCTGAAGCAGATTGCCCTGAAGCAAAACGGCCACGGGGTGAAATGGTTGACATGTAGTGCAAGAGTTGGGACTTGGCTACTCCGGGGTCGCCCATCAACAAAATATGGATGTCCCCGCGATTGCGAGTACCGTCTTCATTGACTTGGGCTTCGCCTCCAAATAATTGCAACATGAGCGATTCCTTGATTCGCTCCATACCAAAAATTGAGGGCGCGATGCTGTTGGTTAGAACGTTGTAAACTTCGGGGTCACGAGCGATTTCTTTGATTTCATTTTCTTCTTCTTCTGAAATACTGATTTCTTCGAGCGGGATGTTTTGTCGCTCAAGTGAATGGATTCGCAAAAAGATGTCAAACACGGGCGTGTCCTTGCCACCTTTGCGCTGAGAGCGAATGAAAAGAACGCCGTTGGCCTTAACGCGGTCTCCCGGATTGAGGCGCCCAGCAAGGTCTTGTTCGCCAATACAGATGATTCGCTCTGGCTGAATACCGCCTTTCATTTGCTCTGGTAATTCCTGAAGTTCAATGAATTGAGAATTGATCAGGAAGGAGGCTTGTTGCTGTAGCAAAAAGCGTGTCTGGCGTTTTGGCCGGCCACATCCTCCGTCAATTTGAGAACATTCTAGCGGTTCAATGAGTTCTTGTTCATTTGGCTGATTGAGTTCCATCGTATGGCCGCAAGCGACGCATTCGAACACAGCGGTATAGAGGCGGGGACGAACTCCGGAGATTTTAGTTGTCACCGCATCAATAGCGATGAGCATCCCGATGTCATCCGCACGGAGTTGAGATACCGTCCTCACTTGGTCGCTGGGGAGGTGAATAATTCGTATGAAGGGCATGATATTTCCTTCACCTGCATCGAGCAAGAATTGGCGAAGGGCTTGATTCGCCGCAAGGAAATGGTGTTCAGGGTTTGCGAGAATGTCTTGAGCAAATTCGTGGTCATAGCCTTCCACCTCTCGATAGGACACGTTGAGTGACCGCTCGTCTGGCCACATTTTTGCGAGGTTGTGAACGGCCTCGGAATACTTGTCTTGAAGCAGGGAAGTCCATCGGGCTGGGAGGTCAAATTCTTGAATCGCTGCCATCGTATTCACCGCCGGAGACTAAGGGATATCTGCAACGGTTTTTAATGACTTAGACGCGAACTCTGCACCCCCTTGCTTCCACTGGAAAAGTGATGCCACACAGGCCTCCGTTTCTCACCTCTCCCCGTGTCCATTGGAATATCGCCGTGACCGCAGAGGCCTTGAAGAGCAGCGTGCATGGCTCGCCATGCCTGCCCACGCCTTCACGCCCATCCGAGGCCGAATTGATCGATGGTGCTTTTCCTCTGCACGACTCAACAATCGGCTGAACGACCCCGAAGAGCGCGAGGTACTGGTTCACCTTTCACCAGAGGGTATTGAAGCGATGGAGAAGGGTGAAGAATTGCCCGTTATCGTTTATCTTGCACCCTTCACAGGCAGTGGCCCGCAACGAGCAGGTTGGAAGGCCTTCGCAGAAACACTGCCGCAACGGCACGAACGCTTGGTAGCGAGCGCTGCCATGAAGCCGGTCATCCTTGTCATGCCAGATACATTCACGTCGCTGGGCGGGAACCAATACGTTGACTCGCCCGTCACCGGCCAATGGTCAACATGGTTGGCTGAAGACCTCAAAAAAGAACTGAACAGTCGATACTTAACCAATGGGAACTTTGGACTGGTCGGAAAATCCTCGGGTGGCTACGGCGCCATGGTCAACGCA
>Ga0222715_10000276_pt1 | contig 51564 bp, 71 predicted proteins | sample C33_9DmetaG_FD_165056 | JGI IMG/M metagenome (GOLD analysis project Ga0222715, IMG submission 165056) | Estuarine water microbial communities from San Francisco Bay, California, United States - C33_9D | ecosystem: Environmental > Aquatic > Marine > Unclassified | place: USA: California...
GCGAATGCTGAAGCACCAAACATACTGGCTATGATCCAGAACATACTAAATTTACGCATAATCTTCTCCTTTATACGCTAAATGATGAACCGCAACCACAAGTAGTGGTTGCATTTGGATTACGGATCGCGAACTGGCTTCCAGTCACGCTTTCTGTGTAATCCACCTCGGCACCTTGGACATATTGGGCGCTCATACCATCTACTATGATATGCACGCCGTCTTTCTCTATGTCAAAGTCACCGTCCTGTACTCCCTCATCATCAAGGGTGAATCCGTATTGGAATCCCGAACATCCGCCACCCTGCACGAACATACGCACCTTGATGTTAGGATCGTTCTCTTCTGCTATGATTTCTCTGATTTTTTTAACAGCAGAATCAGTTATAGAGATCATATCACTCATATTGGTTTCTCTCCTGTAAGATATGGTTTCGAGAACCATAGTTTAAACCATTCTGGAGTGCCTGGTTTGATTTTGTGCTTTTTCTCTAACTGTTGTTTCTCGTTACCAGTTATAGAAATGTTACTGCCTTGCCAAGGTTGATATCCTTTGAATTCGTTGATGCCGGCTAGTTTTTTAATCTCATCTAGCTCGTCCATTACATCCCCGCCTTTGCTAGTTTAGGATCTAAGTTTGATACACCTTTAGCCATCGCTAACTGTTTCAAGTCGTCCATATCTAAAGGACCAACACTATTAACATCTTTGCGTGTAGGCATACCTAAATCTAGCCATAGTTTAAATTCATCATCTTTCATTTTGCTGTATGGGCTCCAATCTATATCTACTTCTTCGTCGCCCTTTTTAGCGACATGTGATAGTTTCATGACATCGCCGTAGTCTTCTTCGCTGGTAGTATATTCCCAACCCATATATTCTTCTTTTACTTTTGCTGGAAGTCCTTTGTGTTTAGTCTTAGCATAATCTTTTGCGGCTTTTTTTGGCATTTCTTTTGCCGCTTGTTTCAATTCTTTTGAAGCACCTTTTATCTTTTCATCTTTTTGCATAGCATGTACCATGCCCATGAATCGTTGCTGTGCTTTTGATTTCGCTTTTTCTGTTATGACTTCATTTATTTTCATTATTTTATTCCCATACCTTGTCTTACAGCGTTGAATAAATCTTGTGCGTATTGTCCAGCACCTGTGGCTTCTTTGAACGCTTCAAAGTCACCGTTAGCCGCGGCAGAACGTGCCATGGTAGCACTGACGCCTGATACACCTTCAGCACCATCTTCGCGTTCACCACTGGATCTAAAATCTAATACATCGAAGTTGTAGTAACCGTGTGATTTACCTTCGACACCATTATATTGTTTTAGCAACTGTGCCATAGCATCTAATCTATCACTACCTGCTACGAAAGTAGCGTTGCGGTAACCTAAGTCATATAAATGCGAAGCTACCTTCATCACTGTGTTAAGGTTGTTATCTATTATGATGTTGTTAGCGTGTTCAGGAAACATCATCTTGATGAACTTGATTTTAGTCTGATAATCTAATGGATTCTTCTTAGCGTCTTGTGTTTGGCTTAAGAATATCTTGTAGTCCCTGCCAGCGTTCTCTGTGGCATTCAATAGGGCTTCGTGTCCCACTGTTGGAGGATTCATCCTACCAAAAGTAAAGGCAACGTGTTTGCCTTCTGCCTCAGATAATATCTCGAAAATTCTCATTAGTTGTTGTAATCGCCTTTCTGCATATGTCGCTCTTGTTCGCTACATATCTTTTTCGCTAGTTCTATTAAACTTTCTTTAGGAAACTTTTCCTGTGCGTCTTCTACGCTGTACTTGTCACAGTATGCTTCTAAGCAACGCTCTACAGGTTTCATATACAATTTGTACGCTTCTGGATGTCCTTGATAACCACTGTGTTTTTTAACAGCGGGAAATAGATACTGAGAAAGCAAACGCTCATCATTGTCCATGAAAAATTTTAAATCACCCATCCAATCTATTTCTTTTTCTGCTTCGTTAGGTGCGCCTATTGGCGAAAACATTTCTCTCAGCATTACCATTTTCTGCAACTCCAATATCTTGCTTTATGTCTCGGTCCCGGTGAAGCACAGTTGTGTCTAGCACGGAAACTTTTACGTCTAGCAGGATTAGACTTTTTGATACGCATGTTAGGATCACCAAAATTAACTTTGACTACATTGCCTTTAGGATTCTTAACATACACTTTGAATTTTTTAACATCACCTTGCATCGGTTTGCCTAGTGGAACTTTGCGTCCTTGGTATTCTGCTTCTTTTACTTTATCTTCTTTTTCTTTTCTTTCATCAGGAGTAGGAATACGTATCTCACCTTTAGCGAATTTCTTGCGTGTCTCGACATCGTCTAACGCTTTCATCAAACGCATTCTCGCTGATGACTCTTTACCTTCCAGAGCCATTTTCATTTCGTCTTTGCTCTTTCCGTATTTTTCTTTGAACTCTGCATCGGAAAGTTCTTTTAGATCCATAGCGACATCTTTCATCTTGCCTTCGTCTAGATCCTCTTTCTTGACGCAGTTTGGAACTCTTTTACCAAAATGTGTTTTCATGCCTTTCTTTTCATAGCCTTTCCAACAACGTGTGCCTTCTTCAATCTCGCCTTCATGCATTAATACATTATTAGATTGTAACACATCTATGGCATATTCGTCAAGTTCTATTACTATACCGTCTTCTAGAATATCAACGATTTCAGACACTAGTTCTAAATCTTCAGTGAAACTGATACCGAATTCGTCACCGATCTCAAAAACCCCTTTAGCCTTGGCTTCACGTTCTAAGTCTTGTTTGCGTTGTTGTACAGCATCCTTATCTATCTTAGGATTCATTTCTAAATCGTATAGGGCTTTCTTTTTTGCTTCGTAATCCGCTTTAGGATCTTTAGGATCTAATGCTGATTCATTAACTATAGAATCTAATTTTGATAATAGGTCTCTCATAATACAGTTCTTTTTTATTGAATGATACTGTATTTAGCCTATTTTAGAGCTTAGTGGAAAAATCTAATTGAGTTTATAATGCCGTTTTGTAGGTTATATGCGGCTCTGATCCATACAAACTTGCCAGTAAATGTACGTGATGTAATATATTGTCCGAGTCCGTCACCGTCAAATATTGTGCTGTCCCCGCCTAATTCTGTGTTATCTATGTCAAACCAATCTGTATCCCCTGGATAGTCTGCTAGACTGCCTTGAAACTTAATAGTACCGGAAAATGAATTAACATCATAGACAGCGGTATGAACACCATCACCTTTTTTATGATATCCTGCTCCTTTTGCTTTATCGCTATAGGTGAAAGAAGAATCAGTCGCTTCAGTGGTTATATTAGATATTAATACTGTGGTTTCGTTTGCCATAGTATTATTTATCGCTTAAAACGAATTCATATACCGAGCCAACTACTTCAGGATTGCGCAGACGCAGTAGCATCAACGTATTTTTATCTTCTACCAACACGTATCTACGATCCCAGTTCCAGTTTGTCTTCATTATCCAGCGTTCTACGGCATTGGTACAAGTGATGCGAGGACTCTGTGATCTCAACCAGTCTATGTATTTTGATTTGGCGGTATCGTCTTTGTTGAATTTATGTGGAAGTAGATAGACCCTATAGTGATACTTGTTGTGGGGATATCTGTCTGAGATGATTATCTTGACATCATCTTTTAATAGTTCTTTAGCTTCATCGTCTGGTTCGTAATGATGCTTTATTATATCTTGGAAATCTGAAACCAACAGCTGATAGAAAACTTCATCATTGGTATAGACATCCATCAAGTTGTTTTCTATACGTCTTGTGTAATCTTTTGGTTCGTATCTATCAAATAAATCGCACAATGAAGTAATAGTAGCAATCACTTTTTGATTTGTCGGAGGCGAAAGATAAAGGCTGTGGGGTTGAGGAACTCCACCTGAACAGATTTTTTTGATATCAGCAGTATCGTACATCGTGAAAAGCCTTGATCCCTGTAGATGCAGGGTGACTTTATATAACCATTTATTATAAAACTTCCTATTGGTTATCTTGACTATCGGTGATAGATTCATTTTTCTTTTTTTCCTCTAACTTAGAGGCTTTAAGTGCTTTTTTTTCTGCTTTAGTTAAAGGTTTAGGAATTTCTTCAAATTCGAATGTCGGTTCGTTATCTGTTATACTAACATTAACTTTTCCACCATCTACTAATCCTCCGAATAATACTTCGCGACTTAAAGGAGATTTAATCTTATTATCAATTAGTCTACCTAATGGTCTAGCACCCATTTTTTTATCGTATCCTTTTTTAGACAACCAATCGATAGCATCATTGTTTAACGAAATTAAAATGTTTTTATCTTTAAGTTGTTCGTTTAGATCACCGATAAATTTCTTAACAATCTGTTTTACAATATCACTAGATAACCCTGTAAATTTAATTGTAGCATCTAATCTGTTACGGAATTCTGGAGCAAAGAATTTTTTAACTGCTTTATCATCCTCTCCTTCCTTGTCCAGGTCACCAAAGCCTATGGTATTGTTTTCACTGTCACGAGCACCTAGATTTGATGTCATAATGAGGATACAGTTCCTACCATCTGCTTGCTTACCATTAGATCCTGTAACAAACCCATTATCCATAAACTGTAGCAAAATGTTAGTTACATCAGCGTGTGCTTTTTCAATCTCATCTAACAATAAGATACAGTTAGGAGTTTCTTGTAGTTTGGTGATTAATTGCCCAGCATTATCGTCATAGCCAACATATCCTGGAGGAGCACCTATAAGTCTGGCTACCGAGTGTTTCTCTTGATATTCACTCATATCAAATCTAACTAACGGCATACCCATTTTATCGCTTAACTGTCTGGCTGTTTCGGTTTTACCGCATCCAGTAGGACCCACGAACAAGAATGAACCGATAGGTTTGTTAGGTTCTTTCATACCTGCCTGTGCCACGAAAATTTTATCACACAATACATCTACAGCCCCATCTTGTCCGAATACAACACCTTTCAAATTTTTCTCTAGATCAGATAAGTTTTTGCTTTCTTTCTGAGCTACAGTTTCTAATGGCATCTGTATCATTTTACTAAGCTCATAAGTAATCTGTTCGATATCTACTATTTGTGTTACTCCTTCTGTCTCAGGATCATCTTTAAGTTTATATCTAGCTGAAGCACAGTCTATGATATCAATAGCCTTATCTGGTAATTTTTTATCACTCATATATTTTACAGAAAGTTTAACCGCCTGATCGATAGCCGCATCTGAAATTTTAACATTATGATGATCTTCATAATATTTTCTAAGACCTTTAAGTATCTTAATTGTTAATTCGGGAGTAGGTTCATCGACACTTATTCTTTGGAATCTGCGCATCAATGCACGATCCTTTTCAAAGTGTTTTCTGTATTCTTCCCAAGTAGTTGATGCTATTAGTTTTATAATACCTTTTGTTAGTATAGGTTTTAACATATTAGCTAAATCGTTTGATTTATCACCACTAGATGCCCCAGCACCATTCATCATATGTGCTTCATCTATAAACAGGATGATCTTACCTTTTTTCTCTAAAGCGTTGAGTACCTGTTTAACACGTTCTTCGAAATCACCTCTATACTTACTACCTGCTAACATAGCACTGATATCTAAAGTATATACTTGATGATCCGCAACAAACTTAGGAACCTTACCTTCGAATATCTTTCTAGCGATGCCTTCAGCGATAGCAGTTTTACCTACACCTGGTTCGCCTACCATTAACACATTTGATTTATTCCTACGTGCTAATACTAATAACATATCTTCTATTTCTTGTTCTCTACCGATAACAGGGTCAATAGTTTTTTGTTTTGCTTTAAGGCTTAAATTAACACAATATTGATTAAGAATTTTATCAAAGTTAGATCCTCTAGGTCTATGTTCCATAGCCTCTGGTAGGAAATCCTCTTCTTCAATTGTTAGATTTTCTTGGAAGAATTTAATAAATTTTTCTTTGGTAACTCCTCCTTTTATAAGGAAGTAATGTCCAAAACTATTTTTTTCAGATAGTATACTAACTATAACATCGGCAATTTCCATTGTTTGCCTGCCGCTGAATAATACTTGAGTGAAACATCGATTTAATACACGCTCTACTGAATTTGTTTTTTTAGGTTTAGTTTCTTTTTCAGACATTATGTCTTTAAGGTTATTTTTAATATAATGAGAAACATTTGATTTAATAAACTCTGAATCAGCTCCATAACTTTTTAATAAATTAAATGATTCTTCGTCATTCATAATGCTACAAAGAAGATGTTCTATGGTAATGTATTCGTGTTTATTTTCTTTTGCGATCGTTATTGCATTTTCAAATACATTTTTTAAATTATCACTTGGCTCTATCATTTAATTTCCTTAGTTTCTTATATGCTAATTGTAACTTCAATTGACTAACTCTGTCAACAAAACAAATTCCATTTAAATGATCAAATTCGTGTTGAAAACATTTACTTAGATAGCCTTCCAATTTAGATTCTTGCCAATCACCTTTTGAGTCTTGCCATTGTGCTACGATCCATTCTGGTCTTTTTACTTTTAATAACAATCCTGGATAGCTTAAACAGCCTTCGGTGTCTATTATTGTATCCTTGCTGGCATCTAATATAACAGGATTAAACACAGCAAAAGGTTTTGGAAACCCTGGTGCAGACTCATTACCTATTGTAAACACACGTTTAGTTAAATTTATCTGATTAGCGGCTAATCCTATGCCATTGTTATCAATCATAAATTTTATCATATCGCTTTCTAGTTTTTCAGAATCTCCATCTGTAGCGAAATTCCAATCAGTACTGGCTTGTGATAATGAATCGTGTTGTTTTAAATTAAATTCCATTCTGTATTCTATATAATAATTGTTTTTGTTGTTCAGTGAGTTCTCTTGGTATGCTTACTTTAATCCTAACATACAAATTTCCTCGTTGTTTAGATCGCATATTAGGTAGTCCTTCGCCTTTACAACTCAACACTGTCTCAGGCTGAGTTCCAGGTGGTACGGTTATATTTAATTTTTTTCCATCTAACGTAATAATTTCTAAAGATGTACCTAAAATTGCATCCCATACCCGGATAGGATAATCCACAACTAAATTATCACCATCTCTTTTAAATCTTCTGTGATTTCTAATTAGCACATTAACTAAAAGATCTCCGGGTTTAGCATTAGATATGCTATTATCTCCCATACCACTATATCTAATTTGTTGTCCGTGATGTATTCCTGGTGGAATTTCGATGGTGATATAATTCTTTTTACCGCCCGGTATTCCTACTTCTGCATTGATCTCTTTACCAGTTAATATATCTTCAAGTTCAATATTAACATTAATATTAAAACTTTTGTTTCTTGCTGGTCTTCTTCCTCCGAATCCAAATGATTCAAAGATGTCGTCCATATTGCCTGTATTAAAATGGAATTCAAAAGGATTACCTTGGTGTCTATAATTACCTTGCTGGCGATTAGGATCTACACCCATGTCAAACATCTGTCTCTTTTCAGGATCGCTTAACGTGCGATAGGCTTCTTCGACTTCCTTGAATGTCTTCTCATCACCACCGCGATCAGGATGATGCTTCATAGCCATGCTACGATAGGCTTTCTTTATTTCATCATCTGATGCGCCACGTTTGACGCCTAGTGTTTGATAGTAATCCATAGTCTTTATATTATACGAAAAAAATAGGACTGTGTCAAGCAGTCCTAAGTATTTAACAAGATTTACTGAGCAGTACTATTTCTTGATTTTAGTACCTTCGTGCTTTTTATGCTTAGTGATAACGCGGCATTTTTCTTTGCCATTAATTACCACACAGACTTTTTCTTTGTAAGGAACAAACTTTTCTTCTTTTGGTTCAGCGGCCGGGTTAGGCTTAGGTTCCTCTTTAGGTTCTTCTTTGATTGTTTTTTCAGCGGCTACGATGCTCTTGATCGGAGCAGGATCATCAGCTGAACAGGAACTTAAAACAAATATTACACATAGTATTACAAATATTATTCCGAAAGTTTCCTTGGTCATTTTTGTTGCTCCAATTTATAGTTGATGGGCCTGTTCCATTTAATCACTGTTGTGAGTTTGGTATAGTAATCTTTGAACACTAGACAGTTTTCACTCTTTTCACTGAACCAACATATTTCAGCTACGTGAGGTTCGCGGTTGATCCAATAGGTTAATTTTACTTTCCTACGGAATAATCTTATAAGCCAATTAAGATGCTTTGGCGGTTCTAAGATATCATCAGTTTCCATTTTCGTTGCTTTCATAGTATTCTTTATACTTGACTATGATTTGTTTCTGTGTAGCAAGTATAGTCCTTAAGTCGGCTATAGTAAGGCTTAGATCTCTATAATCGTCGGAAGTCAATCCAAATAAAACAACATATCTACCATCCGCTTCTAACTGTGAAAATACTTCGTCGGCATTCTCTCTAGTAATTATGATCCACTCTATAGGTTTAGCATCAAGCGGTGCTGGCTCTTCGATATCGAGATGTGTTTTTTCTACTGCTTCTGTCTGTACCTTGACAGTCTTCTCTTTGTCAAAGAGACCACCAAAGCTCATACATCCTGTGAGGCTAGTTAGCGACAGCAGGATCGTAATTTGGATTAGCCAATGACGGGCATTCTCTATTGATAGTGCTTGGAGTTTTAGCATTTTTTTCCTCTTCTGTTAATGGTGCACCTGATGCGATTTCTAAACAACGCAGTGCGTTGATAGTACCTCTATTAATTTTCTTTTGTATCAATGCTGGTTTTTCAAAAGCCAATCTACCGATATCTCTAGCTTGTCCATCAGCACCTTCTGCGAAACGATTTTTTAGTGCGTCTGTGTCTTTGGTTTGGTTCTTAATAGTTTCGTTTAACTCATTATTGATCTGTTTAATCTGTTGTTGTTCAGCTTGTATTTTAGCTATGAGGATCTGTTGTTGCTCTAACCCATCTTCTAGTTTCTTAGAATTCTCTCTGCTGACTGCTAGATTAGCCTGTAGGTTTGAAACATAATATAATCCACCTGCTACGATACAGACTATCATCAGCATAGCAATCATCTTAATCGCGCCACCTGCACCAAACATATTATACTCCTAATACTTCTAAAGCGTGAGCGTAGTGTTTCTTACGATCCTCTAAACCGATAGTACCACCGTTGATACGTTTAGTAAGGGTAAGGATATCACCTTCGTCTGCCCACTTGTTAAGGTCGTTCTGTTCCCAGAAGAAGCAAGCTGATTGTACAGCACCTTCGAATGTTTCTAGATATTCTGGAACATCTTCTACGTCCATATCCAATGATGCCGCGAACCAAGTATAGTTCTCTCTGCCTGTCAATTGGATGAGACCTCTACCACAGAATTTCCAACCATCGCCTGAATCAGTGTCACCGTTGCCCATCCTGCTGGCATAAACTACGTTAGCGATTTTCTCTGGCTGTCTATGATAATCTTCTGCATCGCGTCCAGCGTTCTTGAAATATTTTGGAAACACTCTATCTAATGCTTCTGCTGAATAGTTTAGATTTTCTTTGAGCCATTTAAAGTTACCTGACTCGTGTGCGCATTGTGCGATAAATGCCGCTAATCTTTCTTTGGTATTGATTTCGTACTCTGGACAAATCTTAGAAATAGCTTCGTGCCATTCTGTGAGCTTGTCGTGATCGCCGATAAGTTCTTTTAAATGCTCTTTTGTGAAATCAAAATCAAATGCCATAAATTAAATCCTTTGTAATATCATTGAATGTTTACCGTTATTGAAAACAAAACCTTCATTGGTTTTTAAAATATCGTAATCGCCCATCACTTTAGTAAGCCAGAATACTTCCGCGGCTGTCTCATCATCATACACCACAGTGTTATCTGTACCTTCTAATACTGTTTCTGTGTCGCCCTCTTTAATCAATTTTAATTGTACTTTGACATCGAATGGTTTATAGAATGTTAATACATCTCCATCTATAGATAAATCATCCATCAATGTTTTATTAAAGAAAGTTTTCAATCCTTCCACACGTACCTGTTGCATCATATTTTCATAGAGTCTAGGTGTGCTGGGAATATGTTCTCTTAGGTTTTCTTCTGTGGCTTCATAAGTTTTTTCTTGCTTATGATATTTGAATTTCCAATCTGAGATGTCTGTGAGTTTTTTGACACCGTATAATATTTCTTTGATATTTTCTGCTAGCTGGGGAGTACGGGATAATTCTACGAATACTGTATATTCACCGTATTCATTTTCACCTGCGGATACATCTGAATCTAGTACAAAGTCATATCCTTTTTCTATAAACTCCATCATATCTTTAGCAGGGCTTCTATCTTTTACACAGAAGCTTACTACCGCTACATCTGGATCTTCACCCATCTTAGATTTAAAAGTATCTACTTCGAAAGTATCCCAAACCATATCTTTGAGATCTTGAGGACGTAACCCTTCTTCTAGTACTTTATTCTGCTGATTGGTCATTAGCCATTTCCTGTGCTTGTTGTTCTGCTGGTTCTACTTGAGCATTAACACCACCATAGTTAGATAGTATATCTGCTACTTTGTTCTTGTCTAATTCTGTATAGCCACGTGTGATATCGTGCATTAGTTTTTTAGGCATCGCGATTTTTACTAACCATACTGGTTGTTGATCGATTTTACCTTTGCGTGTTCCAGGACGTATATCATCTGGTGTTTTGATCTTGCGCACACGATTGAAAACGCTTTCACCGTATTGTACTTTACAACCGTATTCTGTTAATCGTTTGCCGCCTGCAGGTTCTGGCATCTTTTCTCTAGGCCACATAAATGTGCATTCTACGAAGTAGCGATTTTCTTTAGGACCTTCTACTAGCTCTCCATCGATCCAATTAGCATACACATAGGTATCTAATTCATCGAATACTCGTTCGAAGTCTTTTAGTATGTTTAAACTATTGTTAGAACCATAAATCTGTTCTACGTTTTTAATAATGTCTTTGATGTCTGCCATAGAATGTCTCCCAATGTATTTATCTATCGTTTTCTTTATATTAACTTATTATTTCTGGATTAATATAGTAAATACTTTTGTGTTCGGTCGCGGACACAAAGCATAATCGGTCCGTGCCGAACTTCTTAAAATCTTAAGGAGGGCATACCTTTTATGAAGCGAAAAAAAGCAACCTCAACAGCACTTCTAGATCGAACACCGTTCGATTTTGATCAAAGACTCCAAGAAAGACGAACCAACCATAAAGTTTATCCTAAGAACCTAAGCCAAGAAAACTATCTGTTGAAACTCAACGATGAGTCTAAACAAGTAATTTTTGCTGTCGGTCCTGCAGGAACGGGTAAAACTATGTTGGCAGTACAGTGGGCCATTGATCAGATGAAACACGGTGATAAACAAAGGATCATAATAACAAGACCTGCTGTTTCGGTTGATGAGCAACACGGCTTCCTTCCAGGCGATCTAAACGAGAAAATGGAACCCTGGACGAAACCAATCTTTGATATAGTCAAGGAGAACTTCGACTATAGACGTATACAAACTATGATAAAAGAGGGGGTGATAGAAACAAGTCCATTGGCTTACATGAGGGGGCGTACTTTTAAGGACGCAGTTATCATAGCTGACGAGATGCAGAATGCTACTCCAAGTCAGATGAAGATGTTATTGACGAGATTAGGACAAGGATCTAAAATGGTCGTGACTGGTGATCTACAGCAGGCAGACCGGCCATCCGAAAACGGATTATTAGAATTCCTTGGGTTATATAATAACTTTGAGAATCATCGATATGTAGATATGTGCCACTTCACTATAAGTGATGTCGAGAGACATGAGGCAGTTAAAGAGATACTAGCAATTTACGGAGACTCTTGAGGTGGGGGAGTGTAACTCTCCCCATCTTCTCCTACTTCGATCCAAGTATAATCACCCAACCATTTGACACGGGTGATGTACTCATACTCTTCTGGAGGTCGACCGCTCCAGTCGTTAGGTCCCATTATGCTTAAGATATGCTTTTCTTTTCTAGTATGATATACTAACCAATATACCTTGCCATGATACGTTTCAAATTCATATTCAGCGGCATGTACGCTGTCAGTTACTTCCAGCCTCCATTGTAAATCACGAGCTTGTTTTTGTAGAACATTTACCACTTCCATGATCCTATCATATTCTTGTTTGGCGTGCATGCGTGCGACGTTAACCATCAAGTCTTTACGCTTCTCGATAGGAATCATATCGAATTTTGGACCACCTACTTCTGTAGGGTATTTGCTGGAATTACGATTGAAGAATGGTATTAAGCTATCGCCGACATTGGCATCATAGCTATCTCTACCTTTAGCTATGTTTGATTTCTTTTTTGCCAAAACGTTATAGCCTTGCTAGTTTAACTAGTACCGCGGCTAAGTTGACTTCTGGATCTACTACCAAAGTATGATCCACCATGCCCTGTTTGATTATGATGATAGCGGAATCTTGCTGTGCTTCGTCACCAAAGATATCCAAGTTGTCATACAACCAACGATACACTTCTTCCATCTCTTCAGCACGTAGTTTGCCACACAGTAGTTTTCTCGCATCACGGATCTTACCTGCTTTAAATAAATCAACCATTTCAAACTTCCAGTCCTGTGATCCTTCATCACCTTTGTTCGGAGAGTGTAAAGCACCTTCCGACACGTTCTGCTGTACCATATTGATACATTTACGCAAATCTGGATAAGCCACTTTGACATAGTTGTCTAACACGTCAAGCTCAAACTGTATGCCTTCTTCTACCAAGATAGTCGCTACCCTTGCTGTGAATTCAGTTTGATCGATACGTTCTACGTGGAAGCCTTGGCAACGTGAATGCAGTGCTGGAATAATCCTGTTTGGATAGTTACAGGTTAGTATGAATCTCGCTGTCGAATGATATTCTTCCATGACCCCACGCAACGCCGCTTGTGCGTTCGGTGACAAGTAATCAGCCTCATCTAACAGCACTACTTTAAATGGACCGAACGGAATAGTCTGCACGAAGTTAACTACTTTGTCACGGACATCTTCTACGGAGTTCGTTCTCGAAGCGTTGATCTCTAACACATCATAATCTTCAACACCGAGTTCATTGACTAGCATCTTAGCCATAGTAGTCTTGCCGATACCAGCAGAACCACTGAACAACAAATGAGGAATGCTAGCGTCCTTGATCCAAGTCTGTACCTGTTTCTTCTGTGCCTCGTCACGGAACACATATCCATCTATCTTTTTAGGACGATACTTTTCTACCCATAGCTCTTTCATTCGACTAAGTTACTCCACGTTTTTAGTTTGTCTTTTTTATATTGTACACGATTTTCTAGCTCTTGCCAACTGACATAATCCCATTTTTGTAAAAGTTCTAACATACAAAGGACATCGCCCGCTTCATCCTGTAAGTCCTTTAATGATTTCTCATCAGCACCTCTGCGTAGCACCTTTGAACAGGCTTGTATGAGCTCACCGCATTCTTCCATAGTGATTACAAATAGCTGTGTGCGTTCATCCATTCTGTTTCTCCTGTTTATATTTTGCTTTCAAAAACCATTTCCATTTACGGAAATAATCTTCTGGACTGCCGGTAACCTGTCGATGTTCCCACGCTTCGACTTCATCTCGATATTCAAACCATTTATCATATACCCATAGTCTAAAATCCATATTAGACATTCCATTCTTTCTTTTCATCGAGGGCATACTTTGCCATCTCTATATACTCTTTGTCCTCTCCGTCTAACGCTGACCAAAACTTAACAACGCTTTCGATCACATCAAAGACGTATTCTGGACGATGCAGATGTGTATTGCTCTCCATCAACTGCTGTAGATGGTCCATACGATCGTCGATTCGTTGTCTTAGATCGCTCATACTAGTTCTTCTGCTATTCCTACTATTTCAGCTACTAATAAACAAGCGCCAGCTACTGTTAGCCATACGTTACCGAGGAGCATCAATGCTACAGCCCCTACGATTCTAATCGCGCTCTTGACTATTGATAGTTGTAGATGTTTCTTGGGATCTGGTTGTTTCATAATTACCTCTCTTTAATTCAGTTGTTAATTGACAAGGAATCCAGCTACAGTTTGGTTTCCATTCTTTCTTACAGATTTCGCAAATCATTTCGCCTCCTAAAATAAATCCTCCATAGAGCGGATCTAGTCATACTCACTAACATAAAAATCAGTGCTATTCCAAAACTATCTAATATAGTAGGGTGTAGTCCAAACCAAGGAAACACCAGCATCTGTATAGCAACGGCTAAAATAAAACCACTGCCTACATCAATGATACTTTCTAATACATCACGATTCATTTTTTTTGCTTTCTGCATCTAATACTCTTTTCCTTAGTTCTGTGCTTGAGAAACTGTGTCTCCTGCTATTGAAATAGCATTCTATGTCAAGCTCTCTACCTGTGAAATGTTTGTCTTTGTATTCTTCGCCTAGTATCCTAACATCTATTTTATATGACTGCAGGATATCTAAAAGCTCTTTTTCTGTGGCATAGACCACGATTTCATCTACGTACCTGCAGGCTTGTAACTGTGTGTATCTCTCAAACACTGTTTGTATGGGGTTGTTCTTTTCTGGTCTATCAATAGTAGGATCAGTCTGTAATCCAACGATTAGATATTCGCACTGTGTTCGTGCTTCTTTGAGCATCATGATATGCCCAGCGTGGAATAGATCGAATGTGGAGCAGGTAAATCCTGTTTTCATATAATATCAGTCATTGTTTTTTAATAACTTTATTATACGCTTTTTCTCCATTGTTGTCAACCATTCATTTTCTTCATTGAAGGTTGGGCACTCTTTGAGTGCGTCATCTATTAAAAATTTGAGTGTGTAGAGGTCTTGTTTGTAACCCCAGGCGACAAATCCATCGTTGTGTGGATTTTTGCATTGGAAGGACAGCGCCCATATTTCATGGGCTATTGTTTCAATGTCTGGTTTATCCACTATATCTCTTGACCGATAAATGCTTTATCTGTTTCGGAAGGTTCAGTATCACTGATTGCTAGTATCGATTCGTTTTCAACACGGCTAATCAATCTTTCGCCTTCACCGTCATCTATCAACGATGCTCTAGTCCAACGACCATGCTCTACTAAGATCCACTGTCCTTCTTTGATAGTTTCTTGTCTAGGACCTACTTTATAGACACGTCCCCATCTAGGATGTACACCGTGTGCTTTAGCATTATCACTACGTAATATGATACCTGAATTAAGTTTTACCTCTCCGAAATTCATATCAGTAACTATAACATCATCTCGGATCGCTTTAATTTTTACTTTTTTTGCTTCATACACACTAGACATTTGTTATCCTTTCTTTCTTGATGGTACATCTTCTTTAATAGCACGTGGATTATCTTTGTAATATTCTTTCATTAATTCTTCACGTGTTTTAACAACCTTGCCACCGGGACCTAATAGATCTCCCCTAGCATTTAATTTTGCATTACCCACTGCAGGTGTTGTTTCGTGTTTGAGACTAAGTTTTTCCATATCAATCTCTTTACCACGAACGCTTGTATATACTTTACCCATTATTTTTCTCCTTTGAAGAATTCTCCAATTGGTATATCATATTTAATACTGTCTATCTTATGTACCCCTAATAAGTGGAGAACATAACTCGCTACGCTACTTCCTCTACCTACACCCCATACGATATTGTTAGCTCTCAATGTATCTACTATGTATTTCATACATTTCAACACCATTGTCATATTATACTTATTATATAGCTCTAGCTCTCTTTGTACTCTGGCACGCTGTTCATCTGTTTCACAGATATCCAAAACGTATTTTTCTATGTCCATTTCTTTGTACTGATGCGGAATGCGCCAGTTTTTTATATCTATCTCTCGCGGTGGTACGGGATAGTCTAAACGTTCTTGATCTATTCTTTGGATGTATTTTTGGATATCTGCGTCTGTTTGGCAACGATCCAATATGTCTGGACCGTGTAGCATCACGCCTTGTACTAGCTGTTCTATTGTGTTAGTCGACATTAATTAGTTGATCCAAATCGTTATTACCATCATTTGTACGTTGTCTATATCTACGAGATAACTCATCTCTATATATTGTAACAAATGTTGCGATTTGTGTCAACAGTTCTTGGTTCCCTAATCGTGCGGCCTGTGAATATTTTTTGTTCAATTCGGATAGTTTCGCTTCAACTTCAGCGTCTTTAAGTTCTTCTAGATTTCCTTCTAGTGGATGAAACATTAAGCAAACTGTCCTACATAGTGCATAAAGATAACACCTGATCGATGTCTCCAAACTTCTACAATAACAGGATCGGTCGCTGATGACAGTCTTAATGTAGGAAATGTTACAGGAGATGTTGGAAATCCAAGTGTTTTATAGACAGCACCACCCGAAGTCGTAAAAGTGATATCAACATTAGATCCATCACTGTAAAGTTCCAATGTCATTTTACCCATACCGATTGGAGTAGCTTCTGCAGGAGTGATACTAGGGTCACCAGGTAAGTTATCAAAATAAACATTACTATTACTTGATCCACCTGTTTCGAATTTCCACATTTGGTAAGCACCATTTTCGTAATCGATACCACCACCTTCGTATATGGCAGAATCACCTGCTGTAGGAAATTTTTGTGTGCGATTGTTTACTAGTACGGCTCTTGTAAGATTATTCAACTGAAAATCATTGGTTTCAGTCAATTTTGCGGTACCGTCTTGTAACGCTGTGATTTCTTCTTTAGCATTACGGAAACTAGTTTTAATCGTGTCAAAATTGTCACGAAAAACTTGTGTGTCATTATCCTGCCCTGCTACAGGGAAGTTCTCATTAATACTTAAATAATTTATATTACTTGCCATCTATCTTTTCTCCACGTTGCGGGAATGCAAGGTATTTATCCTCTAATAGCCCGTCGATGGAATCAAATAGATATCGATCTATTGTGAAATCCATCTGTTTAAAATCAAACCCACTTGCCCTAATTTTTGCTAATATTCTTTCTGAACTACCAGGTTTACAATAGCATAACGTTAATGCTTTAACAAATCCAGGTTCATAAGCATCTCCGCTTTGAATGCTTCTCATCCATAACGGTAAAAAATCTCTGTATCTTTCACCTACAGATTTAACACGATTACGCATATTTTTTATACTGTTTGGAAAAATCCTTTGATGATCGCTGTCGCTTACAAAAGGAATGTCTGTATCTACGCTTATCTTATCATAACTCACTAAAACCTTGCTATTAATATCGTCTGGAAGATTTATAGTATTGCTGATACTTTTACCATTCTTTTCATATTCATCGACTACATTAACATAAATGGCCTCATACAATGTTTCCTGTGTAATCGGATCTTTTCCTTCTGCCACTGATAGGTCACCAAATAATAACCTTTTACGATAATGGTTACGGCTCATAGCCTGTACAAATTTTACAGCATCAAGACTTTCTATACCTGCATACAATAGCATTTTAAGTTCAGCCTGTACGGCATAGTTCGGGTCACCATATCTATATAAATCAGCTGGAGTAAAGATAGTAGCGTCGGTGATGAAGTTAAACCATTGTAATCTTTTCTCTTTGCTTTGTAATGCTTTAACATAAACATTAGCAAAAGTTTTTGAATTATCTTCAATGACTTGTACTGTAAAAGTTCTTAGGCTTTCAGCATAGTTTAAATTATCTCTAGCTCTAATAGTGAAAGTAAATTTTCTATCAAAACTAGTAGTACCAGCATCAAAAGTAGAATTGAAACTTCTCGAAGCTGTTGAATCAACTAAACTTGAATCTCTATCATAGAATCTAATAAGACCGGCTGTAGTATCATCTGAAAATTGATTAACTTTACCTTGTATGTCTCCGCTAGATAAAAATGTTAAACCTGGAGGTAATGTTCCGCTTACAAGATCGTATGCTACCCTTCCACCATAGGCTAAACTTTCAGCTCTCACATAGAGCAAGCTAGGCTGATTAGGTTTGATAGTTCCACGATCGCTAGGAGTGATCCAATTGATAGCACTTTCAATTTCACCTATGATATCTACAGTGAATGTTTTTTCAGTGGTAGCAACGCTTGATTCCCAAAACGTTGGTTCATCAGAGGGAGTCTTTGCTCTATTATCTTGTAGAGCGATATAGATAAATCCTTCAAATCTTACAGCATCGTTTTTAGAATAGTTAGTAGAAGAATTCCAGTTTTCTCGGAAGGTATAAGTTTGATCAAATATTGTTGTATTGAAATCAATAGCCGCGATGGTAAACTTATATTGTCTTGTTACCGCCGCTTGATAAGGTACTTCTCCTGCGATTTCTCCGGTGGTCGAATCTAAGGTCATACCTGGAGGAAGCGTACTAACAGAACCGTCAGGATTGGTATTCTTTTTTAGATAGGTTATTACTCCAGGCAGTGTAGGAGGATCATATACTTCTAAGAAAATAGTAACATAGTTGTTTGCTCTAATCCTTCCTAGATAACTTTCAGTAATCCACAACGGTGATCTATCACTAGTAGCATCTGCTTGGAATAGATTAGTATCTGATTGTATTAATGTAGTGTCTGCTTGTAGGAATTCTTCAGTAACCACATACATCTTGAATAATCTATTAACGGTATTCCTACCATCTGTGACTGCGACTACGAAATTATAGATGCGGCTTAATCTTCGAGGCTGTCTGCTAGGTTCATTGTAATCGTAATCTTGATTATCATATAAAAAACTATCAAATCCGTTGCTGGTTAAATCTAAGAAATCTAAAGGTGTTTGATCTAAAGGACCGGTATCATACCCACCGAATGGATCTTTGGTATATTCTAATGCGAAGATCGGATCAGTGAAACCAGAGATTACACCAGTTTTAGATAATGACAATCCCGGAGGTAATGTTCCCCCTTGTGGTACTAGATAATATTCTAGAGTGTCCCCTGCTATTAAATCTGGATCGGTTGCTGATAAGCTAAAATTTACATAAGAATTATCTAATACAAAGTAAGAGTTATTATCACCTACCTGTAGAAATCCTTCTCTAGTGATCCATTCGGGAATATCACTGCCATCTACAGAAAGTTTAAAAGTTCTATCTTCTATGTCTTGACCGTCAGATGCACGTATAACAAATCTACTTTCTGTAAAGGTTCGAACTTCAGTAGGACTTCCAGAAATCGAATTTCCTGATAATCTTAATCCGCGAGGTAAGTTTCCCGCGATTAACGAAAATGTAACATCGCCGATGTTTGAGGTAGCGTCTAGAGGTATATCGAGTGTTACTCGTTCTGTGATTACCCCTAAACTGCCTGCAGGTGTGTTCCAAGTAATCATAAGTTCCTTAAACTATTCGACCTGAATCTAAATTTAATCGTCCTGGTAAAGTGATAGTACCAAAATCAATATTTGAATTTGCCGTATTAAATTGTACGCTATTGTCAAATGTAGATCCGATTGGACCGAAATCCTGATAAGTTAAAATATCAGTAACACCTAACACGGTATCAACAGTAATTACAGAACCTAAAGCAGTAACATCAATGTTTTCTGTTCCTTGAACTGTAATCTGAGAATTAGTTGTTGCTAATACACTACCTGCATTAGTATCGATTCTAGTAAATGCATCCGGTTGTGTGCTATTGATTTTTAATGATGTGTCGAATTCTTCAATTAATATTTTTGTACCAGATATTAATTTTCTAAATTGTAGTTGTGAATCTACTTTTTGTGCGAACACGCTAGACCCAGTAACTCCGAGATTAGTTCCAGTTACGGTTAATGAACTTTCTAGTTCTGTGAAATTAGCATTAACTTTTTCAAACGCGGTCCTTAGATCATCACCAAGTCCGTCATTTACTACATTTCCGATGTTAATTGTTTGTATGGCCATAATTATATTCCCGCTATCCTATTTTTAAAATCATCAAAATCTGTAGAGGAAGCTACTATATTTTTTAATTCTGATGTGCTGATATAACCAACTATACCACTATCTACGGTCAACTCGCTTGTTATAGTAACGGCCTGGTCGATAGTGATAGCACTAGAGTCTGTGGTATCCATCACGCTACCAGTAAACTGGAAAGCACCTAGGTTAAGAGTAGTGTCACTGTTTAATCCCAGTGCTGTGTATAGTTCTGTAAAGTTAGTATTGATCTTCTGGAAGGCACCTCTTAGGCTATCTCCTTGATTATCGTTTGCTGTTGCCCCTACATTAATCGTTAGTTTTGCCATCTATCGCTCCCTTACCATGCACCCGTTGTGCCCCAGTCCTGCTTGACCCATATATCAGCAGTACCTGGTGCCGCCCAATCAGCTATACAAAAATATACACTGGTAGCATCAAATGCTATCATACCCTGTTTGTCTCCTGATGCCCCTGTCGAATCGCTAGGAACATTAGATACGTTAAATGCCGCGGTACCCGCTACATCTATGTCACCGACTATCTTACCTTCTACAGCATCTACTAATTTGTTTGAATCATCACCAAACACTGAACCTGTTAAATCACCACCGTATGCAATCGCGGTCACTGAACCGTCAATAGTTAGATTGCCATCCTTGCCGAACGTGAAATCATATTGTCCTAATCCGCTGGCATTGGTTCTAATGATGATATCACCATCGGTGCTTGAACCACGAATATAAAAGTCTCCACCTTCATCTGAAAATAACGAATAATCTGTGTTTTTAATAAACACACCGTTTTCTGTTGTGACAGTATTTGTATCTACCTCACCGACGATCAATCCTTCTACAGCGTCTACTAACTTAGTAGAGTTATCAGCAAACACGCTACCAGTAACATCACCTGTATGATATCCAGTGGTATTACCAGTTACATTTCCTACTAGATTACCATTCACTGTTCCTATAGTCGCTGTAACAAAATTATTGATAATACCAGTCCCAGCACCGCTTAAAATACTTGATGCTGTAACATTTAGTGTATCAACGGTTCCTTTGATTTTAGCATCGACTCCATCTACTAATAATGTCGAATCGTCTGCAAACACACTACCTATGATATCAATATTTTGATCTACTGCTACTGTTAAAGTATCTGTGGCATCGTTGGTGTTTAAGTTTATACCATACCCAGCATTAAACGTAAATGTATCTGCTAGATCATCAGCAACGATACTTGCCTGTCCTATAGTTCCTGTAACAGCGAATGTCCTAAATGTTACCTGTGCTGGACTTGAGTTAGTGATAGTAACGTCACCTGTAGCAGGATCATTTGATACTGTGATACCAGAACCTTGTGTGATTGAAACGACGCCAGTGTTAGTAAATGTTACTCCACCTGAAGTTGCACTAGCGGTGATACCTGTTCCTGCCGCTCTGCCTGTAGCCGAAGCTGGTAAACTTGTTGTATTACCTACGCTGGTTACACCTGTGTTAGTTACAGTAATATTTCCTGTAGCACTGCTTACCGAAATAGCAGTTCCTGCTATTAACTGTGTTACACCTGAGTTTTCAACGGTAATAGTTTCCGAAGCTGAATCAACGGCTAAACTAATACCAGTGCCTGATTCAAAATTTACATCGCTACCAAACTCAGTTGCGACAACAGAATTTCCACTATCTACTGTGATAGTTTTGAAAAATGTTTTATCAGGGTCAATTAATAAATTTCCATCTACTGTAGAATTCGCTGGTAAATTGATCGTAGTACCTATACCTTGTAGATGTGCAGATCCTAACCAAACACCATTGAATTCATTTCCTGGAATTGTGGAGTATTCTTCTACATAAATGTTTTTCCATTTGTAGGTAGAATCACCTATTCCGTAGGTATTAGTTGAAGTAGGTTTTAGATTAGTATCTAAAGTTTCAAAATCGATAGGAGTAAGTCCTGAACCCCCTCCTACAGTTGCAAGTAGTATATCAAAATTTTCATTTACCTTAACAAATGCGTCATGGACATCACTCCATAATAAAGGTGGTATTCCTGGAACTATGTTTGGATTAAATGCCATTATGATCTCCCTACCGCTACTTCAATTTTACCAATATGATCTGAATCGTAATTCTCTAACGCTTTACCAATCACTGTACCTGTCTGTGCTGTTCCTCGAGCACTTACCGCTACTCCCGGTATGCTTGATGTTACTATTAAATCACCTTTCTGTATTTTGCCAACTACTCTAACTGGAACACGTCCTTGTAGCGCCACTAGATTTTTCAATCCTGGACAACCTTCGTACATAGCGAACGCCGCCGTGTTCGAAACAACACCAGCTACTCTAGTATCTGCTTGTTTGTTAGTAGTCGTTACTTCTTTCTCCCCTCCGAACACTAGTACAGTTCCAACTTCATATTCTTTGTCACCTTCGTAGTATTCTGCCAAGTCAGCTGAGTATGTCGCTTGTAATCTCGATTCGCTTGGTGATGTACCAGTTAATGTCCAACGTCCTGTGATAGTTCCTGATGTAGTATTTCCACCTGTAGTTAATGCTAGAGTTTGTACAGCTGATGCTGTAATAGGAGCATCTGTAGATCCGTCTTGTGTTTTAAATTGATGTGCGTCATTCCAGTACTGTGTAACCTTATCAGAACCTAAACTACCGCTACCTACAACAACACCACCAGCAGTTTGCCAGCCATAATATCTTACATAACCACCTGATGCTGTCGCGGCAGTATCTATAGATAGATAACTATCAACTTTAAGTTGGTTAGCTGAAATAACATTACCACCAAAGTCACCGCTTGAATCACGGATAACTAGTTTGCTATTATCACCAGCGCCACCATAAGCACCTACTGCTTGTACCACAGCATAATCACCATCGCTAGAGAAACTAGAACCGTTGGTTCTTCTTAAGAAACCAACTGTAGAATATTGTGATTTTTTAATAGCACCACCGTCATTAACTACAGTACTAAATGGCACAGCAGTAACATTACCAGTCGCTAAAGTTGAATTACCAAGTACAGTTTTAGTGGTTACCTGTGCAAGTTTAGTTAATACCAAACCATTATCTTTAACAGTTAACCAACCATCTGTGGCTACGAACTGTGCTGAATCGAAACTTGCTAAACCTCTATCTGCTTGAGCGATGCCTGATGCACTAGCTCTAGTAGTCGCGGCATTCATTGATAATTTAGATTGTACAATACCTGCTGAAGCATTAACATCAGCATTTAAGATAACGCCTGGATTGATCTGTGCGTCTAAAGTGTTTGCTGTTGAATCTATGTTAAGACTAATGTCACCAACGATTTCAACATTGATTGCTTCATTGCCAGCACCTGTAAATGCTATGATATCTGCGGCTCTTAGATTATCTATTGTAAATTCTTGGAAGTTGGCAAACGTCATACTTCTTAGATTCACACCGTCTAATGGATTGACAGGATTTGCTAAATTAGTAATCTTGTTATTATTCAGATTCATGTTGGCTTTCATACCTAGCTGTCCATCTAAGGACATAAAGCCACCTGAAATCTGAGGTATTAATAAACTATCAGTTACTACTGAACCACCATGAGTAATACCTAGTCTACGTTCTATGTAGCCTCTAGCGGCATTTTCTGTTGGTACAGTATCTGTAGCGTTGTCAGAGAAACTTGAATCAGTTGAAAATTCACTAACCGGAACACCACGTTTAAAACCAATACCATCTAAGTTTGAAAGAGCGATACTTGATGCGAATGTAACAGCACCAGTACCTTGGTCAACTCGGAAATATGGTCCTACACTGAAATTACCGAATTGGTCAGTAGTTACATAGAACACACGTCCTACATCTCGTTCTTCAGTTTCTGTATCTGGATTAGGTGAGTTTACTGGAGCACCATAAATTTCATTAGGGTAATTAGTATCGGCATACGATCCCGTACCAATTTCTAATAAGTCATGCCCGGTAACACGTGTTAGTGAAATACGAATTGTTAATGTACCTTCAGCACCGTTAGTAGAAGACTGGACACCTGATTTTAATGTTACAGCTGATCCGTATTTTTGTACACTATGTACCAACGGTCTATCTAAAGTAATTCTAGCATAAGGTTCTAACGTTACTGCTTCTGATTCATAGGCAGTGATAACATATTCTTCACCTTTGAAACAGAACATAGTTTCAACGATACGTTGTGCATCTGATGGACCTACAGCTACCACAGCAAATGTATCATCTCCTACTCTTCCTTTTGGAATACCAAAGTATGCTGTACCTGTTAGCGAACCAGATGTATCAACAGCCACAGAGCTAGCTAACGCTTCTGGATCTAATGCTACCCGGAATTGAGTAGCGGTAAGACCAGTTGATAGTACATGGAAGTGTGATGTTGTACTTAAACCGGCCGGTAACGATCCTCCGAGAGAAGTTTTAAATAAAACAACATCTCCAGCACTTAGCCCGTGTCCTGCCGAAACTGTAATAACTGCTGGACTAGCAATACTAATGCTATCAATAGCGGTCATACCGGCAAGCGCAGTTACTTCATCTACATAACCAACCTGTTCTCCAGGTTGTTTGATAGTAATATCTACATAGTTGTAGTTTTCTCTAATGTTAGTTGTTGTTAATCCGTCGATATTATAGCTATGGGTTCCAGTACCCGCTCCGGTGATTTCTAAAGGATCACCTGCTCTGGTAGTTGAAACTTGAAAATCTACATCAGTTAATCCGTCACCAACTACATGGAAAATATCATCGGCATTTAAAGGCGGCGGTAAAGTAACTGTACTTTCAAACTGTATGGTTGTGTTCTCTAAAAGTTTATGTGTTTTTTTACCTTTAATAGTAAGACCACTACCGTTGGATAGAGTATGTGTCGCTCCGCCCTCACTTGTCGAGACTGTAAATTGATTATAGTTAGGAACACTGATAACATAATAGGTCGTTCCTGATGTAAATCCGTTAGCAGTTGATGTTGGAATAAACTTGTCACCTATAACTAATCTATGATTCTGAGAAGTAGTACATACGTTGGTAGCAATATCTGTAACTGTTGCTAAAACATTAAACACACCTGGATTCGCTACAGTTACGTTTATTTCGTAAGGTCCGTTTGGATCTGTGGATGCTGTGAACAGCAGTACTCGATAAACGTCTGTAAGTTCATTAAGAACTAAACCAGTTGATGGTCTAACAGCAACATCTTCTAATCCTCCTTTTAATCCAATTTGTGATCCGCATCGTATTGACATTACAGTGTTGTCAGTGACTTGATCAAATAATCCTTGGAAGTTACCTGTTGGATCAGATGTTAAATTGAGTCTTGCTACTCCGGCCAATCCTTCTACTGCCTCGACAGAAGTAATAGGATATCTATAAATTAAATTACCATGATCGATCTCAAGTTCGGAAGTATTAAATGGTAGATAGTTATACCCATCCACATAAATGAATAATCCACCTGAACTATTTGCATAAGCTGGACTTGGAGCATAACAAACTACTTTTTGTGATAATGGAAAGTATAATCCAGTCGGTGTTGGAATTTCTAAAGGATCTGATCCTTCTGCTACAAGAGCATATATACCGTGTGCTGAAGAACCTGAAACAGATCTTATCTGACCGCCGTTCAATGAATAGTATGAAGCATAACAGTAATAAGTGAACACCGATACTAATTCGCTTAATCCACCGTTCGTTGCAATAATACCGTAACCCATATCGTTAACCTGTGTATAGTCATTGCTTAACATAGATCTGTTACCTGGCATTAATACTTCATAGATACGTTGGAATTTATGTGTTCCAGAACCTGCACCTGTAGTTTGTACGAGAACGCTACTACCAAATGTTGCTGTAACAGTGAAGGTATCATTAGTGATTGCACCTGCTACATAATATTCTTTTCCTGCAATAAGTCCTGTAGGTAAGGTTCCTGTGGTTGTAAATTTAACTGTAGCACCTTGTTGTAATCTATGATTTTCAAATGTAATTACAGCAGGGTTTGCTACTGAGATACTAGTGATAGTTTGAGAACCGGCTGTTCTCGTAAATGGAGTAGTTTCGTCTAAAACAAATGTTGCTGTACTTCCACTTGGACTATAATTAAAATCACGGACATAATTAATTCTATACACAGTATCATCAACTAAGAATGATGCTGGTAATTTTGGAAGTCTTTCTAAATTACCTACAGTGAGTCTTGTTGAGGTTACAGTAGATTCGTGAGTAAATTGTAGATTGCCTGCAAATCCGTCAATAAACATACCACCTGCAAAAGTTTGTGCATCTACTGATTTACTAAAAGAAGCACACTCTTGTGCGTAAGGTGACTTGGCAAGAATCTGTCCGGTTGGGTCGAGAATCATAGCAAACCCACCTTGGCCTTGTACGGAAATAGCTTGCCAACGAACAGCATCGTTCGCTAAGAACACATCTAATTCATCATTGGCCTTAGGCTGGTTCACGCTTCCGTATCCAGGTCCTGACTCATCCATAATATCTTTTAGTGCTGTAATAAGATCTGATATCACGCCAGCCGCACCTGATTCTGCTGTATATGCTCTATCTATTACCTGTGGAATAACAGTTTGGCTTAATGGAGTGATAGCTGTATTAGTTAATATGCTTCCGATATATTCTTCGATCTTATCAACAGAAGCTAAGGTTTGTGATAGCTGAGCACCAATTGCTATACGGGCACTTGCGCTTTCGTAATATTTTAATGCCGCAGAAATAGTTCGATCGTAACCTCCGTATTTTAAATCAAATACAAGAGCATCAACGATTAATCCAGCATCTCTTTTGCATAACGCATTGTCATACTCGAAACTAGATGTAAAAGGCGCGATTCCTCCAGCAATTTGTGCATTGATCCAAGCTATAAGCTCATTCTGTATAAATTGTCTGTTTAATGATATAAGTGTTGCGGCCGCATCTCTGTTTCCAGCGTTATCAATTTTTGGATAAACAGGTTCTGTAGGATCTGTTAGATAATGATATCCATATAATTGAGAAGCAGTTGTTAATCCATCAATTGTTAAATCACGTCTAAATTTTTGAAAAGCCCAAGGTGAACTTGAATTACCTGTTTTAGGACGTACAATACATCGTCTAAATTCGTCACCAACTATTGAAGTGTTTTGTGGGACCTTGATAGGTAAGTTTTCTTCATAAATTCCAGATTCAACTAGAATGCTAATCTGTACTCGTTTGCTTACATCGCCGTATGCAATAACCTCACCAGTTTGGAAAGTACCATACTGTATGTCTACGTCAAATAATTCATTACCTTCAGAATCTAAAGTACCATCATGAGCTAATATCTGTGCCAACGCACCTGATGTTTCACCTCTTAGATAAAGTCCTTCTCGTATGTCTCTTCCACGTATCGCTTCTGGAGTATCAGTTAGAACATCGCCTGTAAAGTCTGTTCTAAACCCTGCAGTGACTATAAAAAATCTAGGTAAATCTACAGTGATGCTAGGTACAGATGTAAATCCACCACCTTGATCAGTTATAGTGATACCAGTAATAACCCCACCTGTTACATTAGCAGTACCAAATGCATCATCGCCTCCGCTACTAGCGATCCTTACAGATACTAAACTATATCCGCTACCTCCCGAACTAATAGAAACACTAGAGACTTTATAAGTTAAATTAAATTTTGCATTCGCACCAATAGCACCAATGCTAGGTTGTCCAGCAGTAGTAATAGTTACACCGATGTTTGATGTTCCTGGTAGTGCAGAATATACACCAACACTAACTATTCTGAATGTTGAAATAGCACCTGGTGTAGATAATGTTGTTAAAACTTCGATTTTAGCAGGTTCGCCACCGGCGGCAACCGTACCACCGTTAATAGTTAAGATGTCACCTGGAAAATAATTAGAACCTATAGCACTTAGGGTTAGAGTATCTAAACTCATAAAAACAGAACCAGCGAATCCTGATCCTGATGATGGTGAAGTTCCTATAGATGATAAGGTACATTGAGTTGCACCATTGTTATAGGTTAGTATTTTTTTGTAAGGACCTAATTCGTTTCTTGCTTCTAATAAAATTTCTTCAGCACGACGACAAGCGGCTTCTATTGATCTATAAGCATAAGCCAATGCACGACCTTGTAATTCGGAACTAATTTCCGGTCTTTCGTCTGCACCTGAAGTAGCTACGTATAAGTTGACACTACTTCCAAATGCTGAATTATCTACATATCTTTTTGTAGCGGCTACTAACCCATCATATAATTCATCATCATCAGGTTCTGGATCTCTGGCAAGAACTAGCGGACCAGTCATTCTTCCGAAAGCAGAATTTACTATACCCGAAGCCGGATCAACTGCTTCAACACCTGCTATAGAAACTTTACTATCTGCGTAGGCTTTTCTTACAGCCTCGCCAGGTGTTATTGGATCAGCTAAATCGTTAATACGATATTGATTACCACCTGACCGAGCAGAAAGATTACCACCTAGCTGTGGAGTTGGATCTGCCGAAATCTCACTAAAATCTGAGTTAATAGCGATTTCATCATCATTAGATGTAAAGTCTAGTGAAATACCATTTCCAGGAACTAGTCTTTTAAATTGTACTCCTGACTCAGTGTTGTTTATTGTAACAATAGGAGTATTACCAGTTACAGCATCATTTTGACCTGTGTACGATCCTGGAGTATCATCGAGTCCGACGAAAGTGAGTCTTTCACCTAACCCTAATGAACTATATAATTCTCTGAAGTTATCGTTGACTTTACGAAACGAGTCTCGTATACTATCACCGGTTCCGTCATTACCAATGGTTCCGATATCAATGATTTTGCGTGCCATATTTTATCCTAAAACGAATAGTTTCTCTATATATTTACCATAATATTTTATAAGCCGAATGTAAATACTTTATGTTCATAAAGAAATTTAAACAGCGTACAACCTATACTAGACGAAGTAAAACAGGGGTTTTACACGAATATCATAGAGATAAAACCATTGCTACAATTAGATGTGACAGTTGTGATAAAGAATTTAATAGAGATCTAAAACAAATGGACAGCAAACGCTTAAATGATCATTATTTCCATGTCTGTAGTAACTGTGATGCTAAAAGATTCGCACAACGAAAGGGCGTAGAACGTAAGAAAATATGGGATATGTCGGCTAGCAGTACGCTACCTGTTAATAAATTCTAGACTGTAAATGATTCTCCACAGCCACAACGATCTTTTTCTGCAGAGTTAATAAACTCAAAACCTTCATTAAGTCCTCGTTTTTGATAATCTATGGTTAATTCTTCAAAATATACTATACTTTTGTTGTCAATGATTACTTTAGCTCCTTTATCTTCGAACACGACATCATGCTCTTCTAACTTATCAACAAATTCCATAACATAAGCAAGCCCTGAGCAACCTGTGGTTTTTACTCCTACACGAATCCCTAACCCCTGACCCCTACGCTCTAGCTGGGATTTGATTTTTTCAGAGGCGATGTCAGTCAAAGTTAATTTCATTGTCTAACCGTTCCATAATCTTTTTACGTTCTTCTTCTGAATATTCGAACCAATTTTGTATTTCTTCTAAGGTACGATGGCATCCGATACACTTACCATCCACATAGGTACAAATTGACATGCAAGGATTTATCATTTTCTTCCTAAATTAAAACTAATTGTTATTCTTTCTTGTTCTGCGGTTTGTTGATTTACTTTATGGTTTAAATAACCTGGAAAAATATAAGCCACTCCTGAACTAACAGGCATCGTAGCATTGTATTTAAGTGATTCGTTATTTAAAGTTACCCCCCATGGCCAATTAGATTCTAAATTTGTATTAACAAATGTTAATCCAGAATCGTTTTCGTTGGCTTGAACATAGTAAACTCCACTCCATACTGCCGGAAGATGATTATGAGATTCATGATAACTGTGTTTTCTGTTAATAGAAAACCAACTATCTTGTAAAATAAACTCACCAACAACTCCAATTTCATTGCTGAAGAAATTTACAGTTTCAATTATCCAATTTTTTAAAGATGCAGATTCTTTTAGATCTAGTATTTTTATTCCTTTTCCAAAATTAGTATATCCATTGTTACTATATTGAGTTGGTGATTGATCTTCTTTTTCTAAATCTAATAAAACAGGAATTAACGATTTCGCAAGAGATTCTTGCGGATCGTAATAGTTTCTACAAATACTAGATGGAAATAAATTGTGTGTTTGAATATTCATATTAAATCTTATATGCTATATCATTTATGTTTCCTGCAATTACAAACCTTTTAGATTTGACAGGATTAACTTTGTGTAAAACATAAGATGGAAAGAACACTATCATGTCTTGTTTAATGTTTATTGAAGTTTCGTCTCCAGTAATTATATTTCCATCTACTAATTTAGTTTCTATCAATATTAACGGATCGTCTATAACTTCATTTAGATAATAAGAAAAACTATATCTACTAAACTCGCTATGATTGTGGATAGGACTAGAATCTCCTTGATCATATCCTTGGAACCATACATTGGCATCAAGATCAATGTTAGCATTTTCTTTAATTCTTTCAGGTAGTAAATTATTTCTAGGAGTTCCTATGTTATCGATAAAAAACCTAATAATTTGATTCATAAAAGAATCTAGTATTTCTGGATGGTCTTCATGAATAAACCAATCTGATTTCCAACCATTAGATTTTTGTTCTATCATTTTTTTCTTAATTCTAAGATCTTTAAAAAAATCTATAATAGTTTGATTTTCCTGAGTAGATCTATCTAAGAATCCGTATTTGATAGAAGTAGGATTAGATATAAAAATTTCTTTAACATGAGCCATATGACTCTGTAATTATCTAGAAATACTAAAGTTGATGCTTTTTCTGATAATCAGCTATCGCTGATTTGATCGCATCTTCAGCAAGCACTGAGCAATGAATCTTGACGGGCGGAAGTGCGAGTTCCTCCGCGATATCGCTGTTTCTAATTGCGGTGGCTTCATCCAGGGTCTTCCCCTTGAGAAGTTCTGTGACGAGGCTACTACTTGCGATAGCACTACCACAACCATAAGTCTTAAACTTAGCGTCTTCAATGCGTCCTTCATCATTCACCTTGATCTGTAATTTCATTACATCTCCACACGCAGGTGCACCAACCATACCTGTGCCCACTGATGGATCGTTCTTGTCTAACGAACCAACGTTGCGTGGATTCTCATAATGATCTAATACCTTGACTGAATATGCCATATAATATGTTTCCCCATTAATATAATACTTGAGTATTATTATACAGTATTTATTAACTAATATCAAGTCAAGAAAAAAGGTACGTTTCTCTGTACCTTTCTCCGACTTAACCTTTCTCAGATTATTTTTTCTTAACTAATGCTTTCGCTTTTTTAACTACGTCGTTAGCTTTAGCTTTGACAGTCTTTGCCCATGTAGGCTCTGGGAAATGCCAGCCGATGAAAGCACCAACTAACGCCCAAAATAACGCACATAACATTATTTTATCCTCCTTGTTGTAAACGGTCATTAACCACTGACCAGTCGATAATCCTCCAAATATTTTTTAGGTATTTGGATTTATCATGTTGGTAATCAAGTGCCCAGGCGTGTTCCCACCAGTCCACTATCAACATAATCTTTAAATTCTTTTTGTACTCGTGATTCTTGATAACTTTGATATCACCTTTTGGATCCATAAAGACCCAACCACTACCCTGTATGCTCATAGCCACACGCACGAATTCTTCTTTGAAGTTTTCGAAACTCTTCCAGCGTGTGTTGATTACTTCCGCGGCTTTGCCTTGGGGTCTATTACTGCTTGTAGGCACCCTTAGTTGCGGAAAAAATAGGTTATGTAGGGTAGCACCACCATAGTTGAAATCGTCGTCGCCTTCTTTAGCGTTCCAACGCTTGACATATCCGCTGGCCAGTTTGCCATAATGGTAGTCTAGAGTCGCTTCACTCATGACAGGATCCAAGTCTTTCATAGCATAATCAACTTTTTCTTGTACGAGTTTTTCTCTACGGGTGTCTGCTTCTGTGATTAAATCACGATATGTTTTAATTTCCATACTACTATTTATCGGACTCTCTAATCAATTTGCGATACTCTGTTTCTATTTCGTTTTGTTCTTTTATTTTTAGATTAGTAAATTCTATAGCACAGCCCGTCAATCCGAAAACGATTACGCCTACACAGAAACAGGTTAATAAGAACATTACGAAGTTATAGAATTTCATTCTGCCCACTCCTTGGCTTGTTCTAAAAGTTTCATGCTGGCTAGATTCTTAGCCTTGCTCTCACACATGATGTCAGCATAGTTAAGGAAACTTAATGCCCATCTATTAATCTTGTTGTTCCAATAGAAGTCACTGTGCGCTCTAAGTTTAGATTTCTTGTAACCTTGATCCAAGAGTTGGAAAAAGTTAGGTGCTGTGTCTGGATCGTGATCCACTAGATAGTCTTCTCTAGAAACAGAATAGTGTATCACAGGACGTCTAGCACCTCGCCAAGATTCTATGACTCCTTTGAATCTATCATCGCTAGGCATAATGTATTCGCCTGTGTGTACCCAATGGTGATGGATATCTAATACCAATGCGCAATCGTCTTTAAGCTCGAGGCTGTCTTCTATGCCCCAAGTCATCTCATCGTTCTCTATGGTTATGATATTGCGTGCTTCTGGTGACATACGTTTGAGAGCATCCTTGATGCCTTGAGGACCTCTGCGTCCTGCGATATGTACATTACATTTAAAGTCTTGGAAGGTTTTACCATAGCCCATCCAACGAGCCATGTCAGTGTGATACTCGAATTCTTCTATGCTACGTTCGACTATGTCATCGTTATCGCTAGCAAGCACAGTGAACTGACCAGGATGAAAGCTGAGACGAACATCCAGCGACCTAGCAAGATCACCCACCTTGGCAAACTCTCTTTCGCAAAAATCTCTAACTGCGGACTGCCGCCAAAACCACTTCCAATCAGACTGAGTGTATACAGGCAGTATGTCACTGCTAAGTCTAACCATTCTAAGATTTTTTTCAAGATTCCCTACCCTCTCAACGAGCTTGTAACAGGCCCGTATGTTATTTTCCATTAGTGACCACAGTTTATGCTCAGCATCATTCTTATGTTCATTGAGCCACCTAACTGTGGTGCTACCTGTATTTAACTCCTTGCAGGCATCCTTGGGTTTTATTGATTTTATTTGATCTGGTCCGTCGATCCATTTGCAGGCGAAACCTATGCGTTTTGTAGTCATATTACGATTATACTATCTCTATCGCCAATTGTCAACTACAAATTTATCTTGTACTTCTGCTGGATTAGGATTACCGTGGAATACCGCAACACAGCATTCTAATGGAGGGACCACATCGTTTCTAACTTCTCTAAATTGTCGGACACCATTTTTCATGTGTAATTCTTCTCTAGATCGTATTTCCCATTTATAACTCTGTATCCATTCTATAGGCCAAAATTTTATAATATGATTCGATGTTTTCCATATCCAGTCCTGATCTCCTTGTAATCGCATAGCACCTCCTGGATCTTGAATAAATTGATCCCAAATATGTGTTTGTGTTCCGGCGTTCCAAGATAATACTGAACTGTTTAGATATTTCCATGACTGATGAAATTTACGATTAAAATCTAATATTCCTACAAATTGATTAGTTTGATATGATAATAGTTTATCTATATTATCGTGAATAACAACATCCAAATCCATATATAATATTCTACCCTGTAAAGGCAAGGTAGGATCGAACATATGAACTTTATGCCACCATCCTTTTGCGTAACTATGATTAGGTCTTACAATACTGCGAACGCCTTCAATAGGATGTTGATCATCGGTTAAACACACAAATTCATAAGGTAATGTTGTATGTTTCGCAACCATATTTCTTAATTTTTCTACATATTCTTTTCCGTACTTATTACCAAATCTAACACATAAGATATTGGTTTTTTCTCCATTATTATTTTTTAAGAATTTAGATTGTTCTTTTCTTGCTTTATTTTTTGCCTTAAGTGCTTTTCGTTCGGCTTTAGTTAGATTTTCTTTTGACTGTTCCATATATCTCTTTTAAGTCTTCTAATATATCTTTCAATGTATCTAATCTAACCATGTTAGGACCATCGCTGGGTGCGTTGTCTGGATCTTGGTGTACTTCTAAAAATACACCAGACACACTGCCTGTGGCTACAGCGGCACGTGCTAGATATGGAACCATGGTCCTATCTCCACCTGTGCTGTTTCCTAAACCTCCTGGTTGCTGTACAGAATGTGTAGCATCAAATACCACAGGGTATCCAGTCTCAGCCATAGTAGGAAGGCTACGCATATCTACCACTAGATTGTTATATCCAAAAGTAGTGCCACGCTCTGTTAATAATATCTTATCGTTGCCAGTGGATGCTATCTTTTCTGCTACCTTGGCCATATCCCAAGGTGCTAGGAACTGTCCTTTTTTGACATTAACCGTGCATCCTGATTCGCCCGCGGCTATTAATAAATCAGTCTGGCGACAAAGAAACGCTGGAATCTGCAAAACATCTATGCCAGCATCTTTGCAAGGCATGATATGTTCTTTCTCGTGGATATCAGTTAATACTGGAACACCAAAAGTATTCTTGATATGGTTTAATATTTCAAGACCTCGATCGATACCAACACCACGCTTGCCTGTTAGGCTAGTACGATTGGCTTTGTCATAGGAACTTTTGTAGATGAATTGTATTCCTAGTTTGTTGGTAATCTCTTTTATAGCGCCTGCGAGATATTCAGCGTGTTCTTGGCTTTCTATCTGGCAAGGTCCTGCTATGATAAAGAAATCGTTGGTATTAATCATCATCCTTTTCTTTTGGAAATAAATGGCTGGTCATTTCTACATCATCAACATCAGCTAGTTCACGGATCTTATCTAGATCTAACTGATCCTCGTTTTTCATGAATGACACTATGATAGAAAACACCACTATCATCAATAGTATTAATATTCCAAATATTTCAGCTAGTCCCATTTGTTATCCCTCGTATATCGCTGAGTTAGCACCATGCTCTGCACATTCTACTGAATGCACCCAACAGCGATTGTTTGATTGTTCTCTGATTAGTTTGTCTGCAAATTTAAATGCGTGTTCAGCAAACTTTTCTGCACCAACGCCATCCATGACTACGATCTCTGCTAGATCCATTTCTTGGAGTTCCATGAACTTATCTAAGTAGGGATCATTTTTGTCAATGGCAGTTTTGTGATCAAAATGATCTTCTAACCATTTTCTAATCTGTTTGAGTCCACCAAAGTCCACAGCCCAGTTCTTGTTGTCCAAATGATCACAAGCGAATGTAAATTTAAACTGTAAGCTGTAGCCATGCAATAAATGGCAATGTGAATGATCAGCATTAGGTTGTCTAAAGCATGCCGACAGCCCGATGTTATGTCCATAAGTTTTTGTAGAATAATATTTTGCCATCTCTAGTCTCCTGTTTAGTAGCAAGTTTGATGACACGCAGAGTATTTAGAGTGGGATGAATGTCTTAAGTCCACTTTAGTTATTATATAACCAAGCGTATTTAACGTCAATCCTTGTAGGTAGAAATATTTTCAAAATGGACATTATTTTTTGATTTCCATATGCTTGGCATCGTCCAGTCTAAATCATTTAAAATTGTAAAATTAGATTCAGGAAAATAACGAAAAACTTTTTCTATTTGATATACCCAGAAACTATAATCCACACCATTAGAATCTTCTTTGGAATAATTATCAGTTCCTTTATAAATGTTATTGACTTTGTTTTTTAAGGTCGGATATAGATCAAATCCTAATAGTTTAATATCTTTAAATCCTAATGTAGCCGCTACTAATACTGCATAACATCCACTGCCCCAATGTAATGGTTGATCTTGTTTTCTTTCTCCAGTGTAGGGAAGATCCGGTAATGTTTTAGTATTTTTGTGTTTTCTTATTTTAAAATAATATCTCCACCAATCGTCTCGAACATAGATAACGGTATCTTTATTATCTGGATTTTCAGTAGCTTCTTCAGCCATTCTTCGATCACAACATATTAAATGATCCGCTATGAAATTACGATGAAGAGCATTACATCCTATAATGGTATAATCTGGTTGAAAGTTTTTTAGGTTAATGCCCTGACGACTCTCACCGTTTCCGATGACTAGTGCCTGATACACTTATGATATGATACCGAACGGTCTCCAAATCCCAGGAGCACCATCTCTGGTACATACCCAACCTATGGGATTTCCTTCACTTGGTTTAGAGTTCCACACGATATCTCCTTTGTTAAATGCTCCGCCTTGTGGTGGTTCATCTCCACTTAGATGCAATTTATCGTTAAATCTAATAGCACCATTAACGTGTAAATCAACTCTATTATCTGGATTAGAAACGTTTATTCCTACGTTACCGTGAATTGTTGTTTTAGATTGAACAGAACCTATTTCAATATTTCCGTTTCCTGAAATACTAATCCTAGTAGTGTCACCAGTGACGATATCAAATGCAACATTCTGATGAGTACCAACAAATCCTTTTGATTCATCTTTGGTACCTAAAGACACTTCGATCATATCTTCAGCAACTGTTAATGCCGCTTTAGGTTCTTCTGTACCTAGACCGATCCTATCTGAGTCTGCATTATAAAATAAGTAACTATTAATATTAACATGTCCATCAACAGCTAACCCTTTTAATCTGCCTAATTCTCTAATGTTACTTTTTGTTACACTAGGACCTAATTCAGTTTCATCTAAAACTTTATTTCCATTAATGGCATAGTATTTTTTATCGTGAACATCTATAGATTCACTTGAGAAAAGTGTTCCTCGATCAGTAAGAATAAATTGTTTGGTATTACCTTGACCTTTCCAGATAAGTCCTTTTGAATGTCCATCAAATTCTATCGATGTCTTTTTATCAAATTGTATATTTGCATTGAGATGCTTGACTTCTAAGGTGTCTGCTTTGATAGTTCCTTCAACGTTTAAATCGTTCGAAACTATTCCAACTTTTAGTCTATCAACTTCAACTCCAGATTCGCTGAGAGTTAATTGAGTCTTTTTAGCATTGTCTTGTATACCAGCACTAGAAAAATTAAGTATTTTTCCACCATTAATTTTATCTCCGCTGATAGCTCTATCAGGAAGATTAGTGATTAACTCTAAAGGATTGGTTTCAGTATTGCCAGAGTTCTGGCTTTCTAATGCATCTGCAAGTTGCGCTAAGGCTTGATCGAGGTGTTTTCTATTCATGATACTTTATTTATCATGAACGGTTATTGTACTTTAAGTAGTACTGTCTCCTCGTTGATGCGTCCGTTGAGCTTGATTTCAGTGGTTTTGATGTCATCTAAGAACTTACGTAACTGTACTTTGCCAGCTTTTTTAAACTCTGCTAACTGTTCTACAGGCTTGCGTAAAGTTTTTTGTACGCTTAGATTTTCATCGAAGAACTGTATGCTGGTGCCTTTTATGGATAATTCACCGTGTTCTATAGCAACATATTTGCCTAGTTTGCGTGTTTTAGAATTATAGACCCAAAGCTCTTCTGCTCCTATGATATCTACAGGATTGATTGACACTGTTTTCGTGACCTCATCAGCGGCTTTGAACTTGAGTTTCTTAGCTAGTTTCTCTGGTTCCGCTTTTCTGATTCTAGGTTTGCGTGCTACTTTGCTTTCCTGCTGTATCATATCACAGGCACCTATGATGTCGTGCAAGAACGTATTAAGTTTCTTTAGATTAGATTTGCTTAAATGACTGTAACCTTCTATGATTTGTTCATCACTGCCTTCTAATGCTTCTAGAGTTTCTTCATAATCTTTGATATAAAAATCTCTAATGATTCTAGCGTGTGCGGCCTTGACTTCTTTAGCACGGAATAGATTTAACACCTTGATGCTTTTAGGGTCGAACTTGTCAGGATCAGTATTGAAATCAAATAGTGCATCTTCGATCTCAGTGGTCATCCCCAATGCTACTTCACGTAATCTTTCCTGTATGCTAGGTTGTGGAGCGGCATCCTTTTTCTTTTCTATCTCATCGCCTTCTTCTGCATCGTCTTTAGACTCTTCGATGACTTGTTTGAGTGCATTAATGACATAGTCGGCGGCATTTCTACCTTGATTGAAATCTTCACGTACAGCTGGCATGCCTCTGGTTAGGTTAGCGATAACAGCGGCTATAGAAATGTTGGTTCTCCAATCTTTGCCTCGCTTATAGAGAGCTATTTCTTCTTTGGAGAAACCGTTTTCCTGCATCCATTTGATGATTTTAGGTTTTAGTTCTTTGACAGAGCTTTCCAAACGGAAGTGATCCATGCTACGCCACCAGTTCCGCCTGTACTGTTCTGCTGTCCAGGTTTCATGTCCGTCCCATTTCACAGAACTTACAGTACCTGTACTGACATTTATTAATCGTTTCGCTTTTTTCTTAGACGCCATCGTCACTCCAAAGTTCATTAATGTCTGTTATTATATCTCCGCTCTAAGAAAAGAGCAAGCAAAATTGGTAAAATTGACTAATTATTCTCCGTCAATGTAAAAAATCAGTGCTACTATACCAGCAACTAATCCTGTAGAAAGTAATGCGTGTAATGTTCCTGCAGTTAAACCAAACACCTGGCTACCAATCGACAACAACAGAACGCTTAACCATGCTAAAATTTTACTTTTCATTTAGTCTCCTTATGTTAAATTAATTGATGCGTAGTAGCCTTTACCTGTGGTATCATAACCATCAAAGCCTTCTAGTTCTTCACCGTCATAATCAACACCAGTGATTAATTCCCAACCTTCAAAATCTGTAGTATATATCTTTAACTTGCTGGGATCGAATGGTTGTTTAAGATGTATATCTGCCGCAAAGAACTGTCCTTTTTCTGAAGATTGCACACAGAAATAACCATCTACATCATCCCAGTCACTGGCATAGGTTTCACCCTGCTCGAGTTGGACACTGTGTTTTTCTTCTAGTTCCCAAGATAATCCTTCATCAAACACTGTCTCACCTTTTTCATCTTCGACTTGGATATGATTAAGATCGCTAAACTCACAGCCTGACAGATTATCTAAATGACCTTCAGTCTCGTACCAAGCACCATCATTACAGAATCTCGCTTCTTCAGGTACTGAATTTTCTTCTTCCTCATCTAACCAGCTCGTACAATGCTCGATGATATCTGCTTCGTCTTTGTCCTTCCAGTATTCGTACTGTGCTTCATTGAGTCGTCCAATAGCGATCTCACCACCATAACCCCAAATAGTTAATTTGTAAGTTGCTGGAGTAAATTTAAGGGTTTCTACTAATTCTTGTTTTTCTTGATTTGTTGCCATAATATCACCTTTCTAATTATGATACAAGCATTATACTACCAATATATGTATTTGTCAATCAGAAAATGTGTTGAGAAATGACCATACAGCTTATCCATACCCACAATGTGTTGAATGCTACTAACGTAGGTAACAACTTTTTATTGCTGGCCCATATCAATAGTATACTGGTAATAAGAGTAAAAAAATATAACCACCAGATATGAACACCAAAAATTAAACCAGGAACTATTATTATGGCTTTTGTTACCCAACTAAGAAATTCTACTTTATTATATGAAGTCCAATAATTAGATTCTTGCCACATGCTATAGCAATCTAGAATTTTTTTAAATCCTATATGATTATAACTTATTAATATAATTATTAACGAAACTAATGTTGCTGATAAAACTTGTATAAATGACATATTAAACTATATCTAATGTCATAGGAAATATTTCAGAAATAACTTTAGCACAGGAGTTAGCTATATCCATGTGTTCTTTTTGGGTTCCGTTAGCAGAACGTAGATCGATATAGTGTATCCATGAGCGCAGAGTACCGTTCATATACAATCTAGTTTTGGTATTGCCTTCTGGTAAGACAGCACGGGCTTGTTCTTTGGCGATGCCATTAGCGATAGCCCATTCATAAGTTCCTTTGGCTAAATCGATAACATACTGCTGACGTTTTTCCCATTCTTTTTTAAGTTCATCATTATCAACATCGATTGAGTTCTGTCTGTTTGTGGTGTCCTGTAGTCGTGCCTCACGTAGGACAAACTGATCACCAAACTCTGCTGGATCCGCATAGCGTTGGCTGAACTCTTGGAATGAGAATGAACGATGTCTTACTATCTGGTGTGCTATGTCACGGGTAGTGTTGATCTCTAAACAGGCTGATACCATTTCTAATGGTGACCAATGTTTATGCTTGATTAGATATTTGATTAATTTTTCAGATGTTTCTTTGTTCATCTGGTTTGATGGATTTGAAACCCTAGCACAGAATGCTATAAGTTCCTGGCAATTTTCTCCAAATCCTAGTTCGGCCGGAGCCTGACTGTAAGAAATTAATTTAATAATCGATTGATCCATCGTGGTCGTCTTCCTCTTCTAATTCACAAAGGCTTTCTAATGTTTTGTAATGTTCATAGGCTTTACGCAGTGCCGCGAATTTCTCTAATTTCTTAGAGTCTGGAGTCAAGATAGCCAACCTGGATTCCACCTTGTCCATAAACTCTTTGAGACTGCGATCACCTATTTTAACATCACCACTCTCTGGAACTTCTATATTATCTTGTTGAGGATAAGCCCAACTATAGGTTGGAGTATAATCTATTCCCGTATCGATAGTTCCGTTATCACCATATTGGAATATACTTCCATCCTCGGCAATATCATCTAACAGTGCTTGGAGTTCTTTGTCGTTCCCGTCACCCATTAGGCTTTTGCTTCTTTCCTTGCGTTTTTCTCATCTGTGATTTCTTTACGACGAGCTTTAACTAACTTAGCTACTTCTTGTAGAGCTTTTCTAGCACGAGTACCAGCGGCACCATTACCACCTGTGAATTTAGCATCTTCTGCTAGGAATGTTTCAAAGTTAGCTTTTAATTGTTCTGTTGTATTTGACATTTTTTATTTCTCCGTGTAAAATGTAAAGCATAAATTAGCTATGCTTACAGTGATTATATAACCTCACAAAGAAAAAAACAACCTAAAATAGGCGCAGATAAGTAAAATATATGGAAAATTCATTCAAATCTATTCCTTTTGGACAGATTGTTAGGTTTGGACAGCGGACGATGTTAGATCGACCTCTGTTCTCAGTGAGCTGGATATTGGGTAGATTCTGTAACTACAGTTGCTCATACTGCTGGCCCTATGCTAATTCGCAGACACCCGACTACCAAACTATAGATGTATATAAAAACACGGTGGATGAGATCAAATCTCAGGCACGCAAAAACGGATTCACTGAATTCCACTGGAGCTTTTCAGGTGGAGAACCTACCGCCTACAAACACATGGAAGAACTTATACATCATCTAGACGATGGAGCCGCGCAGAGCATACACATGACTACCAATCTATCACCTGGTAGCAGATGGTGGAAGGCTTGGTTAACGGCAACAGCATATTTCCAACGCCGTAGCATCACAGCATCCTTCCACGCAGAGTTCGCCAAGGAACAGGAATTCGGTGACAAGTGCCTACAGCTGATGAGAAATGGAGTTTTCATAACAATAAACCAAGTCATGGTACCGGAACAGTTCGATGAGCTCTATGATAGGTGCCAGCGTTTCCACGATAGAGGAATAAACGTTACCTTGAAACCACAGAGCGATCCTACAGCCAGCCGGGTAATAGATGGATATACCGATGAGCAGATAGAAAAGATGCAGACAGGATTCCCACAGCAGGCCCTAGGAGAAGATTTATACCAGATAGCACTCTATGATGCGGAAGATAAAGAATATCTGTTCGATCAAGCGGAAAGATTCAACGCTTTTGGATTTAATCGATTCCGAGATTGGACTTGCAATTCAGGATATCAGAGTGTTATAATAAGAGAGGATGAAGTCAAACGTAGTTACAGTTGCCACGACGAACCGTTAGGCACCTTAACCAACGGCTTCACATTGTTTAACGAACCAGAAAGGTGTGTGACAGAGAGTTGCGTAAGCTCGGCAGACTCCAAGATACCCAAATGCAGGTAAGCATAGACACAGTGCTGTGTTGGATGGAAGCCATCCGCAACAGCAAAGATACCCATCGTACCTTAGAAGCATTCTGGCGAGGACAGATGCGTTCCAAGATATGGCTTTGCGAAATATTGTATCAACACGGACCGGCATTTCCTAGAACCGTTGATATATTCGGTGGATGGATAGGAACTCTAGCCAGCTTGTTGGTAGAAACTTCAGGTATATTGCCAGGACACATACGTAGCATAGATATAGATCCAGAATGTGAAGACATCGCTAGGACCATTAATATGGAAATGCTTAAAGTCGATAGATTTGAAGCTATCACAGCAGATATGTGTGACTTCAAGAGCGATGCAGAGTTAGTAATCAACACCAGTTGCGAACATATCACACAGGAACAATACGATAGATGGTTGGCAAATATGTCAAACGATTCGTTCATAGTGTTACAGAGCAATAACTATGTGATAGATGAACACGTTAGGATAGCCAATAGTTTGGAACATTTCAAAGAACAGAGCAATATAGAAACGGTATTCGAAGGAACCTTAGAACTTCCACTCTATGACAGATATATGTTGATGGGAAGGAAGCGTGTTTAATTACGATGAACTTAAAGGAGTACAGATTGAGATAACTAATCGTTGCCAGGCTAGTTGTCCGATGTGTCCTAGGAACATACATGGTGGAATAACTAATCCTTTGCTAGAAATCAACGATTGGAGTTTGGAAGATTTTAAAACCATACTACCAACATCACTGCTACAGCAGTTAGAGTTTGTCACGTTTTGTGGAGACTTCGGAGAACCTATAATCAATGACGACTTACCTGAGATGTGTCGATATCTTAGAGAAACTAATCCAGATATAACAGTTAATATCCACACCAATGGATCCGCTAGGAACGAAGAATGGTGGCGAAATTTAAGGAGATGCTTACCTGACAGGCACGAGATATTTTTCGCACTAGATGGATTAGTGGATACACATCATTTATACAGGCAAGGAACACAGTTCTCGAAGATATTAGAGAATGCTAAATCCTTTATAGATGCCGGCGGCAGGGCTACCTGGGTTTTCATAAAATTTAAACACAATCAACATCAGCTGGCACGGGCTAGAGAGATGTCTCGTGAATACGGCTTCATTAATATAGAATTCAAAGACAGCAAACGTTTTAAAAAATCTTTTCCTGTTTTAGATAAAGCGGGTAATATCACACACTACCTGGATCAACCAGAACATTCTGTGATAGAATTCGTAGGAAGGCAACAGCTAGAAGATTATCAAAGATGGACTAAAAAATCAGAAATCGATTGCATGGTTAAGAGAGATAAAGAAATCTATATAGATGCTAACTATGTGGTATCTCCTTGTTGCATGGTAGGAAGTTTTTTAAATACCTATTACGATAATGAGCTGTATCAACGATATGGATTGCTAGATGGTGATTCCATAGAACCTGTAGGCAAACAAATACAGGTCCAGGTGTTTGACATAGTAGAACTGCTAGGTGGATTAGAAGCTCTCAATGCCTTAACATCTCCAATCAAAGACATAATAGAAAATCCCTATTGGCACAAATGGGCTACCTCTGACAGCGATGCCTGCATAGTTATGTGCAGTGAGGATACACCTTACATAAGTATAGAACAACAAAAAGCCACGGAGAAAAATGTATAGTTACGATGAGATAAAGCATCTCCATTTAGAGATAACTTCAAACTGCCAGGCCAAGTGTCCGCAGTGTGCTAGGAATTATCACGGAGGCGTAGAGAATCCATTGTTGGAAGTTGTCGATATAGATGTAGCACGATTTAAAAAGATAGTTCCTGTTGATTTCATCAAACAATTAGAAGTTGTATCTATGTGTGGCAACTATGGTGATCCTATAATCAACAAAGATTTGATACCGATAGTGGAATACATCAGACAAACAGACGATACCACCAAAGTAGATATACATACCAACGGCAGTGCCCGTACAGAAGAATGGTGGAAAGAACTAGCCATAACACTGCCCGAAAATCATCAAGTGAATTTCGCATTAGACGGACTAGCAGACACCCATCACTTGTATCGCATTGGCACGGACTTCGATAAAATAATCAAGAATGCCAAAGCGTTCATTGATGCTGGTGGCAAAGCCCGCTGGATATTCATCAAGTTCAAACATAACGAACATCAAGTAGAATCTGCTAAACAGTTAGCAGAACAGCTAGGGTTTGATAGTTTTTTTGAGAAAGAAACTTCTAGGTTTATAGGCGATCCTTGGTTTGATGTTTTTGACAAAAATGGTAATGTTGAATATAGATTAGAAGGACCTACAGAAAGCAAGTTAGTTTTCGTAGATAGGAAAACCGTAGAGAACTATAAAGAAATATTCAAAGGTGCTGAAGTCACATGTGCTGTAGAACGTGAGAAAAGCATATACATAGATGCGTGGGGAAGATTATGGCCCTGCTGTTTCACAGGTGCTGTGCCTTACATCTATGTTCCGCAAGGACAGTTAGGATACCAATATCGCGAAGATGCTAGAGATAGTTTAATGACGTTGGTAGATAAGATGGGTGGTATGGATTTTCTGAAGATTGAGAACTCCAGCATCAGAGAAATAGTAGATAGCCCAGGATGGCAGACAGAATGGGATCGAGGATTTGAAAACAAACAGCCAGTATGCGTTAGGGTATGTGGAGAATTTGAAGAACCAGTACTAAGCCAAAGCAAGGATCAGTTCATAGAACTAGAAAAATTCAATGAGTGAAATTAAAAAATGGCAGGATAAGATAGAAACGCTGTCAGGAAGTAAAACTTTCTGCGTGTTGCCTTGGATACATTTCGCTACACGTCCTAATGGTGATATGAGATTATGCTGTAATGCTAATTCAAGTGGTGCAGGTGGGGATCACGAGATCGGATTAGTCAAGAACGAAACAGGACGTCCTGCTAACTTCGGTAAAGAAACTCCTATGAGCGCTTGGAACAATGAATATATGCGTTCAGTGCGTGACACTATGTTACAAGGTGGAATACCAAAGAGCTGTAGCAAGTGTTTCGTTGAAGAATCTAAAGGAGTAGTCAGCAAGAGATTATGGGAAACAGGCACCTGGATAGAAGAAGGTATAGATGTTCCTGAACTGATAGCTGAAACACAAGAAGATGGAACCGTTCCTGAGAATCTAGTCTATCTGGATCTTAGATTAGGACATACCTGTAATTTAAAATGTATAATGTGTAGCCCACACGACAGCAGTCAGTGGGTTCCTGAACACAAGAAAGTATTCCCACTGTTCAAAGATCCTGAAATAAAAAGACAGATGGATTGGAAAGCCGATGAGTTCAATAACAAATGGCACGAGAATCCTGAATTCTGGGAAGAGATGTATCGCCAGATACCAAATCTCAAACAGGTTTATTTCGCAGGTGGCGAACCGTTGGCTATCAAAGAACACAAACAGTTCCTAGAAGAGATTATAAGACAAGGATATGCTGATAAGATACTGGTACGTTATAACACCAACGGTTTGTTGATTAACGATGATACCATAGAGCTGTGGAAACGGTTTAAAAAAGTTAAAGTAGGATTCAGCCTCGACGGCACGGGAGAACGCAATAGGTACATCCGTTATGATTCGGACTGGGCTACCATAGAAAAGAACCTACATCTATTAGACAATGCTCCGGACAACATACAAGTCAGTATAGCCACTGCTATACAGATAATGAATATCAAACATCTACCAGATTTAGCACGTTGGAAGATTGAACAGAAGTTTAAAAAAGTCAATTTTGAAAATGTCACGGGAGGTATAGAAGCAGGCGGCGGAATAATCAATATGCATCTATTATATATTCCTACGTTTTTAAGCATTAGATGTCTGCCTGAAGGAGACAAACAAGAAGTGCGTGAGAGATTCCGAGAGCTAGGTGATTGGTTGTTTGAACATTATCGTAAAGATGATTACTACTGGGCTATAAATCCATATGGTTGGCAACGATGGCAAGCGGTGTTAGATTTTATGGACGGTGATGATCATAGTTATCTATTACCAGCATTCAAAGAATATGTTAATACCATGGATCAAGAACGTGGAACCGATTTTGCAGAAACTTTTCCTGAGTTAAAACATCTAGTATGACAGAAATAGTACAGGTATTGACAGATAAGAAACAGGATCACCTACGCATAGAATATATGGTAGGTAATTACTGTAACTATAAGTGTTGGTATTGTGGTCCTCACGCCAATGGTGGTACTCATCGATGGCACAAAGATGTAGATTTCCTGTTAGATAACTTCCGTCACTTGTTTGATTACTACATTAAGCACGGTAAAACTAATTTTGAATTAAACTATGTAGGTGGAGAACCTACATTATGGCCTGAGATAGGTAAATTCACTAGAGAAATCAAACGAGATTACAATGTATTCGTTACTATGACCACTAATGGTTCTAGGACTATCAGATGGTGGGAACAGAACGCAGATCATTTTGACAAGATCAGATTCAGTTGCCATCCTGAATTCGTAGATATAGATCATTATATCAAGGTATTAGATTTAGTCTATTCTAAAAACATAGGAATGAATGCCTTAATCCTAATGGATCCGACTAACTGGGATAAGTCTATAGAGATCATCGAACGATGTAAAACCAGCAAATATCCTTGGTTTATCAATGCTATGGAAGTGTTTTCAAAATATCAATATACAGAAGAACAACGCAAATATATCTCAAAAAATATCAAACGCAGTTCTCCTATATGGTGGATAATGAAACACGAAACACTGTTTGAAAAGAAACCAAAGATAAAATACGATAACGGTAAAATTAAAAAAATAAATCGAAACTATCTCAGCCTTAACGATAAGAACTATTTCAAAGGTTGGGTTTGTAATCTCGGATTAGAAAGCATCAACATACAGAAAGATGGTAGGATATCTGGTGCTTGCCATAATAAACTGTTCGGTATGCGTGATTATTATAATATCTATGACGAAGATTTCAAAGAAAAATTCAATCCTAAGTTAATGCCAACTATATGCGAAGTAGAAAGATGTTGGTGCCAGCCAGAACAGTTATTAACTAAATCTAAACTTCCGAGCCAACACCCCATTTGGTGATAGGAATGTCAGAGGCGCAGGTGCAGTAGTCTCTGGTACACGTGATGGGCTCATTGGGCAACTTGAATGTATCCTTGTAGATGTTCCCTAGACTGCCACCTACCCTACAGGTAGCACGATGTACTTCACCATCCCAATTAATCATTAGGCTTTCTATACCTGCGTTACACTGCCAACCTTTGTATTGATTTAGATGTTCCTTGATGACATCATTGGCGTGCATTATGCGTTCATCATCTACACGACAGTTAGGTTTCGCTGTGGCTTCCTGTGCTAATAACCACTCTAGATCCTTCCCATCATATCTCATATCGTCGAATATGTTATGATCCCCTTCTGTCCATCGTATCCTACGGACAGCATATCGTATTCCTTTTTCTTGGAACTCTTTTACTACTTTTTTAACTTCACTGATATAATCATGATGCGCCATTATATTCACGAAGAAATCTATCTCAGTATTGTCATAGAATTCGTTAATGACCCTAACTATCCTACGCCAGTCGTGTTCGAAATGTAGGCTGAACACTAGATGATTGTAATAGATTTCGTTTTCCAAATACCAACGGCTACCTCTAGTACCATTGGTTGTTAGATTGACCCAGAATATATCCTTGCGTTTGAAATAATCTAATAGCTCTTCTATGTCAGGATGTACCGCGGGTTCGCCTCCCGTGAGACTGACACGCAACGGCTTTCCTATCTCAACTAGTTTATCTACGGTCCGTTCTAAAAGATTGATATCTGTATGAGGACTGTGATTATCGTGTATAGTATCAGGACAATATGTACAGTCATAGTTACAGCGTTTGCCGAGATTCCATTCTACCTTGAGCTGATCCTGATGTGGCCATACTGATGTTATTTTATACATACACTTTTAACTTTATTATATTTTTCTATTGTTTCGATTATCTCTTCTTCTGTGTAGTTATCAAATCCGCTTTCTAAGATATTAAACATTGCCACTGGTATTAATCCTAAAGACAGGTTTTCAAATTTTAATCCTGTAGATTTATACCAACTGTTGAAATCTTCTAATTTTTTATAGAAAGTTTCAACGGTAGTCGATGGACCGAATTTAATCATAAAATCTGCACTATAATATTCTAAAGGACGGATGTTATCAATATCTACAATGCTATCACGATCTTTATATACATCAAGCAAAGGCTTTCCTACCTCACAATAGTTTATATATATTTCACCAAATTTCCATTTAAAAGTAAATTCTTGATAGTCTTGTTCTTCCAATGGATATCTAGGTCTATCTTCAAAAGTTACTACAATACTAGGATACCCGCTATCTCTAAGAAAATGTTCATATTCATGTATTAAAACATTAAATCTATCGATAGCCTGCTTTACATGAATAGGTGATGTATTATAAAAATCTGTACCTGTTTCTATGTGTCCTCTTAAATTTTCAAAGAATTTGTGTAGGTAATTTAAATCTTCCTGATTTTTTATATCGATATTGTTAATAGTTTTAGGAGAATGTTTATTAACTGTGTCTATCTGTATTTTTAAATTTTCTTTATAGTATTCTTGATTTTTATTAGGCCACCCTTTAAACCTATCCGACTCGTATATATTATAGTTTTGATTTATTTCTTTAGCCCATGATTGAGATATGTCATTCTGATAAACATCAAATGTTAAAGTTATTAAATCCTTATTATTAGATAATGTCAAATCTAAATTTTTATACATAAGGTTTAAATTCAGGTACTATGTTTTCTATAGGGCCTTGCCGTCTGGTGGCATCTAATTTTCTGTTAAACTTTAGGAAATCATTCCACTTATCGTTTTGATCTCTAGCTTTGAGATAGTTAATGTTATCCTGTATCTGTCTTAAAGTTATACCTAACAGTATCGGATTACGTTTAACAAAATCAAAATCTTTAACCTTGTTACCTACAGCAGTTAGTCTTTCTATAGCTAGTTCTTTTAATGGTTGTGGCAATACCTGTGCTGATAATAGATTAGGATAGCTGACACGATGACTATAGAAAACGATTTCTAATTCATCTAAGAAATGTTCTACACATTCTCCAGCCTGTAATATATTACCCGCTTGTGCAGTGAAAGCTCCTACCACCCTAGATACATTTGGTATCTTCTTTATCTCTTGGATATTATCAACCACCGTTTGGAACTTACTGTTTCCCCGTATGTATTCATATACATCAAAGATACCATCGATGGATACATTAACAGCAACAGATTTAAAACTAGGCCAATAGTCATGAACGGTCCTTCCTCCTTTTATACCCAATGTAGTGCCATTGGTAGCATATTTTATTTCGATGTTCTCACCGTAAGGTTTCAGCATATCTAATATCTTGTAGTGATGAGGATCCATCAAGGGTTCGCCACCCGCGAATTCTACCCTGCGGAAGTGTGGTAATAGTTTCTCGAATGAGTCCCACCAATTATCACTGTCATCGAAAGGACCTATATACTTGCCTCGATTCAATTCTAATCTATCTATAGTCTGTGGTAAGAAGTTTCCTTCTTTCTCATAGAAAGGTTTAATCTCATCCCAATCAGTCCATGATGTAGAATCTAATGGATGGCACATACGGCACCTAAGATTGCAGAGATTGTTTAATTTTATCTCCATGGTAGGCAAATCAAATGGCATGGTATAATCATCACGCAGTTTATCAAGTGCGTTAGGATATAAATTGATGCGTGCTTCGGGTATCTCACCTTTGATATGTCTCTGACGCAGGCTTTCAACACCTTGGTCCTCTAGATCGAAACAAGGTTTGCAGGCTTCAGGACGCTCTCCATCCAATATCTGTTTCCTCACTTCTCTCATAGCAGGACCATTCCAAGTGTATTCCAATGTTTCATCTTGAATCCAACCTATAGGAGCACTGCGACAGCAGATTTTTATAGCGCCATCCTCACGGGTCGCAAGCCCCGTAAAAGGATGCATACAGAATGTTTTACTTTGTTTGTTCAATAGCCCAATCTCTTTCTTTACACCAAAAGCATTTACCGCAGGTAGGTACTAATACTCCGATATGATAATTAGTGTAATCTATGTTTTTAAATGTACCTTCACAACTCCTAGTTTTGTCAAACAAATCCAATAGTTCTTTGTTCCTATATTGCTTAACCACCCAATCTTTTTGTACAAAACGGAATGGATGACACGCTAGTCTGCCCATATGTTCCATTATCGTTAGGTGCTTATTATCTTCTGAAGGTTCTACATCTCTAGGAGATAGTCCTTTAAAACTTGCGTCTTTTGGATTTTTAGTTACAGCGTTGAAATATACAGGAATGTCTAACTTATGGCATAGATATTCAGAGTATGCTCTAGACTGTATGTTATCACCACTAACTGTTTTTCCATACTCGTCCATAATGTTAGGTCCTTGCTCTCCCCATTCTAGATCAGGAGCGGTAAAATTCTGATGGCGGCGGATATCTATATGCTTGAATTTGTCAGCAAGATATGAATAGACACGAAAACTATCCCATTGTTGCCAAGGTTTAGTCTTCCAACATCTTATATGTGATATAACATGTATAGGAATGTCGTGTCCTGATTCTGTGACGAATTCGCACAATAAATGCGCCAATAGAGCACTGTCAGCACCACCACTTAAACTAATGGCTATGCTGGACCAATTCTTATCAAAAGGTATTTCAACCCCATCTACGATTTTAAAATCCATAAGGTATTTAATCTTACTAGGCATGGTGGTAAATATTTCCATGCTTGATAAAACTAATTATACAGTCTCTGAACATCTATTTCAAGAAGCACAGAAGAATATACCAGACTTTGGAGACAGCCTAACACTTAATCAAACCGCTGGTAGATTTTTCAAAGATCCATGGATAATCAAAGATGAATTTATTTCTACTATCTGGGAAGAAATTTTGGATACGATTCCGGAATCAAAAGGCGAAGCGAGGTTAATACGACTAACACCTGGCGAAGCATATCCCAGCCACGCTGATATCGATGACAGATGGCATCTAAATATCACAGGAGATAACAGTTATCTCATTGATTTACAAGAACAGCAACTACACCGAGTAGAACAGGATCAAACATGGTGGAGCATGGATGCTGGTAGGAAGCATGCCGCGGCTAATCTAGGTAGCGAAGATAGGATACAGCTGGTAGTAAGACAATTATTACCCGACACAGATATCAAAGATCCAAAAACTATCAAGATAACTCTAAAAGATGTAGTAGCTAATCGTAGATATATATTCGATGACATCATTAGCCCTTGGTTGAACTCAGCCTATAAACGAGGTATCATCGACGATTTCCAAGGTGAGGATCTCAAAGCAACCATGAAGATAGAACGTGATAGTATTCCTGAACTAGAACAGTTAATTGAACAATATTTTAACATAGAGATATCGTGATGTGGCATGATTATTATAAACTAGATGAGAACGGTGTAGAATGTAAAACCAATCT
>Ga0222715_10000277_pt1 | contig 51288 bp, 73 predicted proteins | sample C33_9DmetaG_FD_165056 | JGI IMG/M metagenome (GOLD analysis project Ga0222715, IMG submission 165056) | Estuarine water microbial communities from San Francisco Bay, California, United States - C33_9D | ecosystem: Environmental > Aquatic > Marine > Unclassified | place: USA: California...
TAGCATCAACACGGCTTGTTTTCAAATCACTTACGGCATTCAATTGTTCTAATTGGGCTTGAGGGTTCAAAATTTCATTGGCTCGGAAATACTTTCTAAGAATGTCGGGTAAGTTATCAGCATCTAATGATTCAATATATTCTATTGCATCCAACACTTCATCTTCTACATCATCGGGATTCCAAACCTCAATAATTCCACCATCTAATGCAAACAATTCTTTCAATTTCGCAGGGTTTGGTAATTTAACGAATTCTTCTTCGGGTTCTCCGTCTTCATCAATCATTGGCAAACCATCTTCGTTGAAAACAGGTTGTAATTCTTCAATGAAAAAGTCAGGGTCGTCTTTTTTGTCCTCATAGGCTTCCATAAAATCATCAATACCACTTGTTTTAGCGGTTGCACTTTGTAGCCAATATTTACCGTCTTGTTCAAACAACCTTGCTTTCAATAAGAAAGATGATTTGTCGTCAAAAATACCTTTTGCGGACGGTGTTTTACCTCTATTTTGTCCTCTTTGGTAAGGTTGTGGGAAAATTGACTCATAAATGTTCTTTTGATTCTTTCTCAATTCTTCATCATACTTTCTGCGTTCCGAACCATAAGAAGCATTTTGCATTTTGTCTACTAAATAATCTAATGCGTAAGGATTACAAGCCTTGTAAGTAATTCCGCTTTGTGTAATAAATGTGTCGGGGATTTGAAAGAATTTTACCCCTCTCTTTTCTAATGTTTTAAGAACTGCTTCCATTTTCTTACCGTAAAAGGCAAATACTCTCTTCAAATATGACCTAATATCCATTTCCTTGAAATTATAACCGAAAATTGAGAATGGATTTTGCCATTGATATTGCTTTACAGACTTTACTCTTGAAGAACCATATAACGAAGCGACTAATTCAATATCAATAGGATTCACTACATATTCGCAACCATCACCCAAAGTGATAATATCATATTTGTTAATATCCATTGTTCCCTTTTCCGAACCTAAACGACCAAGTTTGAATCCTTTAACATCTTCAGTCGCCATATAAACATAAACTGCCCTTCTCCAAATATCATCACCTTCGGGATTACATTTTGTGCAAATACAATTACCATAATATCGCTTAGGTGCATCGGGGGCTTGTCCGTTGGGGAATTGACGATTTCCTTTTACGGTGCTTCTTTTTGCGAAAATTGTTTGAAGTCGTCTGTATTGGGGTGCAACAATTTTTTCTAAAGCAGGTCCGACAGGTGTATATTGTGCGGCTCTTTTTTGGTTTCCATCAAAAGCGAGGTAATCATCACGATAATAAAACTTTGTAATGAATTCCCACTTATTTCTGTTTTTATCCCACCCTTCTTGATTGACAAGTGTTCCAATCAATTCAAACTTAGGGTCTTCAAATTCGGAATGCTCAACCATGTAAGTAATAATTTCCCAATACCATTTATCGTTTTCTTTAAAAGCACCCGGCAACAAATTTCTTTCTGCAAACCTTTCCATATATAGAGGGACTAATTTCTTTTCACGATTGACAATTTTATGTTTGAAAACTAATTTCATCCCATTGTCATTGTTTCTTGAAGAAACCATTTCACCGATTTTTTCTAATGTCTTCTCAAATTGCTCTTGTCTTGTGATATTAACTTCGGGGAAGAAAATGTATGTGTCCTTCTTTGTTAAATATTGCTTGACAACATCTCCAAGAGCATTTTGTTTATGAATGACCTTCATACCCGAAACATCAACACCATAAACCGTGTCTTGAACAGTCGGTTGTGAAACATTTGGTGGAGTTACAATTCCTTGTGGGTCGGCAATAACGGTTTCCTTTTTTCCCGTAGGCATTGGTGCAGGGTTTGGTGTAGCAACGGGTGATGTCGTGGATGTCCCGCAAGTTCTCGCATTATGACCAATTTCACCGCATTTTCCACATTTTCTTCCACTTGAGGTGGCGGGTGTGGTGGTTGCTACGGTAGGGTTCGTGCAAGTCCTTCTGTTGTGTCCTACTTCACCACAATTCTTACAAGTCCTCATCTAAACACCTTCTGTTTGCCATTCGTCAATGAATTTCTTACGGGCTATCGCTCGCTTCAATTTTCTTTGTGCATTCTTATTATCTAATGATACCGATTCCATATATGCGACTTCCAATTGTTGAAGTGTGAATTTTGTAATCAATTCGTTGTCATTATAACTCGTTATGTTGTCATAAGGTTCAGCACCAAATAACTTCTTTTCTTTAGAAATTAAGAAAACGCCTCCGATAACCGCTAAAACGGAAATCGGAAATCGCCACATATTAAATACTTATCGCTCTTATTATCTAAAGTCAATGATTTTCTTCGGGCTTTCCTTTCTTATGACAGGTTTCACAATGAATGTCAATGAAACCATTAGAAAGTGCTAATTTAATCTGCCTCCATGATAAATCATAAAGGTTTCCTTCACCACGATAGCGAATAATGATTTTTTCTTCGGATTGACAATGAGGACAAGAATAATCAACGGAGGATAACAAAAAGTCCTTCTTTTTCTTACGCAATTCTGTTTTTCGCTTAGTGTTTTTAGTAATAATTCGCTTCGTGTTTCCTTTGTAATAATTAGGATTGTATTTTTTCATATACTCCTTCTTTCTTTCGGGGTCGGAATAGGGCATATTTAATCCTTGTTGTTTTATCTATCTAAATCTTGACTTCAAGACCCTATGGTGATAACTGAATTTTCCATTGATACCAATAATTGCCTTCCCAAATATCCCAACAAAGAAACCATTGAAAACAATATACTTCTTCACAATAACTGCAAACAATCTTAGGAATTGATTCTTTATTCTTCAAATCGCCTACAATAACGCCTTCACTACAAAGACAAGGTTTCAAAGCATCCCGCCCGTCAATAAAGCCAAAATTCCCGGAACCGCCGCTAAAAGCAATTCCCAACGCATTCTCCGTTCTTCTTTGCCTTCGTTTTCAATTTGAAATATGTTTTCCTTTAATTCCGCAATTTTTTCTTCTAAAACGGCTATCCGGGTAATCAGGGGCGGTTGTCCGTTACCTCTCAAAATCGTTTTGTTTAACGAATAAATGTCTTCTTTCAACCTCTTAATTTCAGTTTCAATTCTTGAAATGACTACCTTTGCGTCTTGTGTTTCATCAATAAAGGTTTGAAGAATGTAGGCTAAATCCTCCGAGAATTCTTCAACAAGCCTCTCGGCTTCGGTTTTATCGGACATTTTTAAACCTCCAATTTCAATTTTTGTTTCAATGCTTCTGCGGTTCTAAGAATACAATCAAACCGCCTTTGTGAAATAGATAATAAAAAGGAAATGTTGTCAAGGTTATTTGACGCTGAATCTAAGTCTTTTTCAATTGTCATTTATTCCACATCCAAAACATAATTTTCTGCCGATTTTTCAAACCGTTCACTACAACGAGAACATCTCAATTCTCCATAATTAGGATTATACATATTCACCGCAAGTGGTAATCCGACATCTTTTAATTTTGCTTCATTATCCCATTCATAAGGATAAGTAGTAGTGTAGCCTTTCATTCCGCAATCATCACAAACGACATTAACCGAAACATATTCTTCATCAACAGATGGCGTTCCGTCTAATGAAAGGTTTTGGTGTTCACAATAACAATTAGGGCAATCATCACCTTCTTCCGCATTCTTTTCCAAATCCTTATAACATTGACACTTAGGTTCTGTTGCCGAACAATTCATCGGTTTGGGGGCTTTCATGCAAGCACAGGGGTTTGATTCAGTAGCACCACAACAACAAGAAGTTTTGCTAAGTTTTCCTTTCTTTGTTTCAGCGTTCATTTCTTCTAATACTTTTCCTTTGCCTTCACACATTTCGCAATCTACATAGTCTGCATCAGCAGGGTCTTCTCTTGTAGCAGGGTAATACTTTGTGATAATAATTCCTTCACCTTCACAGTTATTACAAGGAATATAATGAGAGGTATTTTCATATCCGATGTATTCCCAATAATCATCAATTCTTTCATATTCATAGCCTAAATCTGATAATTTTTTAGTCCATTTTTCTTTCGTTTCAGCGTATGATTTACCTCTTTCATAACCATACCACGATTCTTCATTCATAACATTTTCTTCAAAATCCTCATGCAATTTAGGATTGTTTTCTTTGAAATCGTTATAGTATTCTTGTGTTTTTTGAACGAATAATTCACGGTTCGTGTCGTGCAAATTATTCCAATCAATGACTTCAAAATCAGCACCAAACCTTTGAGTCAATGACTTCATCAAATCCTCTTCCGAAATAATGCCTAATTGGACTTTGTTTTCTAATTCTTGAATAACTGATTCTAATTTTGCCCTTTCAATCATAGCATGGTTCATCATAGCCTTCTCAACCGCACCTTTTGGTGTTTTTCCTCTATTGACAATACTCGCTTCAAAGGTTTCGGAAGCCAATCCATAATAGCCTTCTTCCTTGATAGGAAGTCCAACATATTCAGCATAACAAGCCTCGCAACAAAATGCCTTTTCACCAATCGCCGTCATGGTAGTAAATACGCCTGTATTGTCACAATTGGCGCATAGCATAAGCAAAAGTTAATTCGCTTGTTATCTAAGCGTTTGCATAAACAATTACTTTTTTTCCCACAATTTTTTGCGGTATGCAATAAATTTCTTGACATATTCTTGATGCACATTCCATTCATCACGGTTGTAGAGGGTTTCAGCCCATTCATTAACATCATACCAAGAGTCAAAACCCATTCCACCATCTTTAACAAAATTAAAGAAATCAACATCACCATCATATTCATAGTTAATTGAACGACCATCTTTATCATATTCTCCACCAATGTAGCGATTGATAGTAATTTCGGGCAACCATGAAGATTCGTCGGGGTCAAGACCTTTTTCTTCAATCATACTGTTGCGAGCATCGTTAGCGTCAAGAATAGCCATCCAAAGAGGCGTTTTGGGAGAATCACCGAAAGGTGACTCCGTAGTCCCCTCAAAATTCAATTCCCAAGAATAAGTGTAGCCTTCTTTATTCAATTCTGCTTCAATGTTTGCGTTGCTCATGTTACAACGGAGGGGGCGGTAGTATTTAAGCATTATTGTGTTTCAATCTCTTCTTCTGTTGGATTCGCATTGAAATCCAAATCGCAAACATCATTATCGCAGAACCTTTCAACGACCACTTCTTCACCCTTAATTCTTCCAAAAGATAGTTTTCCAATCGCTTCATTCATAGACTTATAGGTTTCCAAATCAATTTCTTCATACGGCATTTGAGGGTATGCCCCGAAATCCAATTTAGGTAAGAAAGAAATGCCTTTTAATTGGTATTGGTAAATGTCAAGTGCGTTTGCTATTTGTGAACCTTCGGATTCGGGGTCAAAGGTTACGGTGCATGAAACTTGATTATCAGCCCACCACTTTTGAGCAAGTGCGGCTAAAGACAATTGTTCCCACATAGAAACATCGGAAAGAGTTCGGACACCCTCTCCTACATCAACAGGAATAGAAACCACTAATGTAGTATCTTCGCTTCCGAAAGCAGGTTCAATGTGATAACCCGCCTTTTCAAGTGCAGGTAGCAAATTGCTATGAATACCCAATCGCATACGCCTAATGTAATATCGGCTTTCGGGGAAGTGGATTCCCGGCGTTGAACCTGCAAGCAAAGAAACCGTTCCCGAAGGCTTAATACTTGTAGTCTTAATTGAGCGAGGAATCGCCATCCAATCGGAATACTGTTCGTCAAGGTCTTGAATATGATGATAACCGCTATCCATCCATTCTTTCAATTCACCAACACCACGATTGGCGATAAATTGAGCGATACCCGACATAGAACAACCTATTCTTCGGTTTCTCAACATTACACGGTTGGTTTCCGCCCAATGAGTTTTACCCAAAGTTACGGTTTTTGCATACAAATAAGCGTATTTTAGAGTATTTTTGTAATCCTCTAATGATTCGTGATTGTTTGGGAAGGTTTCAACAAGACAACATAATTCATAAGACTCCAAAGTTTGTTCCAAACACGGATTTCCACCTTTTGCTCGGTGGTCTTTGAAGTCGGGTGCATCAGCCATTCTTCCAAAGTCTTTCATGTTTTGAAGCCATGCGTAGCCGGGTTCACCATTATACCTTACTCTTTCAGCAGAAGGCTCATAATTCATACCTAATTCAGCAAAAATTGAATTGTTTGAAGTCCAACCATATTCTGCACGATGAGGATTCACTTCATAATTCTTCAAGTCAAGGTATTCATCGGAGTCGGGTTCACCAAAAACAATTTCAGCCGTTCTGCGAACATTCCCTGCAACAACACACTTTCCAATGAGATTCATAATGTCTACAATTGAAGTAATACTAATCGGTTGTCCGACTTCGTTATCCAAAATGGTTCTCACTTGTTCGTGCAAAGCAATTAGTGGTTCTGCACCGCTTGATTCACCGCCAAATCCTTTAATCGGCACACCTGCGGGTCTAATTTCGGAATAATCAAATTCAACCTTAGCCGTTCCCATTGAATAAGAATCAAGTAATGCTCTCAAGGATTCAACCCAACCTTCTCTTGTGTCGGGAATTGTAATTTGGTCTACTTTTCTTGTAGGATTCGGACCCTTAATCATCAAAGAATTAGCACCTTTTGTGTCAAATCCAACACCTACGCCAAGCATTGAAGCATCCATAAGGAAACAAAATGGTTTTGAAAATTCACTATTCATGCTTTCTGTTGAAACAAAGGCACAATTATTCAAAGCGGCAAAAAGTTTCTTTTCTTCTGTAATCGGTGTTCCCATAGCCCAAAGCCCTCTTCCCGGCGGTAAGAATTTCATGTTGAAAATACGGTCATACATTTCTTGAGCAGAATGTTGTGCCTTCCATGCGTTCCAACCAAGACTATGAGAATCAATATGTCGCTTTTGCATATTGAATGTTCCTTCAACAACCCTGCGAACCGTTTCCCACCATTGTTCGTTTTTTCCATCGTCTTTGATGCGTGAATAGGTTCTTTGATAAACCAATTCGCCCAATCCATTGAAACCAAATGGGGCTTTCTTTCTTTTGTATTTAGATACGAAATTATCGGATAACTTAAATTGACTCATACTATCACAACGCAACGAATAAGACCTTATTTTTTCGTCTATTTAATTGTTCGCACAATTCTAAATTATTGACTTCAAGACCCGCTTTAGATAAGGGTTTCTTCTTTCTTGCGAAACATGGTTTCATCTTTCTTAGAAGGGGACTTAATCACTTCAATTTCTTCGTCATTTCGGAAAATCTGTGCCAATTGGCGTGGGGTCGGAACTTCCTTCCTACCTGTGTCCTTCAAGCGAACAATAATTTGCCGAGCCGTCAATTCTTCCATGATACCCATTACCTTTTTCGCCGCTTCAAACATATTTGGTTTCTTGTGTTTTGTCATTTTGTTCACCTACTTTACTTGCCTTGTTGCTATCCATGAATGAAGCCTTAACTTTTCAAAATCCCATTCAATTTCTAATGGGGTGCTTGCGTTGCCTCCCAAAAAACTTAATTTCGTTGATGCACCACTTGTTGAAACAGTATTCGCAAAGTTTTCCGTTCCTAAAAGGATTTCAATTTGAGAACCTTCACTTGTTTCTAAATGAAAATCAATGTCGTTAATTTCTGTTTCCATGTGTCCCTCATCAGTAGTCGCTTTCAAAATCAAATGAGGTTGCTCTTGATTCACTATAATTGAAAATACTTCTGTTTTACCAATACTCGTTAAGAAACTCTTAATCGGTTTGTAAGGCAATTTCGCAGACCAAAGAGAGTCAATCGTCGGAGTCTTATGTCGCTTCATCATAGATGATTTCAACAATCTCAATTTGCGATTAACACCACAAGAAGTCAAGGATAACCATGTCGGGTCTTTCAAATCATATTCAATCAACAAAGTGTCCTTTTCCTTTACAGTCATAGCCTTCGTCATGTCCTTCAAATGCGAAACAATGATTCCAAACTCAACCGTCTTATCGTTTTCTTCAAGCGATTCAAAATCGTAGGAAATCATATCTTCGGCACGAATGCGAATGTCTACTAAACGATAACCGTTTGAATCCATTAACTTTGTCCTTAATCCACCTTCTTCAAAGAAAATCAAAGCCATGTCATTTGTGTTTTCCATAGCCTTCACAAAAGCCTTTGCTAATTTTACACCTAATTCCGCTTTCATACTAAATCCTCCAATTTCATTTGTTTAGATTCACTTCTTTTTCTTTCACGAATGATTCTTTGCTCGGTTTCGCCCCATGACTTATTCAAAAATGCCTCAACATTTATCCACGATTTGCCCTTAACTACGCCTTCGTCTTTTGCACGACTCCAATTTTGCACCATGTCCTTCAAATTATCAAATAATCCGTAAATTTTCTTCGCTTTTTCCCTTCCAATTCCCGGCATCGTTTGTAAAAGGTTATGATGTGCATTTCTTGAGGACTTAACATTGGTTACAGGGCGAACAAAATGTCCCTGTGTCCCATCTTGTAGCCTTAACTTGAAAGCGTTAATATAACGACCCGTTTCTTGTAAGGTATCTGTAAATACAACAGGACATACTTCAACAGAAACACGATTCAAAAAAGCACGAAAATGTCCCCAATCGTCAGGGTTTGGTGAATAATAATCCGATGGGCGACCTTCTATGATGAGAGCATAATTGTCATACTCTTCAATCATACGGCTAATTTGGTCTTGTAGTCTTTTACTTTTCCAAGAACTCAAACCATCACCCCATGTCTTTCTTTCAAAAATCCATGTATTATCGGTTTCGGTGTCCTTAATCAAAATGTCACCAACGGACAATTTTTCTTTAGAATCCGCATGACATAAAGCGGGCAATAATTCGCCTTCGTTTGAATCAACGATTACCGAATACACCATACTAATTTATTATGCGAAGGCATATCTAAAGGGTTGGGTTCAAGACCTTATGCCGAACACATACCAAAGAAATATACATCGTTGTTATTAGCGACCCCTACTGCGGCGACCATTTTCTAAGATTTGTTTTACAGTTAATACAATGAATAGAATAAGTTTCGTCTTTGTTTTTGACGACTTCTTTCAATAAATGTTTGCAGACTTCAACCGATATTTCTTTGGAGATATAATTTAGACGCATAATTGTTTATACAATCAAGACCTTATTTATACTTATCGTTATGAACAATTAAATAGAGAGAAATACAAGACTATTTTAGAACGGTGAATACCTTGACTGATGAATTCCGAATTGATGAACAGACTATGGATGAAGCAATTGATTTAGTCAAAGAAGGTGGTGAATTAGAACACCGTATGCTATATCACATTTTGACAAGTCTTAGGGACATGGGTTATCGTTGGCGTAGTGAATACAAAGTAGTATTGTTGGGTGAAAACGAATTAGAAGCAGAATTTGAAGATGATTACGCCAATTATTTAGACTTGAAAGCCCAAAAAGAAAACATCACTTGGGAAGAATATAAGGAGAGTTTGTCTTGAATTGTCCCGTTTGCACTACAAAATTCGGAAGTCGCAGTATGCACTTCAAAAACGGTTATTATGATTGCGGGTGCGGTTATTCAATCAAAAAAGACAAAGCAGAACCCAATACCGAATCTAAGTCTTTCAAATCGGGCATTGTTAAACCAATGTAATGATAATCGGGCGTGGATTCGTAAAACAATTCTTTCTTTTTACGCCTTTCATTGTAACTTGATTGTGCCTCAATCGCCCAATAACTCGCATTCGGTTTGAGAACACTTAATCCCCAATACTCAATAATGACGGGCTTAGAAATACCATTTTGAGGTAGCAATACCCAATCGGGATTCACAATTCTTCCCTTTTCTACTTTGATAGGTGGTTCATAAATAGAATACCAACCATTTCTAAATAGCCAATTGTCAATTTTCTTTTCGGAAATTGACTTGACCTTATGACCGCATTTTGTTTTAATCAACGATTCCTTAGCCACAATCAATCCTTATATTTCTTGTTATCTAAGAATTAGGGCTTCATGCTTCAATTCAATGGGTCTTTGATACCTTTTTCACCCAAAGTCCACTTGAGAGTTTTGATGACACCTTCCAATGCTTTCTTATTTCGTGCCGCCTCTCGCATACCGTCTTTGTCATCTTCTTTACGGCAATAATGATAAAATGTAATCCATTGATTTATTTTTGTTTCCGCCTTTTCCAACATTGACTCAATCTCTTCCCATGTTCGGTCATAAGTCCGATGAACAGACTCTTGGTGGTCGGACATCATCGCCATGAATTCGGGTAATCTTTTCTATTATTTATAACTTTGCCTTTTTAGTGAAATCAATTTACGGATTTCGGCATTTCGGATTGACCGTCACCAAAAGGCAACCTCACTAAACGCTTCCACATCAACGCTTTATTGTAGTAATCATCAAAAATCAAATAACCCGATATGTCAAACGCTTGAGTTAATTTACGGACTTGTTCACTATTCATTTTTACATCTTCACCGTTTTCTAATGAAACCCATGCCGAACCGTATTCTTTTTTGCATTTAGAAATACTCCAACCATTTTCTTCTCTAATTTGTCGGGTCTTGTTGGCTAATTCAACAGGGGATTTTGCATAATAGACTCTAAATTCATCAAGCGGGATTTCTTCTAATTTATCGTGTTTTTGTAATAATTTTGTCGTTTTTGACTTACCCAAGTTAGGAACGCCGGGAATACTATCGCTTGCATCACCAACAAGACTTTTCCAATCTGCATATTGATGTGGCGATACCCCCGTCATTTCAACAACGATTTCATTTGTAACTTCTTTTCTAAAATTATGAATTCTTACATTCGGATAACGCAACATTTGAAACAAATCCGTATCGGCTGAAAGAATAACGACTTTGTAATCCTTCAACAAATACTCCATCGTTAATTCCGCTATCAAATCATCTGCTTCTTTGGATTCTTCATAACGATAACTCCAACGAATAGGTAAGTCTTTGTCAATATCAATTCCTACATTTGTAAAAATATTTCTTGTGTCTTTCCCTTCATGTTCACTTGCTTTGACTTCAAGACCCTCGTTTCTTGACGATTTGTATTCTTCATAAATAGAACCTCTCAATTGACGACCCTTGATACCATCAAAGCAAAGAATCGCTTCACAAGTCTTGTCATATTTTGGATTGGACTTCATTCTTGACATGACGACTTCACAATATGTCAAATCACCTTTGACCGCTTTTTGAAAACGATATTGATACTCAAACCAATTCAATTTTTTAGACTTCCATAAACGATAATTCTTTTTCATTGAACCACTTGGACTCCAATGCTTTTTTTGACGACCTACAAAATAACCCGAATCAATCAAGACTACGGTTTTGTCATTCATCAAGTATAGATTATCGGAGTCTTTATCTAAATGTATTGGAGGAATAGGTGAAGGCGGTGGTGGGAGAACGAAATCCCTTTGGCGACCTTCGGTGAAGCATAAGCAAAACCCACGCCTCACAGGAGAGATGGAGTTGCCACACTTTAACGCCAACGCTCGCAACGGATTGACAGGAGGGAATCGCCCCGTCTTGAGCAAATGTATGTTGTCTTAACGGGTATTTATAGGTTTGCATTCCACGCCTCGTAACCTGCATATCTCAAGGTATTCATCAAGCAATTCACAACCAAGACTGTTCCGCCCCAATTCCTTAGCAACAATACAGGTAGTCCCCGTTCCCAAGAATGGGTCAAACACCAAGTCGCCCTCATTTGAATGAGCCTTGATGATGCGTTCAATCATCGGTGGTGGGAACATGGCAGGGTGCTTGACCTTTCCTTCTTGTCCAACCCGCCACTTTTTTGTGTTGAAACGCACATGCTTGTATTCCCAAAAATCGGTAGGGTTGCATCCATTAGGGTTGTAGCGTTGCTTCCTCAACCACTCCAAAGGAGGCATTTCCTCCTTCTTCCAATTAGCCCACTCCTGCACCCTAACATCGTCAAGGTTGAAGGTGCAATTTTCGGGGTCTTTGGTAAGCCACATGATGCGTTCCGTCCTGTGGGTGTAGCGCATTTTGTAAGCCATGCCGCCGTAGTATCGCCACACGATTTCCTGCACTAACTTCAAGCCATTCTTGTAGGCTAATCGGTGATAGAGATAAGTCAAAGGTAGCGTTTCGTTGCGACCAATTTTAGTGTAGCCGACATTGAGCATCATCGTTCCTGTGGGTGTAAGAACCCTTGCGGCTTGCTCAACCCATTGGTCAGCAAAGTCCTCGTAGTCCTCAAACGATGCCCAAGATTCGTAGGATTTTTCCGCTTTGTAAGGAGGGGAGGTGCAAATCAAATCCACGCTCTCGGAATCCATGCCCTTCATGTAGGTAATACAATCGGCTTTTACTGCTTCACACTTCACGCCGTCACCTTCGCTTGAGCAAATGTATGTTTTCTTAACGGGTATTTATAGGTTTGCATTATTCATGGCTATACCAAATTCCATTTTTGACCAAAAAGTTATAACAAGCATTTTCACGAACACCATATTCAACCTTCACAGGAATTTTATTGATACCTTCTGTTAAAGAAGTCTTAACCGCTTCATTAGGGTTTATTTTCATTCCCATTTCAGTAAGCAAATAAAATAAGGATGATAACCTCCTTGAATCAACCATTGAATCTATACCTTTATTCTTACTTTCCGACTTTTCAATCAAATTATTTATTTTAGTGTAGTGATTCAATGATTTGCGAACCCTTTTATGTCGGACTATACAATCATAAACATCATAGTGGTCTTTATCAATATTGATACCGCTATTTTCTAATACTTTCCTATCAAAACGAAGTCCATTAAAAGTAATAATTAACTTTGCACTTGAAATGATTTCTTGCATTTCTTTCTTATCATCCGTATAACCTTGATTATCCGTTCCTACAAAGTGCCAACCCATCGTTTTCAATTTAGCATTCTTGATTTTTTCATCACGCTCTTTTTCACTATCATTACTTTTCAAATTAGCATAAGTAGTGCCTATGTCAATTGAAAGGACTTCGCCCACATTATATTTCTTACCTTCAAAAATCCAACCATCAAAGTTAATGAATTCATCCTTCTTTGTAAATGAAGGGAAACCAAATAAAATACCTATCTCTTTTTTGTTTGCTTTAGCCAATTCATTTTTGTAACCACGAATCCTTTCCGATTTGTATTTTGAAACATAATGATAGTATTTTTTAACAGGAAACCTACCATATTTTTCTTGTATTGCTTTCGTCAAAGGAGTTTCTTTGGGAAAATCACGGATATAACCTATTTTTTCCGCTAAATCAAGACATCGGACATCAAGACTCTTTTCATAGATGGATTCCAATATCGGATATTCACCATAATTGATTTCTATTTTTTGTTCTAAAACCAATTTTTCAATCATGCGTTTGTCCCAATAAACGACTTTCCAATCAGTAGGGGCGACAAATTCGGAATTATACATTTCGGCTAAATTCCAACCCCGCATTGTTTCTTTTGAAACCAACCTTTTTTGAGGGTTTTCATAGTAGTCAATAAACCAATCCCAATTTTCCTCTTTGACAATTTCTAAAAATGATTCCTCTTTACCATCAAATGCCTCACGCAATAATTGAGTATAATGATACTTTTCAACAGAACTTTTTTTCACGACCTCACAATCAGTCATAACATCACCTTACCCGAAATTGATACCACTTGATGACTAACAGGTTCACAAACATAATTTTTCATTGAATTCCATTGTTCATGTATATCAAATAACCTCTCTTTTTTAAGAAAACTGAAACCCGTTCTTGACATTTTTACCTTTTTGTTTTGTAATTCATAACGAACATAACAAAATTCTAATGGCTTATTTTCATCACATACATTGAAAGCATAATTCAAAATCCCTCCGTTATCCCAAAGAACACTTGCTTTAAAAGGAGATAATTCTTTGAAGGTTTTTTCTTTACCGTTATTTTTTCTCAATACTTTGTCTTTTTCATATCCAAGCATGACCCAAACAGGAGTATAACCCTTTGACCTGTAATAATCATTTCTGTAAATGACTTCGTGTGGTTTATAACTTGAACCACTATTTTTCGTTTGTCCTTCAATGACTATTTTCATATCTTCAAATATTGCATCGGGTCTATATTTTTCTTTCCAATTTTCTAAATTTTTATCGGGAATTGTAGCACCTAACATTTCCATTTGATACTTGAATACTTTATGCAATTCACTTTCACCATCATGTTCTTTTTTGGGTTTGCGATAAGATTTGAAATAACAAAGGTTTTTACCACTACCTACAAAAATCAACCTGTTTTCACAACCACAGTAGCAAATTAAATCCCTACCCATCAATTCTTGTTCGTGAATTTTATGCTTTCGCACATCATAAATATAATATACCTTATCGGTTTGCTTGTCTAAAGCCATCAAATATAATGGTTTAGAACCCATAGTCATAGGTTGTTTGAACAAGTATATTAAATTAGTGCAAATAGTAATAAAAACCATCCGCTACAATATCCACATCTTCTCTTGTAATCTCTTTCATCTCATAAGTTTCAAGGCTGATTTGAACAATACCAAACGGTTCTTCATTAACTTCCGCCATGTGCATAAACAATTCATGTGGTGTTCGGTTGTCAATACATTCATAGAATTTTGACCATGATTCCTCACTTTGCTCTCTAATCAAGGGAGAATTGAGCCAACCATCATGGATAGCAAACCATGAACCTAATTCAACCGCACGATGTAAATATTTCCTATCGTGTTCCCTTTCAAAATTTATGTCAGCCAAAAAATGCCAATAGAAACCTTCATTATCCAATGAATTTCGCATATTTTCAATTTCTTCAAATGAAACAGAAGAGGGGTAGTAATCCATTAAGTATTGTCCCATGAAATATAATTGTTTTAAGCCCTATCTAAACATTTTCAATCCAAATTTTAACATCACGATTTTCGGGTGCATCATAAAATGACATGGCTTCTTCCGATATGACACCTTGAAGTCGCTTCGGGATTTTTTCTAAATCAGCAATTGATTCAATAGTATATCCGCAATCTAAACAAGAAATAAAATCATAACCAAAACCTGCATTGACTCTTACATTGTCGCTTTTACACGATTTACATGAAGGCTTGTTTTCTTTACAAGCATTACAAAAATGACCTGTTGAAAATTGAAGGCTTGTTGAAAGTGATAATCCTAATCGCTTCATTTCGCACGAATCGCAAAGTGGTTCAGTCATAAATAATGATTGATTGAAACCGTATTTAACCCTTCACTTAGGGAAATAAGGATGCCATAGTTTCATACCCGCACCGCATAAATCACACTTGAGCCATTCAACGACCCGAATGAAGTTATCGTCTTGAGGGTCTATTTCATCAACCCGCTTTAGAACCTTGAATGTCCCATCACATACTTCGCATTCCATGATTAACGACTCCTTTCAGCGTGTTCTTCACTACAATAAAAAATGCGACCAAATGCTACCGTATCAACGGCAACCCATCCGACCACATGGTTATGATTGAAATAACCCTTCGCACCGTGATTATATTTCTCACAATCCACATATCCGCACTTCGGCATGGTAATCCCTATCCGTAACTACTACTTAAACCCATTTGTAATGGACTTCTTTTCTGCGATTGAAAATTCTTGTTTCCTTTTCTAATTGCGGATAATGAATACTTGTCATTTGAGCAAATTGTTGTCTTGTTGCGATATTAGAACGAATCCCCATACTACGCATCTCATCATAAAATTCATTGTAGACCTTACTGAAAGGAACAAAATCTTTATGTTGGGACATTACATTTTCAAAGGCTTCAAACCACTTCTGCTTAACGGCTTCTTTTCGCATAATTACTCATCACCAAAAACAAATATATTATACTTTGGTTTCAAAGACTCTTTGAATGGTAATTCTTTGTCAATGATTTCATAGTGATTGACACCACCCTTCTTCGTTTGCTTCAAATTAGAAAAATAATTAAATAATGATGAAAATGACTTCGCTCGCCTACCTAAAACATTATGACCGAATAAATCAATCACAATATCAAAAATTTGAGAAGATGTCAAAGGTTCATTTCGGGTTCTCAAAACAAAATATGTCAAACATAATTCCCTTGTGTTTCTCCGACCACTTTTGCCCTTAGAAATTGGTGTAGCGAAAATGTTAATTTTCGTGTTTGCATAGTCGGCACAAGTCCTACTACAATACATGAATTTTCTTGCGTTATTGGGTTCTTTCAAATCTTGACTATCACAAGTCAAACATTTTTTGTTCGGGCGTGTTAATTTATTATTTCCCATAATTAACAATTATAGGACTTTGTATAAATACTTTCGTTTATTTTTTCTTGACAACCAAAGCCAATAAAGCAACCGCCGCAATCGGTAATACTAAGGGTATTTTACTAATACCACTTGATACTTCGGGCGGATATACACAAGAACCATCATCAACCGTTGCATTAGCATTGTAATTTGTAGCGAATGAATCTGTGCAACCCCTTACTGCCGTAGGTTGTTGGTCACCACCACCACCACCACCACCCGTTTCATCATCATCATCATTATCGGGGTATCTGCAAGACCTGTTATCAGTATTTGCATTTGAATCATAATTTTCAGCATTCGGGTCTGTGCAACCATTAACTACTGTTCCGATTAAGTCATCTTTTGTAGGAATGTCATTGAATGGTCCGAATGTAGCCGTTGGCGGATAATCCAAACCATTATATTTTACAATAGGTAATCCACTTGTTTCATCTAATCCTTCATAAGTAGCCCTTTCTTGAGAAGAAGGCGTGTAATCATAAACATAAGTATATGCGTAAAATACAGGAGAACCTATTGAACTCCTACCGCAACCATCTGTTGTGATAACTTGCTTGTCTACAATGACTAATAATTGTGATTTGTCAAAATCGCCAACAACAGGATAACTACCTGCACTTCTTTTTGTGAACCTTAATGAAGAAGGTTTTGGAGGTAAAGTCGCTTCATAATTTTCTTTCAATGTTTTCAAGTAATCATTTTGACCTCCATAACCCGCCCTACCTTGAGGGTCTACGGGAATTGTTGTTTTCCATGTATTGCTTGACATTCCCGATGATTTTAACCAAGTATCAGTCCTTACTACTGTTCCATTATCATAGTATTCACAAACAATTTTTTCAACCGAACCATCACAAGAAGAAGTAAAACGAGTCCATTTCTTTTGAAATACTCTTCCATCACAAGCCGTTTCTGTTTTTTCAACATTAGAAGCCATTGGAGTCAATGTGCAAGTAGGAACATAATTACCTCCTTCTTGGTCTATTCTCGCCTTCAAAGCATCCTTTTGTTGTTGTCCGAAGGCTCTTATTGCTGAAATATCTGCGAAATCACCACTACTTGTCAATTCAAAAGACCGCATAGCGATTCCTGTTCCACTACCTGTAAGGCTTGTTTGACTTGTTCCACATTGACTTGAATACCTACATTTTTTGATAATGGTTGATTCATAAATAAATTCTTCATAATTTGGTTTCTTTCTTCGCTTCTCAACGATTTTACCTTCATATCTATAACCATCAGCAAAGGTTTGTGAAGTATAAGTGTAATAATTAGAATCCGAAACATAGGCTTGACATGAATTATCTAAAGTAAATGCACCCGAATTGTAATTAGGTGAATAGGGGTCGGTGCAACCTGTGTATTGGCTTTCATGTGCATCCCGATAGACTTCCCAACCCTTATAATCCTGTGAAGGCGTTGAGTTAAGCAAAGTAAAACCGGGATTGCTCGGTAATACACATCGGGAATCAGCATTTGCTACAAGACCATTTAAGTTTCTAATTATAGCATCCTTTTGAGCGTATGTTGGCTCACTTACGCCATCCCATGATAAAAATTGATAGCCCCTATTAGAACCATATTTTTCAATACGGTATATGCGATAATTGTTGGCTGAATCCGTATAGACTTTTTGAACATAGGTTGAATAGTAATTGTTGTAACATGATGCGGCGGTTGAAGGGTCGCCTCCACCGCCGGGGGCTTGGTCCGTTGATTGCCCCGGACCTTGATTGAAAACAAGCGTTCCACGATTCGTTTCAGCCATCATGCGAACCAATTGATTACCTAATGGACTGTCAAAAGGATTCAACATAATTCTTAGTTATCGGTTTAGTTATCTAAAGAATTACAATCACATTCTTCAGCATCAATATCAAAACCGCATTTCTTACAAAGGTTCACCATCAAAATTACATTTGATTTTTCCGACTATCTATTCTTAACTACAAATTGTGTAGCCGTTGTTCCAACAGATGTTGGACCTGCAAGATAAGAAAATTTCAACAATTTTTCAAGCATTTTTGCACTTTTCACACATTGAGAGTTTCTTAGCGAAGTCATCCGTCATGTATTTTTCAGCCCACCAAATGCGTTCTTCACCGCACTTGTAAGTCATATCATCAAGTCCACCGTTGTTTCCAATGTGAATGACTTTGGGTTTAGAAAGTGTCTTTTGAATTTCTTTCCATTCCTTTGAATCGTTAATGTCGGGACAATTTCTTGAATCATGTCCTTCGTTTCCACAAGTGCCGCATTTTCTCGCCATCAATCTAAGGGAAGCGTCAAGACTACATAAACATTATTCATCCAAGAGCCATTGAATTTCCATCAAATACAAATCATAAAGCAAAAAACAAATCATGCAGGGTTGCTTTTCGCAAATACAGACTTGTTTATAGGGTCGCATAGAATTGTTTCCTTTTTTCAAATATCTAATTGCGACCATGATTTGCTCAACGGTGGATTGTCATAATAAGCAATTAGTCTGCGACTCCATTCTTCGGGACAAAGACCCGTTTTCTTAATCATTCCTTCGGAGGCATTACAAAAATGACATAGGACTCCACGAATGATTCCTGTTTCGTGGTCGTGGTCAATAAGTGCCGTTGAATGTCTTTGACCTTCGGGTGGGTTATGTGAAACAGGATTTGAACAAATGGTGCATTCGGTGATGGTTCGGATTTGGGATTCGTAAATAGCGTAAGAAGTGAGGTTGTAATTTCTTTTCATGTGAGAACAAGACTTACAAACAAAACGGGATTCTTCCGTATCAAAAAGGTAAGCATAGTTCGGACAAGGTTCTGTTCCTTTGATGCTACAAGTTTCGCCATGATATTGTAATTCTTTAGCACAATTGCCGCATAATTGATATTCGGGATTGTTAATTTGGGCTTCTTTATGACAAAAACTACATTCTGCGATTTCTCCTTGTCGGACAGGATTTTCCACAGGTGCGACAAAACCTTCGGCTAAGGCTTTAACAAATGTTTCGGGGCGTAAGAAATACAAATGGCGTGATTCCACAAATCTTTCCCAAACACAAAACTTCATTTTTTCCCACGATTGATAGCAATTACCACAAAGCATTTTGCTTTCTTTTGTGAGAAATCTCGTTTCGCCATCGGCTACGGCATCACAATTGGGAACATCACAAGAATAACCATGATAACGCCACTTATAACTACAAGTGCTACATAATTGATAAGGAATATTGTCAATTGGTTTAATAGAATTGCACCCACCTTGACAAATGCCTAATTCTCTTTGTTTGACCCGATTCTCTTTGGGTATTTCATTGAAAGGAACATTGTGAAACTTCTTGAACGACATGAGGTTCATTCCCCGTCAAAAGAAGCACCTGCGTATTCATAAAATACTTTTCCAAGTGGCTCATTCAATAACGAAGGCTTGAACCTGTATTCTTTGATACTCAATTTATTACCTGTTTCGCTATGGTGAGATGAGTCTTTCTGTTCAAGAACGCCTCTTGAAGCCCAAATACGCATCAACATAGCATAAGGATTCTTTTCGGGATGACAACCCATTCTTTGCATAAGTAAATACATTTCTGCTGAATTAACCCATTGTCTACCATCCTTTTTCGTTTTAGCATAATGCTTCATTACCCTCAACATTGTAAATACAAATTGCGATTTACGGGATTTCGGGTGTCGGTGAATCTTAGTATGACAAGCCCGACTACAATATGGTTTTGAAGGTTCTTGAGTCTTAGACAAGACTACTTCTTTACCGCAACATTGACATTCCGATTGGATTTCGGGATAATCAAAAAAGCCCTTAAAATTTTTCCAATTTGGGTTTCCTTTTTCTTTTAGCAATTCGCCACGATTGACCTTTTCTAAACCCCTTTCATCAAATAAACGACAATAAGTAGAACAATAATCCTCTTCCCAAAATACAGGGTTCGTCGTCGCTTCGGAGTTAATCGGATTGCCGCAAATACAAGCCTTCATAATTCCACATTGACCCAAACGGATATTTATACCTTACCGACAAATTCTCGCATTTATGCACTTTTTCGGAGGTGGGGGTTCAATAATTTAAGAAACAATCAATGACGAAAAAATCACCGATTGGTGAAATTTCGGGGTCATAAAATCCCGATGAATATGAATCCATTGTCATATTAACGGTAATAGGAATTGTAAAGTAAGAAGTTTGATTTCTAAATGATTCATTCAAAATGGTTTCACCTTCATAATGGATATGTATGGTCAAATTGCCTTCTTTGTGATTAAATGTTTTTACTTCACATTCCAACAATCCCGATTCATTGAATACAGTAGTATTTCCTACTGATAAAGGATATTCATTCCAAAATTGATAAGAATGAAGGATTCTTTGTTCGCTATCATATTTTTTGACTTCAAGACCTTCGGTTGATTCAGCAGATGATGTGCAACCGCTTAAAAATAGAAGCAAAACAAAAGGAACAAATTTGTTAATTGAAATCACCAAACCTTGTATAAAACCAATGCAGAAGCAAGGAACGCCAAACAAGAAAAGACCGTTCTAAACATAGCCATAGTGTGTTGCTTATGGCTCAACCAAACCTCCGCTTTCCCATCATCTTTGCCTTCCAAATAAGCATCCATTTTTGACATAACTTCGCCAACAAATTGTTCTAAATCCTTATCCATTATTCCTCATCTCCTTTACAATCCAAACAAACGGGTTCATTACCAAGAAAACTTCTATGACAAATCAAACATTCCACTTAATTCACCACCTCAATATATTGTCTAATCCATGCTTTACTTTCTTCTCTAATGGTTTGTTTCAAAAATTGCATGAAAACGAATTGTGCATCATCGGAGTCGCCTTCCGCATTCCATTTAATAATTAAATCAGCAGGGATTTCATTCAATTGGTCTTTGACTACTGAAAGTAATTCAATATGCTCAATCACACTTTGCTCATTATTCATAATAATCACACCTTATCAAAAAATACCCATCGGGTGTAGTCGGGTTCAATTGTCCCATCATGGAGAGCATCAATGTAGTTAAACAAATCCGAAAAATTATCAAAAACGAAATTGTGATTCAATTTTCCACGAAGCCACATTGACATACGGGCTTTTCCGCCTTTATGCACTACAAGAGTCGGTTTTCTATGCCTCAAGGCTTCAAAAATTTCATCATAAGTCCCGCAAATGTGCAAATCGGGGTCAATATAAGCAATCAAAAAGTCTGCTACCTCAACCATTCGCAAATCAACGAGAACGATTTCTTTCGCAATATCACGCAATTCATCCCAACGCTCTAATTCAACCAATTTTGAAATCATTTCCTTTTCATCACCAATTTCATTAAATCTGCATTGTGTCGTTGGCTTATCCGTAGGGTCAAGGATTTGAATGCCTCTTTCTTTGAGGTATGGTGTAGCCAATTGTCGCCAACCTACGCCATCATCTTCTGCATGGTCAATCGGACCCGCAAGATATACTCTATGATTCGTTAATTTGCCTTTCTTAGAACCGAATTGCACACGCTTTTTGGGTTTCAAATCAGCGAGAACACTTGCAGTTTCTTCATCAATCTCTAAATTGACGGCATTTTTCATAGTGTTTAATTATCCGAAGGACTATAAATACTTTTGTGGCATTTATGTGCGATAATAAATATCAATAGATGAAATCATCAAATACAGACCTGTCGCCATGAGGGTTGTTGCGGCGATAAAGACGACTTCTTTCTTATCCGTTTTCCACATTGTAAATGTAGCACCAACCGTGATAGCAAATCCGATAACAATACCTGCACCAACAATGGTTTTACGGTGATTGTCAAGGATTTGTAGCACGATATTGATTTATTGGTTTAACTATCTAAGAATAACTTATGATTTGTCAATCCCGCAATCTAAACAAATATAGTGATTCGGGGCTTTACCTTCCCAAATGTGAACACAAGACTTATCTATTTGATAACGCAATTCACTAATGATTTTTAGAGTTACAACAAATTCCCTTGAATGAATTTCTAAGTCTTTCAAAGACGATTCAATTTCATAATATCGTTTGACTAAATCCTTAACATCAGCCATGTATTGACTTTATCGGACTATCTATTTAATCCTTCAATTTGTCCGAGGTATTATACAAGTATTCATTCTCTATGAAATCCTTAATTTTATCGGACAACGCATCCTTAAAAGGTATGTTTTTTGTAGCCTTGTATTTCAGCGTATGCTTTGAATCGTCAATTAAAATACAATCTTTGTTGAAGTAATTCAGTCTTTTGCGAAGTCCGTTTGAATTGATTCTCACCCACGCACCCCTGCTACTGAATTTGTCCATCATAGATTCAACAATATAACTCGCAGGTTTTGGCTCATCCAAATCCCTAATTATATCCCAAATCGCTGATAATTCCATAGCATTTGTAGTGCCTCTTCGTTTCTTACGGTATTTGTTGTCGTTTGGTGTAGCCTTTCTTCCTAAAAAAGAAATGTTCATTTGTCCCTTCGCCCGACATTCTATACCGCAATACCACTTTGGTTGTGAAGTGCGTGAATGATAAATTTTCTCATCACAAAATATACATTGTTTGTCCGTTTCAATCAACATTATTTATTCCTCTTCACAATAAGAACAGTCATCCTTTTCATCAGCCCGACCACATTCATTACAACAATTGCATTCAAAACATTCTTCACAACCCTCACAATTTCCTGTGTCGCAAGACCATACTCCATGATATGAATGAACCATATTTCCACATTCATAGCAGTTTTGCATACTATCGTCATGCACACCGTTGATATAAACAACGCCATTTTCAACATACAAATCGGGTTCATATTCAAAAATCATCCCCATTTCAGCAGGGTTGCCTTCAAAACGGGGCAACATTTCAAGGTCAATAACACAAAAAATCCCTGCATCAACACCGAATTCTTGAACATTGTTTTTCGTTTTCAAGCCATAGAAAGACCATGTTCCATCACCACCATTAGACCAAATTTCAATTTCTTGACCTCGCCAATTGATGACTGAATCCAAATGGTTTCCACTACTGCCATTATGTTCAAAAGTCAATTGACAAAATTCATCCCATTCATCATCGGGAATGATGTAACAAGGGTCGCCCAAATAGTATGTCATGGTTTAGACGAGGGGGAACGGTTATTTAAACATTTTGTAAAGCAAAGCACTACTCAAAACAAAACCCCATAATTTGTAATTTGTAAATACGCCTTCAGCATTTTTTGACTTCAAGACCTCAAGGGCTTCATCATAAGAATTAACTACGCCCGTTGAAATCATCTCTTCAATCTTATTCAATGTGTCGCTAATTTGTTTTCCTTGAAGTCCCAATTCTTTAATCATGCGGGGGGCGAAATTGGGCGGGCGATTGCCTACTTTTTCTTTCTTTTTATTGACTTCTTGTGTAATTTTGTCAATTTCTTTCAAGCGGGCATCTAATTGTTCATCACCACCACGCCTTATTCCCATAGTATCTCCCGTAACTACTTCTACTAATAAAGGATAATTTTCATTGTTTCTTAAATTGGCTACTTTAATTGGTTTCTTCATTTCCCAAAATCTGCCTAAGTGATTGTCCGTAGTCCAAGCAATCGCCTGTAATTCTTTCTTAGAAAACTCAAACGGTCCGTTTGTATTGTTGTAATTCTCTAAAACTAATTTTGAACCCTGTTTGTCGTGTCCGTAAAATGTGTGATAACCACCCTCTTCATTCCATTCTGCCGTTTGGGGCTTTGCTATGTCGTGAAACAATAAAGCCCAAGCACCTAATTCTGTTCGGTTCGGAATTGTAGTGAACTTGTTAAACGCCTCTATGTAGTGATTATACAAAGTATCTTCGGGGTGATAATCTAATTTGTGGTGATAGTCTTTCATGTTTCTAAATTCGGGCATTAGCGTAGGTAAAATACCCGATTCCATGAGCAAAGTAAATCCATTTGGATAAACCAATGCTTTTCCTATTTCATCACGCCTACGCTTACTTGATAAATCATTCACCAATTCTTTGTTTTTCTTAATTGATTCCCATGTTGTCTTATCAATATCAAAATTGTATTTTACGGCAAAACGAATTGCTCTAATCATTCTCAAAGGGTCTTCTTTGAATCTTTCATCGGGATTTCCAACGGTTCTTACAATTCCTTTTTCTATGTCTTCCCTTCCGTTGTGATAATCAATAATTTCACCATCAAGCGTTTCACCTAATGCGTTAATAGTCAAATCCCTGCGGGCTGAATCCTCTTTGAATGTTTTTGCAGGGATAGCATCAATATCTGCCCTATCCTTTCCATACATTTCTTTTCTAAATGTAGTAACTTCAATTTGCTCTCCAAATGGAGGATTGATTAGACTTGTTAATGCTCTTTTCGCCCTATCACCTTCGGGTCCGAATACATATTTATAACCTTCCATGTTATTGACTACTTCTGCTACTTGTTCGGGGGTCGCACTTGAACCAATGTCATAATCTTTGGGTTCAAGACCCATGAGTTTATCACGAACCGCACCACCGACAAACAACGCTTCATATCCCGCATTCTGTAATGCTTCAATGACTTCTTTCGCTTGAGTCTTTTCATCACTTTCAGCGTTTTTCGTTATCGGCATATTCATCAATTTGTATAATTCCCTCGCATCCTCTTCCGACAAAAATTGGGTGATTGCAGAAATGGGAACTTGCTCAAAGGTAATAACCCAAAAACCCATGCCATATTTGTTAGGATTACCTTCATAATTGAAACGATGAAATGAATTCATAATCATCCTGTTATGAAAAAGTGCCTTACCAACCGACTCATTCAACATTTTAGCATACCTTTTATTTTTTAATCCTTCAACAAAAATATAAACATTAAAGAATCCTTTATTGAATTTTTTTCTCGGTCTTATTTTAATATCATAATAATTCAATTTCCATGAGGGTTTGATAAACTTTTCCTCTAACTTAACAATTGCAGGTTCTAATAATTCATCAAAATAAACTTGTTTGAAATCATCATGCTTTTCTAAAAATCCCCTGCAAGCACAGGAACAAAACAAATCACCGGGCTGATTTATTCGTTGCGGTTCCGATGAATCAACGAGAACTCTTGTTGGCATGATTTCCACCTAAAAGTATGGGTTCTTTCCTTCACCGTATTTGTTTTCATACATCTTTCGGTATTCCGTAGCCGCCATTTGAGCCTTTCTTGCCGACCATTCGCCTTCATCCCCGCCTTTATTACCTTTCAATAACTTATTGCGGGCTTTTTGACGAAGCGAAGTATCTCTATATACTTTTGGGTCGGGTTGGTCTGTAAAACGAGCATTAGAACCCGTTCCTTCAATGGCTTCAAATGTTTCCAACCTATATTCTTTGACTTTTTCTTCTATGTCATCGGGTTGCGGTGAAAATTGCTTACCTGCTTTCGTATCCCGTCTTTTCTTAGCAGTAGTCCGAGCATATTCCTCATCCGTTAATGCTTCCCTTGCTTTAGCAGGTAAATAACGCTCTCCTGTTGCCTCTTCGCCTTGTGTGGATGGCTTACCCGACTTTGTTCCCCAATCCTCTTTAGTCCACTTATCCAATGACTTTTGAGCAGGGGATTTGGCTTCAAATTCTGCTTTGTATTTGGACTTTACCTTAGTTAATGGTGTTCCACAAACAAAATTATAGTGTGTCCTTTGACCGTAGCCCGACCATGAATCCGTTGTCCTTTGAATGTCGCCATATTGTTTGGATTTTCCACAAAGTCTTTTATTGAGTAATTTCTTAGGAACAGACCAACCATTAAATGACAAGTCAATAATGTAATCCTCATCACTTCTGTTTGTATTATTCTTGAAAAGAAGGCTCATATCCTTTGTTCGCCATTTATTGCATTCGGGACAAAAACCAACCCATTCAGTAGCCTCAAAGGTTTCGGACTTAAAAGCAATACCCATTTGCTCAATAATTAACATATCGGACAATTCCCGTTTAGTTAATTTTCTTAATTCAGTCAAATTCCATCCGTTGAATCGCCAAAAACGAACCAAATTCAAATGACATAATTCTTGTTTTGTGAAGTTTTTCATATAGTATTCAATATACATTTCTTTAGGGAATTGGTCTTTGACTTCTTTCATAAAATAAGCAATTGAAGCCGCTTTAATCATGGGTTTTCTTGTTAATGGATTTTCCTTTTCCAATCCCAAAACTCTTTTCAATTTAGACTTTGACAATTTTTGGGCGGATTCTAAGATAAATTCAAACCTTTCATTCATACCTCCAAAATTCTGTTTGAAATTGTAATCGCCGGGACTATAACTTTCTGCATTTAAATTGATAATTTTCCCTGTTTCATAAGAAGATTCCAAATCCTCTCCATAAACAAAAACCGAATCATTTCCTTCGTCATCGGTTTCGGGAAATATCATAACATCTTTGAAAGCCTCATTAACTTGCTCATTATTGCCTCTTGTTGAGTAAGGGTTACCCATATAATCTCCCGGCCACATACTTACAGGAATTTTGACATCACCATAACCCATGTCAATTAAGGCTTGCACCCTATGTCGCCCTTCATGTCCGATAACTTTCCAACCCTGCTCATCTTTTTGGACTTGTAAAACGGGTGTATGAAGTGGGATGCCCTTTTCAAATGACTCCCTATATTTAATCAATTTTTCTTGGTTGCGGTCTTCCCTTAATGGTTTAGCACAAAGGGAAATAAACTGCTTTGGAGTCATCATAACTTTCGTAGCATAGTTTCCAAATGTTGTTTCAACCGTTCCGTAAGGTTCAAACTTTTCATGTAAATCATAAATGGCGGTTGGTCCGATTTGATATTGTGCATCCTTGACATTTTCGGCTGATTTAGAAACATTTAGACTACCTTTGAGTCCAAATCTGCGTTTGTAATCCGCAAACGAACCACTTAGACTCGGCTTGTTCCAAAGAACCCATCGGGATAGGCTACCTGCGGTTGTAGGGTCTTTCCAATCCTCTTTCGTGCTTGTAGTAGTCCCGCCTCCATGACGCTCAAGGTATCGTTGCATTCGCTCTTTATCGCCATGCTTAGTGTAATCGCTCGCCCCCCTTTGACCGAAATGGGTTGTCTTGATTTTATTTCCTTCTTTATCGCTGAAAATAGCCATTAACTTCTTTTCGGGATTACTTGAACGGGATATTTCAACAGAATATGGTTTCTTATTGCCTTCTGCACTAAAATTTTCTGCCTTTCTTACTGAATGATGTTTGAAACCATATCCGCCCAATTCTTCAAGAACCATATCGTCTAATTGTTTGTAATAATCCTCAACGACCTTTTTTGCTTCATCACTTGTCCTATCTAATTCCATCATAGCATCTTCATCAAGTGAATAATAAGACCACTTTAACCTGTCTTCAAAAATTGTTTGTGGGTCGGCAATTTGATTTTCTCGCAAAGCACGACTGTAAAGCAATCTAAATGCCTTGACATATTGATTACTTGTGTCGTTAATTTCAAAAGGAATAATACTCATCGGTATCGTGTAATGAATAGTATTGTTAAAATAAACTCCTATTGTAAGGACATTTGAAGCAATTCTTCCAAAATCGTTCCTTTGAACGCCACTTTCTGTCCGTAATCGTTTATACCAACCAACAGGAGGTTGAGGAATCCTAAGCAAATTTGAATCTTGTTCCATGTCTGCACCAATCTGTGAGTTAATGGAGTTAATCTTTTTTCCTTGAATTGTATAATAAGTCCTTGAATAAGAAAGACCATAAGGATTATCACTTTCATTGACAAACCTCGGAAGTAATAATGTTACAGGGCTACTCGCATTTTGATAAAATAGCGGATTTTCTCTTGCGTCTTTATTATTTACGGAAATTAACCAATCATAATATGAAATGCTCTTTTTGAAATTATTTATTACATCTCCCGTTGCAGGTAATTCCTTTTCGGGTTCAAGCCTTTTCATAGTATTTTTCATAAACTCTTCATAAACATTTTCGCTTGGATAATTCCAACCCGTAAGAATCAATGGAGAATAATTTGCTACAAGCATTGGCTTGAATTGTTGGTCAAACCATGCCTGTTTGTTTTCATTGAACATATTGATTCGTCTTGTTTTTAAGTTATCCGAATCTAAAGTAATACTTTTTACCCACATTTGAATAATCGGTCTTTCAGCAAATATTGTAGCCAACCTTTCAGCACCGTAATTTTTACTCCATGATGATTTCGGCATAGGATAATCAGAATTAGAAGTATTAAAAACCCCGAATTGCCAACCCATATCGCAATAGAAAGTCATTTTTTCATTTAAGGGGCGGTCTAATTCACCAATCGCAAATAAGAAGTCTAATTCTCCACGATGGTTTGTGTAATAGTAATTCGTGAAAGGAATGGCTTTACCTTTTATTTTTCGCTTGTATTTCAAAGGAATAATCATGTTTTGATAATCTTCTTGTTTCCGTTCACCAAATTCAATTTCAAAGGACTCATCAAAAGAGTATTCCAATTCGGGTTTCATAACATGAAAATACAAATAATCCTCCGCATATTGCGTGGCTTCTTTTCGGCTTGTCACAAATCCTTGACGAATAATGGGAACACTACCTTTCAATAAAGGATATACTTTTGAATCATCAATTGGATATGATGCACCACAAACAAGGTTCATTTTTCCATCATGTTCACAATAAACAAGGTATGAATTTTCCACCTTATATTTTGAATCGCCCGCCTTTACTTTCTCTTTCAAAACATTCATGTTTGTTTGAAGTAAATAAAATGTAGCCTCACCATATTTAAAATAACCCGACAATGATACTAATTTCATGTATTTATTGATATTCTGTTTGTAGGGGTAAATCATAATATTCGGGTCATCTACAATTTCTTGCTGATTTTTCAATGAAGTATATTTGTTTGCACCCATAGGAAAAGGAACAATCATTTCATCCAAAGTCATTTCATAAATTTTTTTCATTGTTGGTTCAATTTCCCAATAATTAAACTTTTTCCATATGAAATTCATTGAAGGCTTTTCCTTCAAAACACTTTCAGCATCATACTCTTCATATTCGTGAGGTTCTTCTTTTTTGGTTTCAAGACCTTCTGCACGATTGCCGACTACCGAATACTTAAATGGCTCAAATCCTTCAATCGCTGATGAAGTCGCTAAATCGCCCAAAGAATAATCACTTAATTCTTGGTCGGGCTGATATTCACCCGCTTTGATTAACTTTGATTGACGCAAAAAATAATAACCAATACCTGCCGACAAAAATGTTCCAACATAAGGAATTACTTTGTTAAATGTAGGATTTTTATTGTCATCAAATAATTCCATAAATACTGAACCAACACCCAATGTAGCAACCGCTACAAGAACGGTGTCTTTGAGTATAGCCATGATTCCTTATTAGTGGACTTGTTATCTAAAGATGGCTTAATCAACCTTAACTTCAACCTTATTTGTCATTATGCAACAAACTTCACCATTGGATTCGGTGTAAAATCGGGTTTCAAGATTCCAAAGACCTTCTCCGAGGTTTTTCCAATCGCTATGAGCCATCGTGATTCGGTATTCACCCGTTCCCGAAACGGTGAACATAGGCAAAACTCCGTATTCAACGGTGCTTTGGTAAGTGTTGTTGTGATATAGGCTAAACATGAAATCCACTTCGCCTTCACAATCGTTATTAGATTGAATAATCATGGCGACTTCTAATTCGTTGCCGTTAATCAAATACAATTCTGCCTCTTTGTGAATTAAATCCATAGCACAAGTCGGTTCGCTTTCCATCGTGACCCATGTTTCGGGACCATTCCACATAGAACCATCATAAGTATAATAATCTACGGTGACATGATAATCACCTGCGGGCAAATCAAGGTAATGTTCATTGATGACGAATTCATTGTGAAAATTGTATTCTAAGACTCTTGAATCATCACCAACCATGATTTCAAAATAGCCATTATTCATGTGTTCGCCGCATTCATTCAAATCTCGGAAATCCACTTGAACTCTCAAATCATTATTGAAACCTTGTCCGTTATGGTCGTGGTCAAAAATGGCTTCGTTCTGCCACCACCAATCGGATTCACATTCGGGCGGACCACCGCCACCCCCCGAATCGTCAAAATCACAAGAACCATCTTCCCACGAAGCATATTCATCATAATTTAGTGCATCGGGATTCATGCAACCACCGTATTCTTCATAGTAAGGGTCATAATTGTCGTCATCTTCCGAATTGAATACATCAATGACTCCGAATGCTTCCATACCACTTCCTGTAATCAATAAGAAAATAGGTGTCATTGTCAAAATTAACTTTTTAATGTCGTCTGCCTTTCTTTGAGCAGAAGCAATCGCTCGGTCTACAACATCACCTTCAAGTGTCGTTTCAACCTTCACTTCTGTTTTGTTTTCTCCACCATTCAATACCGTGTTGCTATTAACTTGTTTATTGATATTTTGAACGGTTGTTATCAATTCCGCCGCTTCTTTCAATTGTGTTATCAAATCATTGTCTTTCTTTTCATTTGATAAATTGACGACCCCATCATCTAATAAATCTTCAATTACTGAATCAATATCCCTACCCGTAGCATCAGCAATAACTCTTGCCTTTTCACGAATCTCTTCGGAAATATTATTCATAAGAAATCATTATCCATTTTGTTATCTAAGAACTTCTATTCTTTCTTGAAGCACTTTTCAAAGACATAACTTCGGATTCCAAATCTGCTACTTTATCTAAAGAATCGTTTAATTTTTGCGTTAATTCACTTAATTGCTGATTTTCAACCTCATTTGATTCTTCGTGACAATGTGGGTTTCTTTCCATGTCGGCTTGATGACGAACTCTAATTTCATCCATAGCCCTTTCGTGCGAGGCTTGGGCTTCATAATCGCTAATTTCGTTTTGCTTTTCTTGATTCCATGTTTCAATAATTTTCGTGACAATCAACAAAGCGGGACCACCAATGATGGCTAAAATTGAAACATAATCTTCGCTTGAATCAAGGTATGTTGGGTCCCAAGCCGTTAAAACGAAGAAACCAACCGCAAGCATTACCCAAGCATAAACAATGAGCAATCCTGTTCTCTTCATTAACCAATCGTTATATGATTGCTTTTTCTTATCCTTAACCATAAAGACCCCAAAAAGTCTTTGTGTTTTCTTCTATCTAATGATTTACTCTTGTTTCTTCACAAATGCTAATGCAGAAGCAATTTGCTCATCCGTTGCATTCTCAATAGGAACGGTTTCACCACCCTTCAAAACGATAACAATTGTCAAGACTCATCCCATTCCTTAATTTTCTTTGAATTAGAATCCAAATTTTCTTCCTCAATAAAAACCTGCATGGCATCAGCAAATCCTTCCATGAATTCTTGCATTTCTTGTTGCTCTTGAATGTGATTTTCAAATAAATATTGATGGATTTTAATAAGTAATTGATTTTGAATGTAAAGCCTCACGGAAATTCCAAGAACCAAAACTAAAATTAAAAGAAGCATCACCATCTCATGCGTTTCCCACATAAAATGAACCTTGTCTTTACAGGTATTTATACCTAATCAAAGCAAGAAGTGTGCGCCTATCAATGCCGTAGTCCCCATAGCCTTAGCACCAATGAATTTATTTGAACCCATGCCCGAAAGACGAAGCCCAATCAAAACCGCATCAATAGCCAACACTAAAGCAATATCCGAAGGAATACCCATAATTTTTGTTTCGCTCATAATCAATCATCCCTGCATTGTCAAACCATTTTATCTCCGTCTTGTTGATACCTGCGGAGGTATGGCGTATCTTTTCCTATTGGGTCTTCATATTTATATTCCCATGCGAGAGGGGTCAATTTGACGATGTATGACTCATAATTTCTAACATATCCCCGAAAATTCTTATTTTCGGCTCTATCAATTTCAATCAGTCCTTTATCTAACAACGCTTGAACTTGACGGGTTCTATGTGGTTTCCATCCCCTATCATCCACTTCAACATAAGCATATTCGTTGTTATTTGCACCATAACTGTATTTCATCATATCCAATGCCTGTTTTTGTTTTGGAGTCAATTTTGGCTTTTTTGTTCCACTTGCTTCAAAGGTTTCATCACCTTTAGCCATTTTAATTGCGTCATTTATTCTGTCTTCAAGTTTTCTAAGCACACCACCATAGGTTGTGGGAATTGTAGCCACATAATAATTCTTGTAGTTTTCGTTAATGACATAAACCTTTTTTCTTTCTTTGTGGTAGGGTTCTTCTGTTTGTTGAACCACTACTTTCATAGGTCCATCAGCCCATACTTCTTCAAATGTAATTGGCTCACCACTTACTTCTTTGTTAATGTAATATGCAACGAATTCGGGCGTAGGAATCGGTTCATCATCTAATGCTTTCCATGATTCATCAAAGCCCATATTCATTCCATTTGCATAATTCCAACCATCACCGTAATATGAAACCTCATAATCCTTATGGTTGAAATCTAAAGTTTCTTTCACTAATTCCCATCTCATTTTCCCATTGACTTTTTCTCTTGCCTTATTCCAACCATCAATGAATCCTTCTTTGAATCGGTTTTCATTTAGTCCACCATCCTTGCCCGACCAATCCCACCAATAAGAAGCAGTAACGGGTGCTTTTCTTCTTGCTTGTTTCCATGAATCTTTGATTACCTTTTTAGGAATATCGGATTCGGCTTCAAAGGTTTCAGCACCATAAGCCAATCCGATTCCCTTTGCAGGGAAATAGATTACACTACGGGAAGCATGACGGTTTGTTTCACCATATCTGCTTGTGTAAATTTCATTATTCTTTGTGCTAATGTAAAGTTTCATTTCATCATCAAGGAAGCCCATATCCATTGAATCGGCTTCTACCCAATCTGTAATATCGTCAATGTTACCAATTTCATAGACTAAGAATTCGGGAGTTTGACTGTCAAATTTATTTCCTTCTTCGTCATAAAATACGCCTGTTTGGTCTTTTCGGATGATGTATGAAAATCCTTTCTCTTGCATAGCACGAATCCACTTTCTAATCTTCGGTCTTACGGCATACACATCACCTTTAGAAACTTCAATCGTATGATTATTTTCAAAGGTTTCAGCCCTTAATGGTGAAAGGTCGGAAAATTTTAGGTATTGGTTGAGTCCGTCTGTAAAGTTTTTGACTTCTGTTTTGTATCTATCTCCTAATCGTGGGTGCGATTGGGTCAATTGTAAAATCCAATTCCCCTCCTTTCTTGGTTTGTAAAGTGTAGCCGTCATACCCCACATATCCGAATACAATTCAGCCCGATTTTTAGCGGTTTTTTCAATGATAATACCTTTGTAGTTTCTAAATTTGGGATATTCGGCTTCAAAGGTTTCAGCATCCATTGTGATTCTTTCCATTTCATCATGTAGTGTTGCGGAAGAAGGCAAACATGAATCACAAAATTGCCCTTCATCTGTTGGGTTGATTGAAGAAAAACCCTCATCACACTTGCTACAATAATACAAATCATCGTCTTCCGCATTCATAAAGGGTGCTTTGATTTTGCCTTCAACAACCGCATAAGCCAATCCCAAACCTGCTAAAAGCGAACCATAATAGAGAACAGGTTTAGAAGTCTTTAATTTTTTAGTCAAATGGTGCGCCCCACCAACAAAGACTACAACAGGAATGCTACCCTGTAAAAAACCTTTCAATGCAACACCCATAAATTTTTATTTGTAGCCTTACTATCTAATAACTACTGTCATACCAATGATACTTTCTTTCAAAATTTCTTCGGGTTTCCGATTTCCAACCATGACATTCTTTTTGTCGCTTTCCTTTGGCTACATTGTGTCGTGGTTTGTAGCCCTTATTCTCGCCCGTATAGAAACAACGCTTACAATCGGGACAATCCCATGTTTTTTCATTACATTCACTACAAATCAAACCTTTGCGGTCATTCCATTCAATGTGCCGTGAATCAGCAACATTTATCAAACAAATAACGCATTTTCCTTTCCATCTTTGAACCATTGAGGACACCTTTCGGGTTTATATTTCCATTGTGGACCTTTGCCTTTATTCATATAAGTCTTTCCTTTGATGTAATAATTTCTATATGAGGCTACTACATCATCCCAATTATCACCACCGATTTTGTATTCATCGGGCATGGCTTTAGGAGGAACAGTTAATTCACCTCTCGGAATAAATTTATCACAAAGAATATCACAACGAATGAGAATGTTTTCGGATTTGTGATGCTTTCCTGTCCTAAATGTATATTCTTCACAATATGCAAATCCAAGCGTCAAAACCCAATTGAAATTTTCAATATTTTCTGCAACCCATTTCGTGCAGGGGTGATTTTTATGAGTAGCCTTATAGACCCAATCACCATTATAACCATTGACTCTTAATGCCGTTGATAATTGTTGGGCGGATTCCAAAATCATTTTGATTACATGGCGGTCCGAATGTTCCCTACCACAAATTCTCGGATTGCGGTTGGTGATGAAGTTATTCATGTATTGAGATGAATACAAACACCTAATTATACTTTGCTACACTTGATACCTAAATAACGGGTCTTGGGTAATATGTTAGCCATTTTTTGAATGATTTCATGTGTTTCACCTTCAAAAAAGTTAAACTTTTTCCAATTTCCTTCATCGTCTAAAACTTCAATCAACCATTTCATAATATCATGCCTCTTCTATTCTTTTTTTAGCCATTTCACAATATTCGGGCGAATTATCTATAAGTATGTAATCCCAACCATGTTTCTTTGCGGAAACACCGACAGTCCCCGAACCACCGAAGGGGTCAAGAACCAATTTGCCTTCACACGATTCCAAAATGTTGTCTACTAATTCCAAAGGAAATGGTGCAGGGTGCGGATTTTTTGTTTCTTGATGGATTCTCCAAATATCACCCTTCTTATTTGCATTCTTTTTGAGCCTAAATGCTTCTTTTCCTTTAGCCGTTTTCGGCATCAAATAAATGACTTCATAAGTAGGTAAGAAATAAGTGGGATTGAAATTGAATCCACCCGACCTCGCCCAAATAATCATTTGACGAACATTAAATCCTTCTAAAAACGGGTGTCCCTGCATCAATCCACCTTGAACACGGAATTTGTGATTGAAGAAAATAGCACCTGTTGGTTTCAAGACCCTAAATAATTGTGTTAAGACTTTTCTCATCCAATCATTATATTCAGTAATCGGCAAATTATCCTTATAATTCTCATAACCTTCCGTCAATTTGCTATTCTCCCACTTCCCGCCATTAGAATAGAGTATTCCATTACCTGTTGAATTTCTCAAATTGTAAGGTGGACTTGTTATCACTACATCTACCGATTCATCGGGCAATTTAGCCAATTCGGTTAATACATCACCGTTGATAATCACAATTCTATATTCTTAAAAGGAGTATTTATAACTTAACTCCCCATTTCATTGAAAGAATCCAAACCTGTTTGCGCTTCTGCACCATGTAATGCACATGGGCGGGTCAAATATTCCGTGTGAATGTCTTCTATGCGAGCAATTTCAACGGTTTGTTTTAGCGTAGTCCATGCTACATTCTTTACACCCATTGACTTCAAGACCTCAAGACAATTACTGCATGGTTTTGCGTTTCCCGTTCTGCCGTCTTTACGGTATCGTGCAATAAATACCGTTGTCCCTTTCGCTCTCCGCTTTTGAAATCGGACTTTCTTCAAACAATCCATTTCAGCATGAATAGATGAACCACGATAACCTTTCTTATTGACTCCGTATGCAATAGGCTTACCATTTCGCAACAAAAATGCAACCATAGGGACTCGGCAATTGCTCTCTAATTGCTTTTCCTTAGTCGCTTCAAGAAGTGAATCTATGTTCAATCAGTATTCCCACCTTTCAGCCATTCTGCGGATTGCATCTTCGGGAACACCATGAGAATTACGCTCGGCATAAAGAGGAATGTCCTCTTCCTTCCAATCAACGCTGATGACTTGAACCATGAATCCGTTTTCTTTCGCCGCTTCCACATAGCCTTCATACTCCCAATGTTGAGTATTAGTGTTATCAATGACGCAAATTGCAGGGGTTGTTTGGAGGGCAAATCGTTCCATGAATGCGGTTGCTAATCGGAGGTTTTCGGCATGATATTCACCGAGTTTAGAAGGGTCAAATTGGTATTCGCCATCAACCATGAAAAGATTGTCCGTTGAAAAAATTGCTAATGGTGTGGGTGCAAGGGTGTGTGCAAGCATGGATTTACCCGTTCCGGGAAGCCCCCTCAAAATGTAGCAGATTTTTACAACCATTTCAAATCAAACCCTTTTCAATCATGTATGCGTCAATGACTCCTTGAACAAGCCTTCGGGAAATCGGGTGTGAACCGCCAACAGACCATGTAGCCCTGCTTAATGGGCGATAACCCCGATAATGTTTCCCCTGCTTCCAATCATAGATAGTGCAAACGACCCCATCAATTTTGATAATCCATTCCTTACGGGTTTTTCCATCCGTCTTGTGTCCGTAATCGCAAGAAGGCTTTCCGAAAATCTTCTTGAGGATTTTGTATTCGGCTCGGATTTCTCCTTGACCGCAACAACCGTGTTTAACGGCTTCTGCATAAGGCAAACCTGTAACAATGTATTTTTCGTCAAGAAGCCATGCTTCAGTCATAACTTCTTGTAGCGGTTTTGGCTCACGCTTTTTGAGGGTTTTGGGTCGCTTCTTGAATAGCCACATAATTTGTCCGAGGGGCTACTTATATTTAAACATTATCGCAGTTAATCATAGAAATCAAGTAATTCTTCAATTCCTCTTCATCTCCGAAAGCGTAAAAATAACGACTTGCACCGCCCGCATCTCTAAAACAATGGCTTTTTGTAGGCACTTTTTGTTGAACACCTCCAAATAATTTATTACTACTTGATTTTACAGGGTTTTTAGGATTTCCAATCCGTGTGTCCGACCTATCTCCACTTTGTAAATCTAATTGATAACAAGGACAATTTTCATCCGTATGTGTGTTTCCTTCGTCTTTATACATTCTCGGTGCTTCTTGCTCTCCTTTTGAATGACCTAATTTGTAAATAGTATCGTTTATGTTTTTAGAATTTTTATTATTGATTACTACTCCGTGATTTTCACCTTTGATTACTTCTTCACAAGTGCATTCTAAAAGCAAATTAGAAGGAAAACGACCTTTTGGACTCGGACCCGCTTCATTTCCTTTCGCTCTTGTAAAAATATCACCCGAATTACTATCAAAGTCTTTACGGATAATCATTGGGTCATTGTGTGATATTCTGCAATCATCTATATTGATTCCTCCGCACCCATTCTTAATGATATTATTTGCTACTGTTCCTTTGAACGGTTTTCTCAATAAACCTGCCTGTAATGATTCATTTTGAAATTGTATTTTAATACAATCACGGACTTCCCAACCATCATCTTCTAATTTGATTATGTTTGAAATGTAATAATTTGTTTTGTGTAAAATTACAATATGTGCGCCATCGGTAAAATCCTCAATCGGTGGCACTTTTTCTTTGTAGTAATAACCCCATTTCATATTATTCCACCTTGATTAAGTTAGTCAAATAAGTATCTAATTCTTCTTCGTTTTCATAAGAAAAGAAAAACCTTGATGCACCGCCAACATCACCGTAGCCTAATTCTTTTTTTGGGTCTTTATCAAGAGTCCATACATTACCACTTCCTCCTGTGGTCGCCCGACCTTGTGATTTTTTCGTTCCACTTTGTAAATCCAAATTTTGAATAGGGCAATCGGCTACGCAATCATAATCGGCTACAATTTCTTTTTTTAAATAGGATTCTTCTTGGGGAACATCATTTGTTCCACCAAAAGGATTCGCTTTTCCTTTTTTCGGAACATGACCGTTGCCCTTAACAATTTTTTGCCCTTTGTGTTCACATGATTCACTATGAGAAATGATTAAATTAGCGGGAAAACGACCCTCATTATTCATTTTTTGAATAGAGGCTAATTGCGCTTCCTTCATTTTTTCATTATTTTCCTCATTTGTCTTGTCTTTTGAACCTGCAATATGGCTTTTAGATAATCCCGAACCGTTGCGATTAGAAAATGTTGAAGGCTTATAATTATCAATTGTGCCTCCACCTTTAATTCGGGTTGCATCAATGTTGATTCCTCCGCAACCATTCTTGATGATATTATTTGCTACCGTTCCTTTGAATGGCTTTCTTAACAAAAGTGCCTGTTTTGAAGAACCTTCTTGTAATATTTTCATACAATCTCTAATTTCCCAACCTTGTTCCTCAAGACGAATTGAATTGAAAACATAATTCTTAACTTCGCAAACATAGATTGCATGAGAACCTTCGGTAAATTTGTCAATGTGAGGCAAAGAATTGCCGTTTGAATAAAAATACTTCATTCCTCTTCCCTCCAACGAGGCTCAAGACTTAACTTCATATCACAAGTGCCAAATTTATTATCTCCCCAAACAACAAATTTCCTTAACGGAACAAATAAGGGGCTTGTTAAACGGCTTAAAAATCTTCTCATTTTATCGCATCCTTTGACATTCGGCTACCAACATAATGGTTTCTTGAATTATTATGTTCTAAATTGTGAAAAACAATGTCTTTTTCTAAAACACCCCAACAGAAGTAAGAATTGTTGAATGATGCCGTATTTCCATCAAATGAAACCTTTTTATCAACAATTAGCAATTGTAGGTTTTTACTTTCTTTTTGTCTTTCGCTGAAAAATAATCCCACTTCTTGATAATTCAAAATAGGCAAACCCATTACCATAGCAAAAGGCTTTCCTAATTGATAAAGTCTTTCAAAAACCTGTAATTTTTTAGTGAACGGGGGGTTTGAAACGATATAATGATATTCTTCATCGGGTTCATAAGTAAAGAAATCCTGTCCGTTCCAAATATGAGAATAAATAACTTTGAAACCTGCCTCCTTCAAACCGATAACAAACTCGCTATTTTCGGTATCAAAAGGACACCAAATAGTTAATTTTTCGGGCGGTATGTCAAAAGTATTAGGATTGCATTTCAAATAAGGAATAATTGCATCAACAAGAATTTTTGGTGTGTAATACTCATCCTTTTCATTCCATGAGGATTTCCGAAGCCAAGTGTGTTCTTCAACCATAAAATCACCTAATCAAAAAACGATTTATTTTCCTGTGCAAAACCAATTCTCGCTTTTGCGAGGGGAATATATTCGGAAGTCAATTCACAACCGATAAAATCCCTATCCGAAATAACCGAAGCCATTCCCGTTGTCCCGCTACCTGTGAAGGGGTCTAAAACTGTTGAGTCTTCTTCTGTAAATTCCTCAACCAATTTCTTCATTAACTTAACAGGTTTAACTGTGGGGTGTGTATTTTTATTATCCTCAAATGCTTCTAAACCTGCATTCTTTTCACTTTTGCTTGGCTTTGGTATGTAATAAAATTGTGAATAATCCACATTTCTTTGTGAACCTTTCTTTCGTGCAACAATAATCGGTTCCCATGCAGGTTTTAGTGCCGTTCCCCAACCATCCCATTTAATGCCTAATTCGGATGCAGGTTTCTTAACTTTCCAACCTTTGAAATCATCAACCGATTGTTTCGTGCGAGCCTGTGCGCCATGCTCAACATTCTTCATAGCAATAGAACCAACACCGCTTGATTTTGATTCCCCTACTACAACACTTTCAACGCCTAATTTTTTGTCAATTGCTTTACCAATGTTATGTGATTTTGGGAACCCTGTTCCATAACACCAAGCCGTAATATCAACGATTTCAAAACCTGCTCTTTCAATAGCATGAGCAATTCTATGATGAGTCTTTGTAGCACCGAAAACCAAAAGAAATCCGTTTGGTTTCAAGACCCTGTGAACTGCTCGCCATGTAGCAGGGTTATATGCAACACCTGTGTTATCCCAACCTTGACCCATGAAACCGATTTCATACGGTGGGTCGGTAATGCAATTGTCTATGGACTCTTCATCCAACATATTCAATCGGGCTACGCAATCGCCCCCAAGAACACGATAACTCATAACAATAACTTGTCTGTATGGGTATTTATATGTTTCCTTTCAAATGAAATGTGAAATAATTTCAAGACGATTTAACCAATTTTTGTTTTCTAAATTATCATACCTTAAGTGATAAACAGGATATTCCCAAGCATCATTCATTTGCTTTACATGATTTCTTTTGAAAGAATCGGGCTTGACTTGAATGCCTCCAAGAATATTTCCTTTTTGGTCTTTCACCAAAATATCAACACCATACTTTTTATCTAATTCATCCGATGCAATAGTCAATTGACATTTCCAAAGAATAGGGGCTAAATCATCAATCGCTTTTTGTTCCATGTTCTGTCCTTGAATAGTGTTTCTTCCAAAAAGAATCAAAACAAAAAACAAACAGGTTTCAAAATCCCACTTTTCTTCGCCATGTTTTTGTAAAATCAATTTTGCTTCGGGTCGGTCTTGTTCGTCATAAATTGATTGTGCAACCATTTCAATTGTTGCTTTTGATTTCAAACCACATTCACATTTTTCGTGATAATGACGGTCTACTTCAGCCCACATTTGCTCTTTGTATTTGATTTCGGGGTGTTTTTGCTTTAAACTATTCAATGAAATACTTTTAGAAGCCCCCGTTAATGATTTTTGGTCGCCATCAATGATTGTTATTGTGTTAATTGAGCCGCCCGTTGAAACCCTACCCTTTGTCCTGTGTTTGTCAAAATAAGGGTGCGACTCTAATGAGTCCATATCCAATTTGTATTTCAATATACATCACCGTTGGATTCTGCTTTCGCATCTTCATAAGGCGAAGCAACCCTTCGGTATAACTCCAATTTAGCACATTCAAGAACCCCAATCAATTCATTCACTAAAGCATAATTTGTTCCATGAGCCGATAATGTCTTACTCATCAATGTTGAAATACAATAATTCATCATCCCTGCCCGATTTTTCGGTTCAGCCGAAATCATTCGTGCTACAAGTGATGTTAAACAATTCTCAAATTGTTCCCGTTGTGATTCGTCAATGTAGGGCATTAGTATTGTATTATGATACAACCTATCTATACCTTCACCGTGTCACGCCTTCTTCAACAATTTTACGGATTCTTTCGGGAATGGATTTTGCATACTCTTCATTCAATTCAATGAGAATACTATTCCTTCCGTGTTTTTCAGCAACGCCCCCTGTTGTTCCCGAACCTGCGAAAATATCAAGAACCGTTCCACCTTTAGGACTACCTGCAAGAATACATGGCTCAATCAAAGAAGGCGGATATACCGCACAATGAACCCCTTTGTGAAAAGAAGTAGCCGTTCTCCAAACGGTTCTTTTGTGTTTTCCATCTTTGTTCGGTCTAAGACTTCTTTCACGATATGAATTTTGACCCGTTCCTTCATCCCACTTTGATGTAGCGTTTTCGTCTTTGACTAATTGCTTTCCACCCCATCGGTGTAAAGGCTCGGTATATGGCTCTCTAATTGCCTCAACATCATAAAAATACTTCTTCTGTTTTGTCAATAAGAATAGATATTCATGCGAATTAACCAAACGGTCTTTTACAGGCATAGGCATAGCATTAGACTTTTCCCAAACAATGTCGTTTCTACAAATCCAACCTGCGTCTTGTAAGGCAATAACGACTCTATGAGGAACAAAAAGTAAGTTTTTGTCTTTGTAAGTATCACCTAAATTAAGCCATACTGTGCCTGTCGGCTTCAATACCCTTTTTAATTCTTCAAATACAGAAACCATGTTTTTAATATATTCCTCTAATGATTTTTCAGTCCCAATTTGATTTTCTTTTCCATAATCACGCAAATTGAAATATGGGGGTGAAGTGACTACACAATCAATGCTTTCATCACCTATTTCTTTGATTTTATCAAAGACGCTACCTACCTTGATTTCATACGCCATAATCAGTCCACCACTTGAATACTTTTAATCCTTTCGGGAATTAACTTTGCATATTCGGGATTCAATTCAATAAGAATACTATCCCTGCCGTATTTTTCAGCGACTCCACCTGTTGTTCCACTACCTGCGAAAATGTCAAGAATAACCGCAGGTTTTGTTTCATCAGTATCGCAATTACAATCTTTTACAAAACCATGAGAAGCATAATCATTGTCGCCTTTCAAACCGCTTTTGTAAAATACTTGAGTCATAGCAAGGTCTAATGAATCATCAAAATTAAACAAAGACTTCAATTCCCACCAATTTTCAACCGTAGGATAATTGCCGTTTTTCTCAAACCAATGATGACCTGCACTATCCCCGAAGTGTAGTTCCACCTCTTTTATAGTCATTTCGGCATTTTTTCTCCATTTTTGTAAGTATTTTCTAATTATGTCGTGATGTGGCAAATTCCTAAATTCAATGACACGCTTCCTAAATTCCTTTTCTTTCACCGAATAGGGTTTCATTGATTTTGTTACATCATCATCAATCTCTTCCTTAATTTTATTGACCTCTTCTAAAGTCAAGATTTTTTCAACAATCATCTGTTCAACATAACCTCTTCCACAACCAACACATACTTTTGTAGGTGTTGTTAATACACACGGTTCAATCAATTCGGGAGGATATACGGCAAAATGAGCCTCTTTAAAGGGCTTTGTATTTACATTCCAAATACTTCTTTTGTTTTTCTTGGATGTTTGACTAATTGTAGGTTCAAGAATTGCATTGTGATTGTAATAGTATTTTTTGTTTTTCGTTATTAGAAAAATGTATTCGTGTGCCTTAGTGCATCGGTCTTTCACGGCTTCGGGCATCGGATTGTTTTTAGCCCACACAATGTCTTGACGAACATACCAACCATCATTTTGTAGTGCAATAGCAACCCTATGAGGTATCATCATCAAATCCTTTTGCTTTAAACCCGAATTTCTTTTTTGAGAACGGGTCATGTCGGATTCCCAACCATCCTGTTTTCCTTCATATAATCCTCCACCATATTGTTTATCTCTTCTGCCGATTTGATTACTACCCGCATAAGAATCACCTAAATTCAACCATACTGTGCCTGTTGGTTTCAAGACCCGATGGACTTCACGAAATACTTCAACCATTTTCCCTATATATTCTTCTAATGAATCCTCAAGTCCAATTTGCTCATCAACCCCATAATCACGAAGTCCAAAATAAGGTGGAGAAGTGATAACAGAATCAACCGACTCGGATTCAATCTCTTTAATTTTGTCTAAAACGCTTCCTACAAGCACTTTATACGCCATAATAGAATGTTATAGTATTATGTATTTATATGTTCATGCGTATTTGTAAGCCAAAAATAAAACACTAAACGGCAAACACATTAAAGCCACCATGACTTTGAAAAGAAATATTTTCATGTCGTGTAGCATACCGTATATTTTATCTTCAAATTCTTTTTCATTATTCACTTTTTCACCACAGGTATTCCCATCCCTGTTTTCAAACGGGTTCACTTTGCCCTTTCAAGCAAGCATAACCCGCCCAATAATCATCAACATAAGGCAACAATTTGCGAGTATCACCATTTTTATGTGTGTGACCGCCATCTTGCCATGCTTCAATAAGTCCTTTCTTAATGAGAGCATTGATTTGTCGGGCTTTATGTGCTTTACAACCTCTTGGGTCACATTCAACATAGCCGTAGCCCTTTGCTATCAAATCATAACTGTATTGTTGTAGTCTTGTCAATTGCGGCATTTAATACAACCCCATGTTTTCTATACGGGGGGCATCCCCTATTTAATTGTTGTCTGCGAAACATTTGACTCTTGTTTGCTTATTTTGAACATTGTATATACTCAAATACCCCTTTTTTGGCTTATATCCTAACATATTCATAAAATCGGTTTCACCTTGAAATGTTGATGAAACAACCAACGGAATTCCCTTATACCATTCCACCGCATGAGCATGAGTATGCCCCGTAACGAATAAGTCGGGTGGGGTGCTGATAATCATTTGGTCTTCCTCTTCGGGACTCAATGCGTTTCTTTCACCCCACATCGGCGCAAGATGTCGCTTTTCCAACATTAACTTCATGGCTTCTTGGGGTCTTTCATAAGTAATGTCTTCTACTCTCGGCACTATGTCATCAATTCCTTTTCCATGATATGACAACACATCAATTCCGCTTAAGGTAATTCTCGCAGGGTTGCCTACATGAATTGCTGAATTAAACTTTGACTGAACCGATGGCTCAAGCATTGGTTGAGGTTCAGCAGGTCGCACCGCATCGTGATTTCCCGGCAAAATGACAGGCGTAATATGGTCGGGTAATTCATCTAATTTTCTCGCACAAAACTCATACTGCTCAAAAGAATTTTGAATTGAAAGATTCTCTTCATGTCCCGGATAAATCCCGATTCCATCCACAACATCACCCGATAATACAAACCATTTAATGTTTTGAGCCGTTTCGTCTTTGCTATTCATCCATTCAATCATTTTATCCCATTCGGATTCCAAAAATTCTTTGCTACCCATGTGAATATCCGATGCAAACGCTATACTTACGGGAGAATCGCCCTGTTTATTGACATTTTGCGGTAAAATTTCGGGTCTTACTACTCGGTCTACCCAAAACATTCTTCCATCATCACCAAACCTACCCGATACTCCCAACACTTCATCATTGAAAATTGTTGCACAATTGGGGTCATCTTTGCGAATAAAAACATCCATTGTAGTAGTTAAATCCTCAATAGTTACCATTTTTCCGCCACTTTTTGTTCTTCGGGCTTCCAAAACAATTCCTACAATGTTGTAAGTCTTTTTCCTACGCTTTTCTTTTTGAATCTGTTTAAGTGTTCCCGATGCTTTGAAACCTGCTTGCGACCTCAATAATTTTAGAATACTTTGATAACGATTGTAAAACAAATTAACTATATCATCAAATTTTCCTTTTTGGTTCGTCTGCCCCGATTGAAGCCCAATAGAATAATCATCGTGATAATCCGATGCTTTTTCCAACCATGCTTTCGTGTCGCCAATATCAAAATATGGTGACCGTATGGTGTGCATAAGAATACCTAATCCAAACGCATTTATTAAATTATTCAATCAAGAACCGATTTCAAATCTTCACTTAATGCAAGAACCGCTTGTTCTGCCTCATCAAGTGTTGAATTGCCTGTGATAACACATTTTCCCGATGAAAATACTAATGCAACCGAACCAAGTCCACGACCTACACGATAAATCAAACCCGGAAATTGTTCGGGTTCCCATTCGGTTCTTGTGAAGTCTAATTTGAAAGTCAATTCAGCAAGACTCAATTCTTGACCGATTTCATGGGTAACTACTACATTTCCAATATCATAAGTATATTCTTCCCAAACCTCATGGTTATTTGAAACCAAAACACTATGCACCTGTTCTAATGCACTTTCAATATCCTCAAGTGATTTTGCACCTGTTACAACACCACGACCACTACGGAATAGCAAAACACAAACTTTAGGGTTGTCTAATTTATAAGACATACCCGGAAATCTGTCGGGTTCAAATTCCACACCCGTTTCTTCCGAAAAGGTATGCAAATCTAAATATTCCGAAAATCGTGTTGTGGCGAGATAATTGACTACCTTCATACATTTAGATAGTCATAACCTGTATTTAATACTTCACAAAATTATGACTTATTCGGGTAATGCTCTCGGTTGGGGGCATCACAAGTGTCACAACGAGGGTGCATGAATGGATATGGATTTTCACATTCATGGCAACGAATCAAACCCTGCATCCTCAATATTTCCGAATCATAGGGTCTATTATCCCCTTCCGCATCATCATTGAATGCTTTTTGTGTCTTTTTCCAATCCTTTTCTTTCCAACCCATGCGATTTCACCACTTGTTTTTAACTCTTTCCATCAAATTATTCAACAATTCTTGAAGACAATTTGCACAATAATAGTGCGATTCATAAACAATCAAACCACCATTATTCTTACTGTAAAGAAAACCATCGGGATTCAACCTTGATTCAAAATAGGCTACACCACCGCATATTTCGCATGACTTCTCAAAGTCAATTTGTTTCATTACAATAACCCCTTGTCAAAACGATTATTTATACTTTACCATTTCATTTCCACTTCTTTTGAAACAAAAAATCGCTCATAAAAAGCATACATCGGAATCAAGTAAAGCGTCATAGCAATTTGAAAATGCCAACCTAAACCTTCTGTATATGTCCCCCAAGCATCATCTGTAAAGATATAAAACCAAAGTAAGACCATCGGTTGAAGAACCAAAAAGCCAAAAATAGGGCGGAATATGTCTTTAATCAAATCTATTCCTCTTCATCAATTTCCATGACTTCTCGCCATTCAGCAACGATTGGCTCATCATTTTCTTTCAAAGTTTCTTCACAAATCCATTTTCCTTCGGAAAAGTTTTCAATTGGACTTTTACAAGCCACATCACATTTGCATGATTCACAACGGTAAATCGCACAGGCATAACCATGCGAATTCCATTCTTTGACTAATTTAGAACCCCAACCACACAACGGACAACGCATAATAATCAACCCTTATTCAATTACTCCATAATGTCGGAAATAAAATATGTTGAGGTCTACCAAAAATAGAACCTCCTTCAATCCTTCCAATTTTGCCCTTATCTTTAGCATCATTGAATACTTCAAGAGTCTTTTTACAATCGTCAAGACAATAACCAATTACTATTTCAAGAAAACCTTGATTCCAAAAACGAGGGGCATAGGAAGCATCCATCAATTTAGAATCATCTTGACCCAAATGGTATGCAATCATTTCATTCAATCGCCAACGCTCACCAATTTTCATTTTGACATATTCTTCAAGGTCAATGTGTCGGAAATATGGCAATTCAATACCCAAAAATTCTTCAATAATGGGGAAATCAAAATTAGCACCATTCTTTGTAACTACTAAGGCTTCTTTTTCAACAATGTTTCGGTTAAACCATTCTTCAAATTTACTGAAATTTTGACGACACCAATAAGCATTAGGTTGATTTCTAAAAATCGCATCGGGTTGCGTATTCATATACTCATCAACAAAGTAAAAAGATTGATTTTTACTATTGTAAAGGCAAATACAAGAAATCTCCCACCCTTTCGGATTGCTGAAATCTAAATCGGAAATATCTTCGTTCTTTGTTTCAATATCCAAAGACCAAATCATCAATATCCCTCAAACATTAGCAACATATTCTTTTCTAAGGTTGTCATTCTTAATGATGGTAAGTGTCCTTTGTGCCAAACACATAGGGTGCATCAATTCAACATTGACAAAATTAGAAGGTAATGTGGATTCCTTGAAACGCTTGTAAATGTGTTCGGGATGAATCTTCATTGTAAGGAGAACCGTTTCACCTTCAACCATTGAATGACCGCAAAATTGACAATCGTTCTTTGAATAAGGCATCATCAAATCGGTTCGTTTAGTGGGGTGAACATTTTCAATTGTTCCTAATTTCTTTTCCCATTCAGCAGACCAAATAATTTCTTCCATGATTTACACTACTCCTAACAGGTATAAATACTTATCTAAACGGGTTGTATGGATTTGTCCCACTATCGTTATTGAATGGGTCATCATCATTATCTTCCGAATCGGGATTTGGGGATTTATTGATATACGGATTCATAGCATCAAAAAAATTATTGAAAAATGCTGAACCGCTTGCTCTATGCAACCTTTTGAAAGCCATGAAAAACTTCAAGACCAATTCATCGTCTTTAACACCTAATTCTTCGCCAATCTTTTGACGAAATGAACGGTATTCCCTTAGAAATTGGGTCAAATCCATTATCATTCCTCTTCATCATTGACCGCATCAGCGACAACAGGTGCGGAGGATTCAACGACTACATTCTTTGTAGCAATTTGATAAACACCTTCAATTGAGGAACATTGAACCTTGACTCGCTTTTCGGTCTTTCCGAGAACAATTCCTTTAACAGAACAATTTTTTCGGAGGTCAAATGAAACAGAATCGCCAATATTTACAGGTGTCAATTGAGAATCCTCTCTTTCTTGAAGAATGCCTTCAATAACGGCAAGAAGTGTTTCCAATTCGGGTGTCGGCTTAGTCTTGAGCGTGGTTGCGTCAGTCATAATAACTAATTGTCCGAAGGGGTATTTATACCTTCATTCATCATCCTCTTTTTCAAACCAATGAAAAATAATTTCATCACCTTCATAACCATAAATCCATTCAACAAGAAGTGTCGTTTCGCATTCAAGGTTTGAACATGAATAATTTGAAACGATACCTTCACCTTCTTTTCCGTAATCTTCTAAAGTGTGGTCGCCTCCCCAAATGGTTTCCGAACCACAGGTCTTACAAATTGAAGCCTTTTCGTCATCTTCTTCGTTTCGGTCATACAATATAACTTCAACATTAGTGCTTTCACATGAAACACATTTTTCTTTGTATTCACCAATGTTTTCAAATGAATACATTTCACCATGAACCTCACCGTCTTTGTTAGCATCAACACCTTCGGCTTCCCCGCAATCTAAACAACGGGCATAGTATTCATAATCCCCATCATCGTTTTCTATTGGTGTGTATGGTGTGTAAAATCTCATAATCATTCCTCTTCATATAATTTTTCTTGAAGGATTTTTCGGGCTTCATCAACCGTTCCTTCCGTGAAATTGGCTTCACTAAGAATGTCTTGCATTTTTTGATATTGTCTTTTGGATAACTTAGGTCTGCGTCTGTTCCTAAAATCCTCAACAGTCGGTGCATGATGGTGATAATGACCGCAATTTTCATCGTGAATATGTTTGCCTTTCTGTTCCATGCGAACAGGATTGACTACATTTCCTTCGGAATCATACTCGGTGCAATCCCGACAAAGACCTTTAAAACGCCTTTCATCATCACATTGAGGACAAACATAGGTTTTCATTTTCATTCACCCTGCTTACCTTCATGGTTGTTTTTGATAAATTGACGATGTTCCTCACGCAATTCAAGGTATGCACCAATGTTTGTATAACAAATATCCTCTTTTCGTGCGGGATTTTCAAAGTATTTTTCAATATAACACGAAGGAATGATGATTGATGAATAACCAACCTTAACATTATCATTCTTTCTGCGAAACATTGTAAATTGAGCATTCGGATATTGTTCTGCATAAATCTTGTTGGCTTGGTAAATGCTCAAAAGAACACCTTCCGATACGCCTTTCAAAATTGTTTCATATTGTTCTAATGTCATTTCAATCACCCAAAATCCATTCTTCATATACGCATTCTTCGGTTTCAATCCTAATCTTCAATTGGTCTTGCTTCATGTCATTCCCTTCCATTTACATTACTTAAAGTCTGCGAAAAAGTGGGGGCAAAAGGGTTCATTATTCCGCATTTTATCCTCCACATCTAAACAAATAAACCAAACACCATCTTCTGTTTTGCTTGAAGCCAATTCATAAAGTGCATCACCTTTTGCACCACAATGAGGGCATTCAATCGTTGCGGGGTCATATTTGACTCCATAGATGAAATCGGTGTTGGTCATATCCTCACCACTTCCTTACGGGTATTTAATTGTTTTCAAAACCAAAAACGATTCAGTATGGGATTGTCATTAGCATCCCCTCTACACACAGGACAAAGCCCCGTTTGTTTGTCAATCAACATGATAGGATATTTTGTCCGACAACGGACACATTCAATTTCAATAGTCTTCATATTCATACCCCGAACCTAAACCATAAAGCACAATAAATATGAAAATAAACCAAAAAAGACTCATCCTCAAACCTCCTTGTAATGAAGTCCACAATTTTTACACACTAATGTTTCTTTATCCACATCACATTGTCTGCGACATGGACCGCCGACAGGAATGTATTTTTTAGTCATCTAAATCATTAGTCCATGCTTTCAAAAATTGTTTGATGCTTCCCATAAATAAAAACTCTTCATCGTCATCATCTTCACGAATAGAAACCTTTCCATTAGGAAACTCCGTTAAGAAATCAATAACACTTGTAGTAAATAATTCAATATCATTTACCTCTCTAAAAATTGTGTAATTTGCTTCTTCAACATTGAAATAAGAAAATCTATTTTCTCCCTTACTGATGTATTCATCATCGGCTTCATAGCCTCTATTCTTAAAGAAAGAAACAATTATTTCATCATCAATTGCATGACCTTCATTCGGTTGAATTCCAACAAACATCATTTGCTCACTAAATCTGCTTTGTCCTTGCGAGTATTTATAGGTTCTCATTTTCTAATATCCAATCACAAGTCCTATCATGTCCTTCTTCCTTTCTATGAAAATTGCGAGTCCAATTCCCATACAATTCTAAATCATAAGACGAACCAATATCCAACAAAACATTGTTTTTGTTTTCTTTCCATAGGTTTGTAATCAAATAATTAGATAACGGACCACAAGCAAAAAGAATAATAATGTTTTCTTTGTTATGTTTCTTAATTTCTTCCAAAACATCTAAGTCATGTAACCAAGCATTTGTTCCCACTTTGAAATGCTTCTCAACCTTGAACGGCAAATTATCAATGTTCGCTTCCTCATGCCCCACAAAATAAACAATTTTATTTTCTAATACTTGAGGGAGTCTTTCTTGAAACCTTTCGTGGTTTGCATTCACAAAAATGCTCGCAAAAGTCAAATTTTGTTTTTTCTCATACATTTCATAATGACTCCAACCCGAAACATTACAAACCCTACATTGAGGACAAGTAATCCCCCAATAAAAATTATCGGCTTCATAACTCAAACAATCAACAATTATTTTCGCATTCTTTCTTTGGGACTCTTGAGATGGTGTATAAGTCCAAGTCCGTTTCCTTGACAATTCTCCATCACTACGGATTAAATACTCACCTTTCAATAATCTGTATTCGCCATCACCCCATCGGGAT
>Ga0222715_10000280_pt1 | contig 51020 bp, 55 predicted proteins | sample C33_9DmetaG_FD_165056 | JGI IMG/M metagenome (GOLD analysis project Ga0222715, IMG submission 165056) | Estuarine water microbial communities from San Francisco Bay, California, United States - C33_9D | ecosystem: Environmental > Aquatic > Marine > Unclassified | place: USA: California...
CTTAACGATGTAACAGAACCAGATATATCTAGCTAATTGATTTGATGATGATACAACATTATCAATATTAAATACTAAATCAATTTGTGCCGAAGAAGAAATTATACCAGAAGGTATATTTGTTAAATCACTATAATTTGTTGATAAGCCGTCAAATCTAGTAGCTATAGAAGCACTTGTGGCAGTAAACGAACCTGATATATCAGAAGCAATTTGATTTGAACTAGATATAAAATCAATACCTTGTACATTAAACGAACCGCTTACAGTTACCGATCCTGATAATATTGGATTTTCGTATATTGCCATCTACTGTGCTTTATATAGAACCGGTTACCCAATTCTCGATTGACTCATTCCATGAATATGACCCTGTATATGATCCTGTTACATCACCGGTTGGATAAGCAACTGGAGCCTCCCAAGTGTAAGAACCTGTATTTAGGTTCCAACTACTAAAAGGTTGTGGAGCATAAAAAGCATCTAATGTTGAATCATAAGTGTAACCAATACCGGCATAATTACCTCTCAATGCTTTGGTTTTACTCTGATCAACTGTTGTGATATCACCAGAACCAGACGCATTGGCTAATTCTAATGTTGCATAGATACTTCCACTAGCATCTTGATAAACAGTTGGGGAAGGAGTATTTGAATTAGCTTGATAATGTACTCCACCTCTGGTGTTATAAGATGTTTGAATCCACTTTCCGGGAGAATCATCTACAAAGGTATCAAAGAATGAAGCCTCAGCTACAATAACTTTAACAACTTTTCCATTTTTTACTTTAGCGTAGTGTCCCATTTTTATTAATATAGTTATATTTTATAAATATCAAAAAGATAAGGTTAGAGGTATATCAAATGTACCTGATACTTCAAAACAATCAGCTTTTTGACCAAATTTGTTAAACAATATTCTTTTTTCACTTCCTAACAAGCTTCTTAACTGTGTGTAATCACTATTTTGAGCTGTGTCATATATTACATTACCTGAATTATTAATTAGTGAGCTTTTAAGTTCTTCAGGTGTAGCGTTAGGATTTATTTGAGCCATTAATGTTAGCACACCACTTACTTGTGGTGCTGCCATTGATGTACCAGATATAGCTACTTGCTTGTAACTGTTATTATAGTAGTAACTATATCCTCCTATTTCATTAATATTAGAAGAAGCAGCCATTATCCTTGTACCGTGAGCGTAAATATCCACTCCAGGTCCTTTTTCTGTATATGTAGATGCTTGATCTTGAGAAGCATCGTATGAACCACTATCTAATGATCCAACTAATATTGAACCGCCACCTTGTGGTGATGAACCTCTATGATAGTATACTGTCCCACTATTTGTTACTGCAGAATTATCATAATCGTTACCGGTAGAGATATCTACTTTATGACTTCTATTACCTGCAGCTATGACAACATGTACTCCTTCATCTACTAATTCTTCAATATCTGTATCAACTGAAGTTATTCTAATGTTTGTTTGAAACGAACCATCTCTAACATAATTTACTAGTCCATAATTAGACCATCTATTACTAGCAGTACCTATTGTAGCATCTGTATAAGTTGTTCCTCTATAAGTCATAGAAGAAACAGATGTATAGGATAATCCATACCCCCAGGACATATTAACTATTGTTGGTCTTTTAAGTCCAGTTTTTGGATCTACTGGTTTATTTCTATGCCATAATTTTATAGCATCAAAACAATATGTTACAGATATTCCTGTACCGCTATCTCCTGCACCTTCTAAACCAGATACTTTTAGTGCATAAATTTTTGCATTTTTAGCCCAACCAAAATGCTTACCAGCAATTGTTGAAGCTACATGTGTTCCGTGCCCATGGTAATCTCTATAATGGTTAGCATTTTGTGTAAATCCTAATCCTGAGACATCAGCCCAATCTATTTGCTGTAATCTTGAATTGCCATTTTCATCTTCCCATTCAGGATGATTTGGTTCAATTCCTGTATCTTGTATTACCACATCAACTCCAGTACCATCTAGATTATAAAGATAATCATCTGATAAAATATCTGATGTACCGTAATTATTAGTCTGAGATTTAGATCTCAGTAAAGCGTAATTAATATGATTTTCTGTTGTACCGGCATTTTTGGTAAAAGTACCGCTTTGTCTTCCAAAAGGGGTCAAGATAATATCATCTCTATCTTGTGGTGGTATTTCAACAGCTAAAACATCAGGGTGGTTTCTTACTTGCTCTGCTTCATCGTCTGTTAAAAAGTAATGAGTTTGTCTATAACTTCCTAAACGTTCGTTAGCAACAGTAATATTACGGTTAGGTATGCCGTCCTTGTTGGTGATAGTTATCATATCTTCACCAAAGGCGGTGTAATCAACACCTTTTTTTAATATTACATTATATTCTTTTTCCATACTTTTTTTATGCTATTGCCCAATAAATATAAGATGCATTTAAAGTATTAATCTGACCGTCTGTTCGTTTTATTTGAAATCCAGTGGAGGACAAAGTAATATCATATCTACCAAAACCATTAGCTGATTCTGCACCAGTAGTGTTAGGAACTAAAATTTGGTCTATATTATCCCCCGTATCTCTTATATTATCCCAAATTGTCCAATTATCCGCTACTGAAGTTGGTTTTACAAGTATGAATTTTGGTCTAAAACCCGTTGTTATTGTTGGACCATTAGTTGAACCATTTCCTGTATAACTACCCATCTTCTGATACCCATTAACAGAGTGAAAGCAGTAGGCTATAATGTTTTGCCCACTTGTTCCCGAAGCCTCTCCTGTAGTTGTTGAATTTGCTAATCCAAATGTATTTGAAGATACAGAAGGGAAGAATGAAAAGGCTGTTTCCGTACTGTTTAAAGCTAAAGTATTATTTGGAGATGGTATCCCACTATGATAAACCCTCCAACTTGTACCAGCAGCAGAAAGATTTTTAAGTATAATAACATCTGGAGTATTTTCTAAACCGTGTCCAACTGTTTTTGAACTTGTATTACTACCCGTGCTTGTCCAACTAACAATACTAAACCCTGCTGCTTGATTTGCACTTACTTGACTTGTAATAGTTCCATTTGTGTTTGCTACTGCTGTACCTCCTGCTTTCCAACACCAAGCAACGTAGTTTCCTGTTGAGTTGAAACCCCCAGAGCTTTCTGTCCAAGTGAATCCCGTATTTGTCAAAGTGTGTAATGCAGTATTGTTTGCTGCAGATTGAGCATCAGTAGAGTTGGACTGCAAAAACCTACCATTAGGACGTAAAGTATCAAACCATCCATGTAAGTATGCATTATCTCTTGACTTAGCCCATATTAAATCAGGTTTGAACCCTACGTTAACAGAATATGGTACTGATTGACCTGTATATAAAACTGTTTGAAAATTATTCTGAGGAATGATAGGATTATCATTTGGACCACCAATGGTTAAAGTACCAGATGAATTAAATGTGTGTACTACATGTCCATCAGATCTTGATGACTTGATTCCTCCTAAACCAGATAATGAACCACTATTATAAGCAAAGATTGCTACTCCAGAGCCTCCTGCTCCTCCTGAATATCCTTCCCCTCCATTTCCTCCAGAACCTCCTCCTCCGGTATTAGCGGTTCCTGTATTTCCATTTGTATTCAATGCACTAACCCCGGTAGCTCCACCGCCTAAACCTCCAGTTCCGGGAGTACCGCCATTATATGTACCCGAACCCCCACCACCGGCATAGTAAGTAGCTGTTCCAGTTATAGGAGATTGTTTACCTATACCTCCGTTTCCTCCTACACCCGCTGAACCATTTCCTCCTACAGCTCCTGCTCCACCTCCTCCTCCTGAAGGGTAGTTAGTACTTGAGGTAGCACCGTCACCTCCATCATTTCCTTGACCGGCTGTACCAGAACCTCCTGTTTGAGCTCCTGAGGTTTGGTTACCTCCTCCACCACCAGAACCACCATCTCCGGGAACTGTTTGAGTAGCGTAAGAAGAACCTCCACCTCCGCCTGTTGCAGTAATGGTTGATATTGAAGCTCCTGCTATGGAAGAATCTACTCCGTTTATTCCTGAGGTATTACCTCCACTGTATGCACCTCCAGCTCCTCCACTTCCTACTGTTACTGTAAAGGATGAACCGGATGTTACAGAAGCTAATGAAGAGGATAAATATCCACCTGCTCCACCGCCGCCACCGTGTTGTATTGCGCCGCCACCACCTCCTGCTACTACAAGATATTCTATATCAGCAGATGCTACTGCTGGTGCTGGTGTTGTTTGTTCACCAAGTACTTGCCACTGTGTTCCGGTATATACTTTAACTACATTATCTGTAGTATCATGATAGATACTTCCAGTATTAGGGTTAATAATAGCAGATGCAGTAGGATGCTGAGGAAGATTTAAAGATCCTGATGTTGTTGTATCACCGTTAAGAAATGGACTAAATACTTTCATAATTTATGCTGTGTATGTTCCTGAACCGGAGAATATTAATATTGTATCTGTACCTGAAGTTGTGACTGTAGGTGATCCTGTTGTTGTGCCGGTATAACTGTCAGTAGGTAATCTTAAAATAACTACACCTGATCCTCCAGATACGTTAGAAAGAGCTCTATTTGCTATTCCACCTCCACCGCCACCGGTATAGGCTGTTCCATTAGAAGGTTGACCTTGACCGTAAGTTTTTCCATCTGTACCACCTCCGGCTCCACCAGTTCCTGCTGTACCGCCATAGGTACCTCCACCTCCACCACCGGCAAAATATGTTGCAGTGCCGGTTATAGAGGACTGTGTGCCATCCCCACCATTACCACCAGTACTAGATGAAGCATTTGCTCCTGCGGCACCTGCTCCTCCACCGCCACCGCCAGCATATTCATTGGTCACTCCATCACCACCATCGTTACCTTGTCCAACAGTTCCAGCTCCTCCGGTTGGAGTAACTCCTGTAGCGTTACCACCACCTCCTCCAGAACCTCCATATGAACCTGTTGCTTGTGTAGTACCAGCACCACTGTAGTATCCCTGTCCACCAGCTCCACCACCTAAAGCAGTAATAGTTGTAATAGTGGCACCAGCTATAGATGAAGCTACACCAGGAGCTTTTCCAGTACCACCTGCTCCTACAGTTATAGTAAAAGAAGATCCTGCTACAACAGCTTCTAATGTTCCTGATTTTAATCCTCCAGCTCCTCCGCCACCATTACCTGCTCCATTATTACCAGGTGAAACTGCGTTTCCTGCTCCTCCTGCAACTACAAGATATTCTATATTAGGAGGCGGTTCTGTTTGTGAACCTACCACTTCCCAGCCATTTGTATTGGCTACATACACTAAATCATTTGACGTATCTAAAAACATACTACCTGATAAAGGATTCTGAGGATAAGAACCAGTACCGTATCCGTAAGGTATCTGAAAAGATCCTGTGATGTTTAATGTACCTTGTATGTTTACGTCTTGAAATTTCATACTGTTATTTTGCTATTGCTAAATATAGGTAGGTAGAACCATTTGTATTAAATGCACTTGAATTTTTTGTTAACGTAAATCCCGTGGAAGTAAAATCTAAATGACCACTCAATGATTCTTCTGCAGAATCTAAATTTGCAGACAGTGCTTTTTCAACGCTTGTGTTTTCTCTTTGGTCATCCATTATATACCAATTTTGTCCTGAAGAACTTATTAGTTTCACCATTAAAAATTTTGGTTGGAATCCTAAATTTACAGCGTTACTTGATCCTCCATCACCTGTATAACTCCCCACTTTCTGATACCCATCTACGGAGTGGAAGTTGTATGTTATAATATCTACACCTGGAGAAGTATTAGCACTTGGGTAATCCCAAGCATGAACAAATGTTGAATTTATACCAACAAAATTGGTGCCTATGGTATAGTCATAAAAGCCACCAGTTGAATTTAATGCCCCTCCTTTTACAGTTGAGCCAGTACCGTTAGGATAATATAAAGTATCCCAGCCTCCAGTTGCAGATGTTATTTTTGTAATAACTAATTCTGGGGTTTGATTTAAACCGTGAGCATATTTAAATTCACCGTATTGAACTTCTGCTGCTGAAGTTGATGTTCCTGTTTGTGTTTTTACAATACTAAAACCAGAATCAGGATTTGCGGATATTTCTGCATCAAACAAATAATTTGTATTTGTTACCGCAGTTCCTCCTGCTTTCCAAGTCCAAGCAACGTAGTCATGACCAGTCATATTAACTGAGTTATCTCCTCCTACAGTAAACCCATTAGAATCAAATGAAGTAAACCTATTAGAATCTTCACTTGGTTCTGCTACTGTTAAGTTTGTGTGTAACCTTTTTAAAGCACCTCTTACTGAATCTTGTACATAAAAATTATCAACTTGTGTTCTTGATCTCAACAAGACAAAATCAGGTTGAAAATTTAATGAAGTTATACTCTGTGTTGATGATGTACCAGAATAAAGTACTGTCTCAAAATTATTCTGAGGTATAATAGGGTTGTCATTTGGTCCACCAACAGTTAAAGTACCTGAAGAATTAAATGTATGTACTACATATCCATCAGATCTTGATGATTTTACTCCTCCTAAACCAGAAAATGAACCGCTATCATAAGCAAAGATTGCTACTCCAGAGCCTCCAGCACCACCAGTTTCAGTGTAATCTCCAGCTCCAGCACCCCCACCTCCTGTATTAGCCGTACCAGCTCCGGGTGAACCTGAAAATCTATCATCTCCTGTAGCTCCTCCTCCTTGTCCACCAGTACCACCTGTACCGGAATTATCTGCTCCTCCACCACCACCGGCATAATACGTAGCAGTACCCGTTATAGAAGATTGTTTTCCATCTCCACCATTACCCCCACTACTGTCTCCATTTCCTCCTGCAGCACTTGCACCACCTCCACCTGCTCCATATCCTGAAGTAGTTGTTGTCCCTCCATCATTACCTTGACCAACTGTACCTGACCCTGCTGTTCCAACAGTAGGATTACCTTGAGCTGCACCTCCTCCAGAACCACCATCTTGAGCATTTTTATCAGCTGAAGTAGTATCACCTTGTGAACCACCACCCCCTCCACCACCACCTCCGTTAGAGGTTATAGTTGATATAGTAGCTCCAGCTATACTAGAGTCATTACCATCTCCTCCAGATCTCGAACCAGCAGTTGTACCACCTGTAGCTCCTCCAGAACCTACTGTAACTGTAAATGAAGAACCAGATGTCACAGAAGCTATAGAAGAAGATAAGTATCCTCCTGCTCCTCCTCCTGCACCATAAAATCCTGTACCTCCGGCTCCTCCTCCTGCTACAAGAAGATATTCTATATCGGTAGAAGCTACTACCGGTGGTGTAGGAGTTGTCTGTTCTCCAACTGTCACCCAGGCATTACCAGTATATACTTTTAATATATTATCTGTAGTATCATGATACATACTTCCGGTAGTCCTAGATACGCTTCCAGTATTAGGGTGACTCGGTAATACAAACGAGCCACTCACTATAAAAGATCCGGTAAGTTCTATATTTTCGTGTATCATATTATATAAATAGTTTCATTAACTACCTTGATCACTTACAGCTCTCCATCCATTGAAATATTGCCAACCTGTAAAAACTTCTAAAACGTTGTCTGTAGTGTTATAAAATAAACTACCTGTTTGAGGTGAACTTGGTCTATTACTCGAACTACCGTAAGGTGCCTGAAAAAAACTTTGAGCATTAAAAGAACCTGAAATAGATAAATTATGTGCTTTCATTTTACGCTGTATATGTCCCTGATGATGTATATTTTAATACTGTATATAGACCATCTGTTGTCACAGTAGGAGAGCCTGTTGTAGTACCGGTATATGCTGAGGTAAGTATTCTTAGTATTACAACGCCAGAACCTCCAGCTCCAGGGGTATAACCAGAACTAACATACATATTTCCTCCGGCTCCACCACCTCCTGTGTAAGCAGTACCAGAAGGAGATGCTGCGTTTGTAACTGCAGTTGCTCCTCCCCCAGAACCTCCTGTACCGGCATAACTACCATTTCCTCCACCGCCGCCTGCATAAAATACAGTACCGCCTGTGATAGTAGAGGATGCACCTATACCTCCGTGACCATTTCGTTGTCCACTGGTAGGAGAAGTTCCAGCTGAATATGCTCCTCCTCCGCCACCACCTTGGTCACCGAATGCAGAAGAAACTCCATAACCACCGTTATTACCTTGACCAGAAGTTGCTTGACCTACAGTAGAATTAGAACCACCATACCTTTTACCAGAGGAACCTCCTCCAGAACCTCCATTTCCTCCTATACCCCAATAGTTTCCTCCACTGTCGGACGTTCCTCCTTTTCCACCTCCATATGAGGTTATAGTAGTTAAACCTGTACCGCTGATAGAACTAAGATTCCCATTGGCATTTGTACCTCCACCTCCACCTACTGTTACTGTGTACTGTACTCCGGTTGTGTAAAAAATATTACCTGCTAATAGACCGCCTGCGCCTCCACCGCCGCCGTAGTAGTTTCCTCCACCTCCACCCCCGGCAACAACCAAGTACTGTAAACTAGGGGGTACGGGTGCTTCTTGCTCTCCAACTGTCACCCAAGCAGTTCCATTATATACATATAATATACCGTTTGTTGAATCAACAAAAATACTACCGGTATTAAAGTTAGTAATAGACCCACTATCAGAATAAAGAGGTAACTGTAACGAACCTGTTACACTGAATGAACCTGTGACTTGTAGATCATGATATCTCATATTACTTACTAACTACTATTATCCCACTTTCTGGTGTAGAAAATGTTACGGTTACTTGATCTAATGAATTTGCTCTTATTGAAGAAGGTTGAATGACATAATCGTTATTATCCCATACTTGTACTAAAACAGCTTTGGTATTATGGTTGTGGGTGACTATACTGGAAGTTACATTTGTAAACGAACCTGTGACAATACTACTACCTGCGTTTGCAGCATAAGATGCTGTAGTTGCAAAAGAAGCTGATACTGCTGTATCTGCATAAGAAGATGATACTGCAGCTGTTCCTGACACTATGTGTCCTGCTTTTGCAATAACTGCTTTACCAGATCTTGCAGTACCAAATGTAATTAATGTTTGATTAGCATTTACGTTTCTAATATTTGACGGTACAATTACATTGTTATTACTATCAAATACTTGAGTAATTACATTTAAACTATCTAAATTATGACTTATAGAAGCCGATGTAGCATTTGTAAATGTAGCAACTGCTGTTGAAGATGAAACAAAGTTTCCTGTATTTTGTAATATGTGTCCTGCTTTACCAATAACTACTCTACCTGATAGATTATCTCCAAATACTATGTCTACTTGATTTGTATTTGTTGTAGTTACACTTTGAGGAATTAATAAAGTATCGTCTGATTCAAATACCTGTACAAATACGTTTTTAGTTCCAAAATTATGTACTGCTGAATGAGAAGGTGCATTAGTAAATGTATCTTCAAAAGTAGCATATTGATCTATAGTAGCAGTTACTCCGGTTAATCCAGAACCATCTCCTTTAAATGACCCTGTAATTGCAGAACCTGATAATTGAGCTGAACTAGAAACTATACCTCCTGGTATGTTAGTTAGTTGAGTATAATCAGAAGTTAAACCATCAAATCTTGTAGCAATTGAAGATGATAAAGAAGTAAATGAACCAGTAATTTCAGATGCTATTTGATTTGAAGATGAAATTACATTATCAATATTGAATACTTGATCTATTTGAGCAGAACTAGAAATTATACCTGCTGGTATATTGGTAAGCTGAGTATAGTCAGAAGTTAAACCATCAAATCTTGTTGCTATGGAAGCTGATAGGGTTGTAGTTGAACCAGAAATATCTGATGCTATTTGAGTTGAGCTAGATATTAAATTATCAATATTAAATACAAGATCTATTTGAGCCGAACTAGAAATAATACCAGATGGTATATTTGTCAATTCTGTATAGTCAGAGGTCAGTCCATCAAATCTTGTTGCTACTGAAGCAGATAATGCAGTAAATGATCCTGATATATCTGATGCTATTTGGTTAGATCCTGATAGTAAAGTAGGCTTACCTGTAACGCCTGTGAATGATACGTTATCTGCTGTAGATGCATGAGATGATGATAATTCATAAGTTATCTCATGTGATGCTGAAACTGCATAAGAGGCTGTGATTGCATAGGAAGCAGAAGTAATAGTCGTAACTTGATCAGTGTTTCTATTACGTGTTTCAATTCTTCCGTCAGCAGTTGCAGATAATTTGACGTCTCCTAAATAAATTGTAGATCCACTTAAATAAAGGTCTCTCCAACGGTGACTATTAGATCCTAAGTCGTATGTTTCATTTGCTCCGGGAAGTAAGCTCCCTGTAATATATTGAGTGCCAACAAACGAATTAGAACCCGTTGTTGCATAAGCACTAGCAGGCTGTCCTCCTAAATAAGAAGCTGAACCTGATACTATATGTCCACCTTTTGCTACTACAACTCTACCAGTTCTTGGTGAAGCAAATGTTACTGTTACTGTATTAACATCTGTTGTAGTAATACTGTCTGGGTATATAACTGTATCGTCATTTAAGTAAGTTGACACAATTACATTTTTAGTATTTAAATTGTGTGTTACAACTTTTGTAGTTGCACTTGTAAATGTATCGGTTACCGTAGCAACTTCGTTTACCGTGATGCCGGTTAAACCAGATCCATCACCAACAAAGCTACCAGAAATATTCCCACCAGACACATATAATGATCCAGTTATTTCTGCTGCTCCACTATAAGGGAATCCTGCTCCTGCTCCAGCATTTAATGCATACGATGCTGTAATAGCATTGTCGACATAAAAGCTAGAAGTTAATACTGCTTGGGCTACTCCGTTACTATCTCCAACCCAGGCATATCCTTGAGCGATGTTGGGTACGTCATTAGAACGTCCTGCACCCATGATAACTCCAGATCCGTTTGAAGCATCTACTTTTATTACTTTACCTAAGTTTTGTATAAGGTTTGTACCGGTAGGTTTAATATTTGTGTACCCACCACTTGCTCCAACATATACTACATCTCCTTCACTAAACGTTGATGTGTTAACTCCATTTATAAACCCTGCTAATATTGCTTCACCTTCTCCTTCAGTTGCTAATGTTTCATTCAACACATAAGAAGCAGGCATTCTATCTGCTCTAGATGCTGAAGCTGCATAAACGTTTAATGAGTTACCTGAAGAACCTGAAGCATATACTGGAGTACCTTTTACAAGAGTTCCAACCTCCATGTTCTTAACGGTAGCTATAACTTTTCGAGGAGTTACATCTATAGTTGATGTTGCACCATCACCATTGTAAAATGTAATTTGAGAAAAATCAGTAGATGAACTATGGTAGTTATTTGCTGCTAAAGATGCTGAAGTAGCACTTTGAACATGGTCTACTGAAGCAGATATAATATGACCTGCTTTTGCTACTACTACTCTACCTGAGGCAGGTGATGAAAGAGTAACACTTACCGTATCACCGGTTGGTGTAGATATTGTTTGAGGAATAATTACCTCATCAGAATCATTATAAACAGACACTATTACATCTTTTGTTGCAAAGTTGTGTGTTACTGTTTTAGTTGTAGTATTGGTAAATGTATCTGATGTTATAGCAACCTGGTCTACAAATATTGATCCAGTTACTAAATGACCTCCTTTGGCTACTACTACTGTACCTGTTTGAGGAGATGAAAATGTTATCTTAGCAGTATTAACTGTATCGAGTGTTACCTGCTGTGGAATTATCTGATTATATGAACCATCATATACAGATATTAATACGTTTCTTGTGTCAAAGCTGTGGGTAACAGCTGTTGTGGTTGTGTTTGTAAATGAAGCTACGTAAGTTGCCTCTTGAGATACTGTACCACCGGGTAAGGTTACATCAAAGGTAGAACTATCACCTTTAGTAAACGTCATTGTGGAATTAGAAACCGAAGCGGTAACTAAAGAATCTGCAGATGATGCAGAAGCTGCAATTGCTATTGCAAATGTTGAACCATCACCTTTAGTAAATGTTATATTACTTCCGGCTGCTGAAGCAGTTGTGATTAAACTACCAGTAGCGGCATTTACAGAACCAGAAATATCAGAACCAATTTGGACTGAAGAAGATACTATTCCAGATGGTACGTCTGTTAAATCATTATAACTACTTACACCTGCAGCTCCAGAACCTGTGTTAACTGTTACGTTAAAAGTAGAACCATCACCTTGAGTAAACGTAATTGTGTTTAGGTTAGTAGACGCTGTAGTGATTAAACTTGCTGTTGCTGCATTTACTGAACCTGATATATCAGATGCTATTTGTACTGAGCTTGATACAATACCTGTAGGTATGTTTGTTAACTGTGTGTAATCTGAGGTTAGACCGTCAAATCTAGTAGCAATAGATTCACTTAAAGATGTTACCGAACCTGATATATCACTTCCTATCTGTATTGAAGATGATATTAAAGTAGGTTTACCTGTTATACCTGTAAAAGGAACTTCATCTGCAGTTTCAGCATGTGATGATGAAAGTTCGTATGTTATTTCATGCGACGATGATATTGCATAAGAAGCAGATGTAACGGTTATTGTGCCATCTATTATATCAGAAATAGAGGCTGTTGCTGCTCCTATTGCCTGAGCTAGTGATGCTGAAGTTGTTATAAATGACCCTGATATATCACTTGCTATTTGAATAGAAGAAGATATTAACGTAGGTTTATTATCAACATTTTCAAAAGTCACATATGATGAACTTTCTGCTGTTGCAGTAGTTAATGTAACTTGAAAAGTTGAACTATCTTCTTTAGTAAATGTGATAGTGCTACCAGCTGCAGAAGCTGTTGTAATAGTAGAATCTAATCTATTAGCTAATGATTCAGAAACTGAAGTGAAAGAACCAGATATATCACTACCTATTTGAATAGATGATGAAAGTATACCATCCGGTAAAGTAGAAGCATCACCTTCTACTAATACGCTCAACCATTTTGATGATGTATATATTAGTACGTCTGCTCTATCGGAATTATAAATTAGGTCTCCAGCCTGTGGAGTAAGTGAGCCAGTTTCGGCGTTTGTAAATGCATCAAGTCTTAAAACACTGTCTTTGATTACGACTGCATTTGATGCACTTAAAATAATATTATTGGGAGATATTAATGTAGGGGTACCGACACCGTTAGAGGAACGGAACGCTGAGGCTGTTACAGCATTTGCTACATTAAGAGAATTGAGAGCGGCGTCACTACCACTAACAATGAGTTTTTTCCAGTTCGGCATGTCTTTTTTACTACGGTTGGTTACAGGTTTGCCTGCCCACTTCCCTTACGGGCCAATAATAATCTATTATAAATAGTGAAAGGGCGTAAAGCCCTTCCTTATGTTTGTTGTAAATTTTTAAGTTTTTCTGTTAGTTTTACCCAAGTGGTGTAAAACATTTCAAACTCAAGACCTTTATATGTGGCATCTTGAAGTTTTTTAAGTATAAACTCAATTTCTTTTTTAGTCAAATCTGATTTAGTGATGATGTCTTGTGTAATTTTTGCTCTTGCATCTTCACCAACTATAACTTTACCTTGTGGTTTAATTGGCATAACTAATTTTTACTTTAAGTGTAAATCCAAATATCGTCTGAACCGTCTATTTTAATATTACCTCTTTTTTGGTATTCTGCAGAATCTGAATGGTTACCGTTATCTAAGTCAATAACTGCTGCTGCATATGCTGTAGTATTGGCTGTAGTATCTGCAGTATCAACAGAAGCGTTGAATCCCCATCTTTGTATACCAGCATCTGCTTCATAAATAAATGCATGACCTGCTCCAGTACCTTCGTCTATTATAAGACCACCTTCATCTGGATTAGCTGAACCAGAGTTTAAAAGAATAAATTTATCTTTTATTTCTGTATTAGTGGTGTTAAGAGTAGTTAGCGTACCATTAACTGTCAAGTCACCATCTACTGTAGTATCACCGGTAACTGTTAAACCTGCAAATGTTGGTGAATCTGTTGCACCTAATTCTTTAATTGTAACAGCTGATCCACTTTGACCATTTATTACTTGAACAACTTGACCTTGTGTGCTTGTTGTACCAACAGAAGATGCAGAAACAAATGTAGCATCTAGGTTGTAAGTAACAGTGTTGTTGGTAACGGTGGCAGAAATATTTGTACCTCCAGCAAAGGTTAAGTCATCAGATAATAATGATACTGTATCAGCTCCTGTTGAACCAGAAATTCTTAAGTCAGTTACAAGACCTGTTAAATTAGATCCATCACCTTCGAATGAACCTGAAAATGAACCACTGTGTACTAAGTTGGTAGCATTAGTTGTTGCTACAATATTACCTGTACCGTTTATAGGGGTGGTGGTTAAATTACCATCTGCTCCGGTTACAACACCGGACGATAAAGAATCAACATCTAAATTAGCTAGATGTGCTGATGACCCTGATACTATTATCTTTTTCCAAACTGCCATGTTACTATACTATTATATTTAATAAATATGTTGTTTTCACTGATTAACTCCTAGGTAAAGACTATAATCACTACCGTAGTAAATACCACCTTCAATAGGTGTTGGTGCTGCACTTTGTGAAAAAAGCTGCATTATACCTTCTTCATTAACTTTTATCTTTTCTTCACCGTTAACATCTATTTGAAAATACCTAGTAGCACCATTAAAATTAAGATGTAAAGAACCTGTTATTTGTAAATCCGTTTCTTGAAGCTGTACTACACCGTTTGAAGCAGAAATAAGACCATCAATGTTAAATAAATCATCTATTTGAGCTGAAGAAGATACGATACCGGATGGTATTTCAAGTATTTCTTGCCATCTTGATGCTGTAATAAATCCTAAATCCCAAATTTGTGTGGAACTAGATACTATTCCTTGAATACTGGAAGATAAAAATCCTAAATCAGAAATTTGAGCCGAACCACTAACTAAAGGTTTACCTTCTAATGTATCTAACCTAGTTGCATGAAGTGAAGCAGTAGTAGTTAGTAAAGAAGAAGTAAATTCTAGGTTAGCCGTGTCTGTTACTACTGAACCTGTATATATATTTAATGCAGAAACTGTATCGTCAAGACCTGAAATTGAAGTTTTAGCCGATGCTGACCAATCATTCATTGAAGAAGTCCAAAGAAGTATTTCTCCAAACTGTACTTGATCAGCTCCTTGTCCTGCCTCTAGTGTTGTGATACGGTAAGCCATATCACTACCGTTGAGAAACACACTCGAACCACTTATTCTTAGAGAACCGGTAATGTTTATTGCATTTAAACTAGGAGTTATTCTTGATAACTCAGTACCGTTATCTCTAAATATTAACGAGCCGGAAAGTATACTATTAAGGTTGGCCATTTATTAGATATCGTTTATATTACCTGTGGTTTCTGATGTAACTTTAATAGCTGCTTTAGAAAACACCTTCTTACTATTAAATATTTGTGCATTCACAACGTCAGTAACTATATGACCAAGTAAATTAATGGTAAATTCTGTTTTTACCATACGGTCATTACCTTGTACTATTTCAGTTGACGTAGAATAGTTATTAATCATTGCTCTAAATCTGTATCTAGATGGGTCTCCCCAATATGAATCTGATGCAAAGTTAACTCCCTCTATAATTTTGTTGTTCTGTTCTATATAATCGGTAAAAATTATACAAGAGTATGTAATATTAACATAATCTGGTATAGCCACTGCGTAATACTCTTTTACCGGGACTCTATTGTTTAGGATACTAAAGCGGTCGTATATATTTTTTTGAGAAAATTTCTTTTCGAAAACCCCATAGTTAGTAGGGGAGTTACCATCCAACTTATTTCCTAAATTTCTATTCTTTTCAATGTTATCTCTTCTAAATACAATTAACGGTGCCTGCATTTTGCCGTTCTTATCACGGTAGTAACCATCTTTTTGCATAGAAGCCCATCGTTCTGGTGAGCCGTACACTAATGGTACGTTAATCATTTTACCATTTTGACTAACTTGCGGTCTCAACACCTCGTTAAAGTAGTAGTAAATAGCTTCATCTATGTCTTTAATACCTATAGTGAGGTTTTGAACTTCATCAGTTGCTCTACTAACTTGATAAGCTCTATTTGTACTATCCACTAACGGAGATACCTGTGCAGAAACACCAGATTCTGGGTTAGTATATGTGTTAATACTATCCTGACGTATTTGAGTCTGTGTTTTAGGTAAGTTGACGTTATCTGCCATACTTTCTAGTTACGTGTTTTCTAAATTCTCTTTTAAATGCAGCAAAGATATCAAACAATTTGTCTAATTTCTGATCATCAGGATATTTTTTTAGTACACCCTTGTATTGGTTGTAAGCTTTTTCTATAGATCTATCGACTCCTATCAGTGGAGTATACTCTACATCCCAAGATATTTGTCCTGTCACAGGATCTACACCTGTTTCTTTGGTTTTAAACTCAGGAGCATCTTGTTTCCACTCTTGTTCTAGTATATCTTTTATTTTCATCTTACTAAACTTAATCCAACCTTATCGGCTCTTGTTAAATGACAGTCAACTATAATAGATAATGATGATCCATAACTTTCTGCATAGGAGGCAAGGTTATAACTCTTGTCTCTACCTAAGAATAACTGGTTCTCCCTAACAGTATCCACTTCGTAATAGTCATTATGCCACTCTACTATATCTCCCACCTCAGGTACTACGGATACATCAACTAAATCCTGTCTAATGAAGGCAAATGATGCTTGTCTACCTAAATCTGGTCCAAATTCTTGTATATCTATTACTTGATCACCTCTAGTTATAAGACAATTTAGTTTTACAGCATTCCAAAATGACTTTTGCAATGATTCCCCGTATAAATTAACGTCTGTGTCTTCTAAACTGAGTTTATGGTATAGTATCTCCTGTTCTACTATATCTTTTAGTAGTTCTCGGTTAATACTAACCAGTAAATCAAAGTCTCTATTAGATCCAAATAGCATTCCTTACCCTTTCTTAATTATTGACTTATTTGCAACGTTAAACACGTTAATTGCTTGGTATTTAGTGATTGCATTCTTTTTTAAAGCTTCAAAAGCTTCGATTCCATTCTTTTGACTGATTAACTTTATTTTTAACACCACTAAATGACGTGTTGCATCATGACTTGTAAGTGTAACGGTAGTTACTCCAGGTAAGGCACGTATTAATTCAGCTAGTTCAGTTGTAGCAATTTCTCTAGTTGTAACTTGAACCATTGCTGTATAGGTAAAGAACGATGCTTCTTGTAAAATGATATCTGATAGCTTCATTATCCTATGTAAATGGTCATTGGAACCTCTTTTAATGTTTTACTTAAGTTTTCTCCTTCTTGAGCTTTTCTTTCCAGTTGAGATTGACGTGAAGTTTGATCTAACATCTCTCTTAAGTTAGTAATCAATGCTTCTTTTTCAGATCTTGAATCAGTTAGTAAGTCTGCTTGGTTTAAAGTAGCTTCTGAGCCAGGTACTGGTACGGTTTGGTACTTTCCTCTAATATAAGCTAATAATTCTTTTGCTAATGCAAGTGTGTATCTAAATATCCACTGTCTACCTACACTGTTTATAGTGGTATAGGTTGGGTTATTATATGGTACTTCTGCTACATTGTTAATTAAATCAGTTCCATCTATAAAACTAGCAGCCTTCTTATCAGATACCTTATAATATTCAAATCTTAGGTTGTAACTAGTTTTAGGTACTGGAAATATTTTAAGTCTATTATTAACTATTTCAAAAGAGTATGATGATCTTCTTATTTGATCATTAAATTCAATAGCTTGTACTTTTAATATATCAAATGAAGCAGGCATTAATAGAAAGTTTACACCTGGACTGTATGACCCGAAGTCAAATGCATCCATTAGTGATTGAATTCCTGTTCCTGTTCCAGCATAAGGATCAAAATAACGTAGAATAGCAGGAGGTGCTTCATAAAACACTCTTCTAATTTCAATACCACCGGTTATACCTTTATCGGTAGCCCAAGCATTTAAATCGTACTCCTGTTTTGAAGAAGTAACTGCTAATGAACCTGTGTGTCGTGTCACATTGCCGCCAGTTTCAGATTCTGTACCGTAATTTTTACTAATATTAATTACTCTATCTAAAGTAGGGTTTACAATTTTATTGTTAGCCGAAACAGTACTGTCTGAACCTTCTAGTGAAAGATAGTTTTCTCTAATTTTGTATTGGAATACTTCATTACCATAAGTACTTATAGCTTCTTCAAAGCAAGCAAAAAATGAACCAGATTGTAGTTCCACATCCATCAATGGGTAACCTAATCTACTTCCACAAAATTTTGCTACTTTTACGGCATCGGTTTGGAAATCACTGTCACTGTCATAAAACCCAAATGGGGTCATTCCAGAAGCAAATGTTGCACTTCCATTCCATATAGTTATATTGGCCATTCTTACAGTTTTTATATAAATAGTATAAAAAAAAAGAGGCCCGAAGGCCTCTCTTTATTAAATTCTAAGATTACTCTTAGATTGTATTCACGTCAGAAATAAAGATCTTACCGTAGAATTCAGGTCTAATCATCTTCTTAGCGTAACGAGTCATTAAACCTTTTCTAGGAGTGAAGGTTTCTGGATCGTACACAAGAGGAGTCATCATTAATGGTACGTAAGGAGCATAAACTGCACCAGTTTCAAGGAATTGAGATCCTCTAAATCCTAACAAGATTGTATTTTCAGTCATATAAGGATTCTTATATACTTTAAATCTGTTAGCTAAAGATCCAACTCTTTGTACACCCATGTTGAATTCTGCCTGATCACCATCTGTAGCAGCAGCATATCCAGGAATTGATTCTAGGATAGTTGCAACTGTTGGAGAACATACTAGGAAGTTTGCACCACCTCTTAATGTTTTCTGATGAATCTTGTTAGATACTTTTTGTACTTTAGTACCTAAAGTTTGGAACCACTGACCTTGAGTGTTGTAGAAATCAGAAGTAGCAGTAGTCCAAGCTGAACCATTCCATACTTTGTTGTTTTCTGCACTCCAATGCTCAGTTGTACGAGCTTCAGAAATTAACATATCAAGAATCTCAAGATCGATTTCCATTGAAATATATTCACTTAAAAGTGAAGTTAATTCAGCTTCTGCATCGATTGAGTGATATGCGTTAAGATCTTGCGCAAATTCTGGAGTCCATTGTGCTTTTAACTTTCTTGTTTTAGCAACAATTGCTTCAGAAGCAAGTTTAACGTCAATTTCTGGAATAGTGATTGAAGTATCAACAGCAGCTGTAGAATCAGCTTCGAAGTCACCTCTATCGTTATCTACTGGTTGTTTGTGGTAAGCTACAGTGTGCGTATCAGAGTTTGTGATGGCATTGTTAGCTACTACGAATACGATGTTTGAACCTTCAATTTTAGTATATTGAGGATAAACAGCAATTTGAGTATCAGAAGATCCAGAAAGAATTCTAAATGCTCTAATACCAAGTGGGTCGTAATTAGAAATTGAAGATAAAGCAAAAGTTACTTCATCATAATCTCCAGGATTTACTCCAGTTTCGTAATTGATAGAAGCTGAGTCAGCGTTAGAAACACCAGCAGCAGTTGCAGTACCTTTTACTTGGTTGATAGAATATCCAAACTGTCCAGCTCCATAAAGACCGCCAGCAGCGTCAGTGTTAAGAGCAAGTTTAGAGTTAGCAGTAGATACGTTACCGTACATGTTATCTTGATCAGCACGTCCGTTTGTTGCAGTACCGTATTTGAAATCTAGATAAAATACTAGACCAGAAGGTAAGTTCATTGGTTGTACAGATACGAAGTCTTGAGCTACGATTTGAGCGAATACCTTTCTTACAAGAGGTAGAGCTACTCCAGCCCATTGCTCACCAGCACCAGCAGTGAATGATCCACCACCAACGTTAGTTGAGTTAGCTTCAGCTACGATTTGTTTAGCTTGGTTTTCAAGAATCATTGCCATGTTATGTGCATATCTTTCATCTTTAATACCTTCTAACAAACCAGAAGCTTGCCATTTTTCAGCCAAACGAGCTGCATCAGCTTGCATGCTTTTGTAACTGTTTGCGCTTTCTAATAGGTTGTTAATTTCCATGATTAAAATTTGTTATTTTTTTATTATTTAATAATTCCAGCTAATTTTTGCATTCTACGAACAGCATCTGATACTTCATTGATCACTTCTGGTTTACTAGCTGTAGTACCAGTTGCTTTTGATGCCATTCCTTTTACTTTAGATTCTGAAACTTGTTCTTTTTTGTTACTTACTACATTTTCAGAAACTGTTTCAAATACTAATTTCACTTCTTTTACTGTTTCAGCTTTGTCGAAAGCAGCAATAATGTTAACTTTTTGAGACTCACTTAAGTTGTTAGCCTTAAAGATTTTGTTAACATATAAAAGTTTAGAGTTAAGAAGATTAGTTTCGTGTAGATCTTTTTTAAGATGCTCAATAGTTGCAAGAGCTTCTTCTAGTTCTTCACTTACTACTCTATTGATATTAGTTCCTTGAGCTTGAGAATCAGCAGTATCTTGTACTTCTGTAGAGTTAGCAGTTGATACTTCTTCTACAGTTTCTTCTTCTTTTTTATCTCCTTCAGCTACAGTAGCTTCTAGTTCAGCTAAAAGTTCATCTAAATCAATTTCTTCTTCGTCACCGCCTGGTACTTCCATATCAGCAGCTGGTTCTTCGATAGGAGCTTCGTCGCCCATACCTTCGATGTCACCTGCATCCATATCCATTCCCATTTCTTCTCCTCCGCCGCCGCCAATTTCTTGAGCTACGATGTCACGAATCATGTCTTTAAACTGATCAACAGTTATATTTCCAATTTCTTCGTCACCTTCTACGGCTTCTTCTTCTTCACCAGCTTCTACTTCGCCAGCGTCTTCGATTTCGTCTTCAGCTTCGTCCTCTGATTCTTCAGAGTCATCCTCGGCTTCATCTTCGTCTTCAGCTTCAGCTGTTACTGTTTCAAATCCTGATGTGTTTTCCTCTACAGCTTCTTCTACTTCCTCTTCAACTTCGTTTACTACTTCTTCTTCGACTTCTTTGTCTTCCATCTCTTGAAGTTTAGCAGCTAACATGTCTTTAAGGTGAGGCGTTAGAGTTTCCTCTAAAGCTTCTTTAGCGTTAGCAATAGCGGCTTCACGTACAGATTTTGCTTCAGCAATAGCTTGCTTGAATAAATCTTTGTTTGCCATTATAAAAATTTTGTGATTTTGTACGGTTATTAGGAACCGTAATAGAAAGGTTAAAATACTTTTAATATAGAACTTGTCTATATATTCGTATATAAATATATACTAAAAACAAAAACCCGACAAAAGCCGGGTTCTAAATACAATGTAAAAAAAATTATTAAGAATCTAAAATACCCTTAATTTGTTTTTTAAACGCTTTTTCTTTTGATTGTTTACTTTCTTCAAGGTGAGAAGTACCAGCTTGCTTTTCGAATCCAGATTTTACTCCAGCTGAATAACTCATATCAGCTTTCATTTTTTTACATTCATCACTTGAATCCCATCCAGCATCCATACATTGATTAAATTTATCAATACCAAATAATTTATCGATAGCTTTCATTAAAAGATCTTTTAAACCTTCGTTTATATTATCTTCTTCTAAAGCTTCCTCATTTTTCTTTTTACTCTTACCATGAGTATGAGATTCAGAAGTAATAACATTTAGTTCGTTCACTGGGATACTTCCTACTGTGTCACCACTTTTGAAAAATACATCATAGTGAGTTACTTCATGTACTCCGTTTTCGTTTTCAACTAATGTGTGCTTACCTTCAATACATACTCCGTATCCATATACTTCATGAACTACGTGAGCAGCACAATCATGTTCAAATCCAGGAGCAGATTCAGTTGTAGTTTCAACAGCTTTATTTTCTGTTATGAACTTTCTTAAATCAAAATTTGTATATTTACTCATGATATTAATTTTTCTTTGTTTTTATATAAATATGTTGTTTTTTTACGCTCTTAGGATATCGTTAATAATAGAATCTAATTGAGTGTATTTTGAAATTTTTACTTTACCTTCATTTAGTGATATAGGGTTCATAAATGCACCATGTGTAGATGGATTAGATACAAAGTCCCAACATACTAGTTCAAAATCAGGTTGTACTTCTAAAGTACCTTCATTTGTCTGTTGAACTGAGCCGGTACCTCTAGATGAAATACCGATGGTATGACCAGCTTTTATAATTTCTTTAACAATGTTACCTGATGGTGTGTTTAATAGCTCTACACGTCCTTTTAGGTCGTCTCCATCCCACCATAACTCTTTTACTATATGAGAGGCGTTCTTAAGAGAGACTACTGGAGATTCAGGGTGATCAAGTTCTCCGAAAGCATTGCCACGCTTAACAAATTCGTCAACGTATCTTTTAGCTTCACGCACTAAGATATCTTTTTTGTAGACTCTACCGTTTTGGTTTTCAGCTTTAGCTCTTTGCATAACACCTTCTACTTCAAAGACTCCCGGTTTAGTTTTGGACTCTCTAATGATAGGTCTAAATGGCGTAACGTCTACTAATAATTGTGCCATATCTTAAAAGTTTGGTGTGAATATAGTTGATTTAGGTTCTTCAATAATATCTGTTTCACCTAATGGTCTTTCACCTGAATTGTGAGCATCAACGTCTGCTTGTGTGATTGTTCTAACTTTAGGTAAATTTATTTTACTAAAAAAAGATCCTTTTTTGATTACTTTACTAAGGTCTTGTCCAAAAGCTGATTCTAAGCCTGGGGCAATAAATCCTCCAATCTTTAAACCTTCTTCGTTTTCAAAGTTAGCAGTCTTTTCAAATACTTTGGCAATCTTATCAGACATCTTATCGTAGAAAGTTTCAATCTCTGTTACGATATTTTCTAATTCATTTACTACTGGTTTAACACCTGGGAATGTTTCGTATGCTTCAGCCCAATCGGCTAACTTAACAGTAGCAGCTTCATTTAATAGTGTCTTTTTAATAATAGACTTAATAGCTTCTTTTAACTGCTCTTCTCTAGGATCCTTACTCATTTTCTTCTGTAAGTAGCTAGTTCTAAGGCCAAATTTTTCTCCTGCTTTTTCAATAGCTGTATCTCTATCAACACCTTTATTAATCATAGCTTTAATAAGCTCTAATGCTCTTTTATCTTCTGCAGCTGCATTTTTGTCGTATCCTCTTGGATCATGAAACATTCCAATTTCGTCTACTCCTTTACCCATTGCTTTTTTGATAGCTTTATCTTTAGCATGCATATAATCATCTCCGTCTACATCTCCGTCTCCATCAAGATCTTTACCTTTCTTTTCTGTTACAGAAGCACTATTATAAGCTTTAACCATATGTACTATTGTCTGGGTATCGATTTCTCTATCTTCTAAATAAGATACTAGATGTTCTTCTGAGTTGATTTCAATCATATTATCAACAACCAACTGAGCATCATTTGAATCGCCGAATTCAGATATTTCTTTCTCTATTTCCCAAACAGCTTTCATACCTGGGGACATACCGGAAATATTGACTACTACATCACCATCGCCGTATACATCATCAAGTTCTTTTTCCTCATTCATAAAGTCTGAAGGACCTTCATAGTTAGCATCGATATAGTTGTGAAACTCATCCATTGGGTCAGCTCCATCTAAAATATCTTGTCCATGCATATCTATAAAGTCATCAACAATACCAGATGTTACTTCTGGGTGCATTGCTTTGATTTGTTTTACAGCTGCCAGTAGGGTTGGGTTAGAAAGCTTTTCAGTTAGTCTTTCTTTTACTGAATCTAGATTATTGTAGAATTCTTCTCTTTCATCGTCACCCATTTCGTCATTAGACTTAGGAGTGCCGTCTTCATGTTCACCTGCTCTTCTTTCTTTAATTCTTTGAACTGCTGAAGATATTTGTTCTTCTGTATATCCTTCTTTTAACGTAGCTTTTTTCATATCATTAAAAGTATCTTTATCGGCAGCTCCTCTTTTAACTTCTTTTTCTTTGTCGTGCTTATCTACTTTATTAGATTCACCAGCCATTAAGTTAACATAGTGGTTAGCGTCTTTTTCAAGATTATCTTTTGCTTTCTTTTCAGCTTGTTTGAATTCTTCTGGCTTAACTGTTCTTTCAGCCATGTCTATTCCCATTACTCCTAACTCTATTCTGATACCCCTATCTAGTGCATCTAATGAATAGGTTAAGGCAGGTCTATCGTCGTAAACTTTAACTCCTGAGAAGGCAGGTTTTTGAGCTTCAAAGATCATTTGACGATTTTTAAGGATTTGAACTGTACTATCAAACCCATCGTATTGAGAGATGTACATAGGGTAAGTTTGTCTCATTTGACGAACAAACTCTTTTTTTGCCATTTTACCTTCTAAAACGGCGTTATATTTTTCAGTTGCGGTTACTTGTCTCATAAGTTAGATAATCAAATCCTTTAGTATGTGATGGTCGTTTTGGGCGTTCTAGCTTCTTCCAACCTAATTTTGTTAATGTTTTTTTTGCTCTTGTTCCTTTGCCAAATGCCTTTGGTGTAGCATATTGAGCTCCGTCACCAGGAGTAAATGAAGCACCACCTATGTTGGTAACATTTGCTTCATTCATTTCTTGCATTACCTCTCTAATCAACTGAACTAGTTGGGACCTTGTCATAGGTTTTTTAGTTCGTTTACTAGATCGTAATACTGCATTAAATTAACTAGATGGTTATCTGTTATTCTCTCTTTATTTGATAAAGGTTTTATAGTCTTAACAACTTCATCTAGTTTGATCTTAACTACTTCATTTTTAACTTTAGAAGTTAATTTTTTAATAGAAGATCTAATTTTGTTTATTTCTTCGTTAACTAAAGTGCGTAAACGTGATTGTGAGTTAACTGAAGTGATAAACTCTTTCAAAATATTTTTTTGTTGAGGAAGTAAGTCTTTATACTTATCATTAAACTTTTCAAGTAAAATCTTGAAAGTTAAAAGTTTAAGATCTTTATCATATTTAGAATACTCCTCAATAAGAGTGTCCTTTACATCTTCTTCCTTTTGCGGTTCAGATGTTAGGTGCTCTAGTATTGTTGTCTTGTTATCAATTAGAGTTTGAGGGTCAACTAAAGTATCGTTATTTTGAGCCTCTAACAAACAGTACAGTGCTGCAAGAGCTTTATAATCTCTTACTTGCATGCCAAAAAACTCTTCTACGTTGTAGTTTTCCTTGATAGTGGAAATCAATTCGTATTTTTGAGTCTTTAATGTCTTTTGATCTAATTTCCTAGAAACTTCAGTAATAGTAGATACTATAGCCTCAGCTTTAGATTGAGATACATTTTTATTTTTTACAATAAATTCGTACAGTCTATACTCCTTAGACAAGGATGAATTGCTACCAAAATACTTCTTGAGTATAGAAACAGCTGCTGAGTCTTTATTAGCTAGAGTGTCGGCAGCTATTTGTTTTACAAGCAATTCAAAAATTAGACCTGTATTACGAAATTTCGAGTGTTTTATTTTCATTATACACGTTTACTATAATAAATATGTATTAGTTACCTAAATCTTTTATGTTATCTTCGTTTAAGAGATTAGGTTCAAATTTAGGTTCTTTTTTAAATACAATATTCTTTAATGATTCTTTTGTTTTATGATATACTGTTTGTGTTGCTAAATTTTCCATTACTGCATCATTGTCAGATGGATACCCTCCGTGCATGCCATGTACACCAAGAGGATCCATACCTCCAACAGGATTTTGAATAGTGCCGTATACAGAAGCTTTTTCTCTAGGTCTTCCACCTTCTTCTCCAGATTCATCCCATTTAGGTTCAGTTTCTGAATATCCTTGCGGTACTGCTCCAGGTTCTCCTCCTTTAGGAGTAGATACAGATCTTCTACCGTACATTGAAGCTAAGTCGTGTGGTGTACCGTATGTGACTCCTGATTTAGCAGGATCGTTACCTTCGTTTTCTATTTGAGCTAATCTAAAGAAACGTTTACTGTCTTCTCTAACTAATTCTCTTTCTTCAATATACTGATCTTCAGAAAGGTCAAACAATTTCTCATATATATAATCGGTAGAGAATAATTTAGTATCTTTCATTTGATTTGCAAGATCGATCTTTTCTTTAAGTAAAGCAATCTTTTCTTGCTCAAATATAATAGATGGAGTAGTTAGCCTAATCTCAAAATTAGTTAATGATTCACCAGTAAATCCTTGTGTATATAAGTGTACCAGAGCAATTTTAGTAAGCTCTGATTCCATAATCTTTTGAATACGTTCTACTGTACGTGCAAATCTAATATCTTCTGCAGCTAGTGTTGCTTTTCCAGATAAATCTCCTTCGAACCCAAAGTATGCTTTTGGGATCTTTAATGCAGCAAACATCTTAGCTTGTAAGTATTGAACGTCGGTTACTCCATCATATTCTAAACCTTTTGTGGTTTCAATACGAGTAGAAGTATCTCCTCCACGAACTGGAAGGTAGAAATCTTCCATCATATTCTGGAGGTTAAATCTTAAATTGTATTGACCATCTTCTCCTACATAAGGAGTCTTTTTCATCTGATTGATGGTCTTTTGCATGAATTGTTCTACTTCGTTTGGTGGAATTGAACCAACGTTAATGTAAAACATTCTCTTCTCTGGAGCTCTCATGATACGGTGAATTAACATCGCATCTTCCATTAAAGTAACTTGCTTAAATATCTTTCTTGCTGGCTCTAAATAAGAACGTCCGTAAGGTAGGTAATTTGTATCTGAAATAAGTCTAAAGTGAGCAATTTCGTAATTGTCAAATTGAACTACTCTTTGCTCAGACTTTCTCTTAGGTAAGTAATTAGGGTGTTGAGAGGAAGCTAAACCGTCTGGGTCTAATTGAAATATCACTTTAGCAGGATTTTCAGGATCTTCTCCTTCTCTTCTAACCATGTGGTAAACTGTGTATGGGAGTACATTATACACTCCAAACTTCTCTGCTATCTCTAACTTAAGGAAGAAGTCTCCATACTTACACATGTTACGAGTCCAAGACCAAAGATTGAATTCAATATTAAGTACATCATAAAATAAATTATAAAGTACTCTTTGTATGTTTTCATCTGAAGATTTTATTGCTAAAACTTCATTTTGATCATTTTTAACTGTTGCCTCATCTGCTATAATATCTAATGCAGAAGCTATAATTGGATCAGTATCCATTGCTTCATAATCAGAATATAACTGAATTCTTAATGTTTGGTAGTTAAGATTAGGATTAAAAATATTTTTGTTATTGTAAATATACAGACGACTAAATCTGTCGATCAGTGAATTAGTCTGGTATCTACCGGTAGTTTGTATCTGATTCACATCAGCTACTTTTAGTTCATCTCCTCCTACGTTTCTTATTACTACGTCAGAGGCAAACAATCTTCTTAATCTACCAAATAAGGAAGTATCCGCCATTACGGTTGTTTTTAATTATAAATAGATCTATTTTAACAACCATCTGATGTCTTCGTCACCGTAGGCTGTCTTAGTAATATAAGGATTTTCTCTTTGAGAACCAACTGAAGATATAACTGCTTTGTTTTGAGCATTTAAATTAGTAAAAGAAGATAACTGTGCTCTTGCTAAATCCATACCTTGTTGTCTTAACTTTAAAGCAGTATCTCTTACGTATAATGCTGTCGCACATGACATAATAAGGTCATCATTATACCTATCCTGTGCTTGAGGTTTACCGTTCTTCCAAACAAATACTCTCATTTCTCCCATAAGACGTTTAGATTGAATAGTTACTGATTTCTCTCTAACATATTCTATCATTTTAGCTACCACTAAAGGCCTGGTTCTCATTGACATAGTGAAACCTGGTACAAGTTTATCTCTTTCGTATTTATGCATGTAAGATTCAACTGATTCCATATTGGAGGTAGAACTGTAGTAAATATTTCTATACTCTCTTTCTAACAACTGTTCAATTGTTGCCCATCCAATATTAGCGTTTTCACATACCAGAAGTGCTTCATTGTATTCTGATGCTAATCCCACTAAAAAGTTACCAAAATCTTTAGGTGATAACTTACCTTTGTACTCTGCTACTTGAGTGCAAGTTTCAATATCAAATACGTGGGCAGCTGAATAATCAGCAGAGTCCCCTCGAGCAACGTCAGCTACTACCATATACGATTTCATATAATCTACTCCCTCCCATATCCACAAGTTTCCATCTACACCCCTTTTTTCAATCGGATCTTTTTGGTATGTTTGTTCATAATAAGACATGTCCTCAGGTTCAAATACCGTATCTCCTGAAGCTAAGAAATCACAATCACATTCCTGTCCTGCCATTCTTGGCCCTAAATCAGCATCCTGCCTATCTCTCCATTCTTGACCTCTTTCAGGATGTACACTCCATGGTAACCTTATTGGTAAAAATGAATTTTCACCTGATTCAGCTTTTTCCCAAGTTTGGTGAAACCAGTTACCAATACCGTTGGGAGTAGATAAAGCCATACACTGTCCCCCTGTGGCTAATGTCTGTTGTGCTGCAGTAAATGTTTCATCTACGTTTTCTATAAAAGCTGCCTCATCCATTAATAGTAACGATACTGCTTCAGATCGTGCAGCATCAGGTGATGATGATTTAGCGGTAACTTTAGAACCGTTTTTTAATCGTAAAGACAATTTGTTCTTTTCTGTTGATGGTAACTTTAACCATTTAGGTAATTCATCGTACATGAATATTACTTTGGTAACTAAGTTACGTGCAGTTGCTTGAGTGGTTGCTAAAGCTAATACGTTTTTATCTTTATGAAATAACATTAACCACAAACTGTAAGCAGCAGCAAGTGTAGATATACCAAGCTGTCTAGATTTAAGAGTTATAAGGTATTGGTGATCTCTAAATAAATGAAGTACTTTCTCCTGAAACGGGTAAAGGTTAAATAGAATACGTCCTCTGGTAGGGTGCTGAATATGACAATACTTCTTCATGAAGTATGCCGGATCTTTGGCGCACTTGATATACTCTTGTGCGATTATTTTTTTTATGTCTTGTGCCATAACTTTTTATCCAAAAACAGCCATAAAGTCTACAGCTATGTTGCCATCAACTATAGAGCTATGTTTAAGTAAATCGGCTGCTCTTAATTTTTTGAAATCGATATAGAAGAAATGTACATCTGCATTAGGTAGTACAGACGCTATATAACCACCGTTACCAGGTTTTAATTCAAATTTAGTCTCAATAATTTTAGATAATAATAAAGAGGCAGCTCTTTCTGGTGTTTCTGGGTCATGTAATATTCTATCTACACTTTCAACTTTTTCTTTTATATCCTTTATTAATTCAAATTTGTCTGCTGCTTCTAATAGCCCTGGGCTTTGTTTAAACTTAAAGAAATAACTAAATGCTTCTACTAGTTCGTCTGCTTTAAAATTTGATGTTGTAATAACTTTTTTAGTAGATTCTAAATTTAATACTCTTTGCAAAGTACTCAACCCAAACACAATGTTTAACATTCTTAGTTCCTTGCGTTGTTTAGAAAACCTACCTAATTTTATTTTACCGGTATGGTGACCATAAGCTTTTACTTCAACCATATCATCACCAATCTTTAAATCTGGTTTATCTCCTCCTCTATTATCAACTGTGTCTACAGAAGACTGTTGGTGTTGAAATAACCAGTATAAAGCTAACTCTCCAGGACCTATGGATTGATCAGGTGCATGTGGATAAATTTGTCGGAAAATTTTTGCATCTTCCTCATCCTTTATATGTAAACGACCTCCAGATGATGGAACTGTGTATCTACCTTTTACTGGAGGTATAGTATCTACATTAAGTGCTTTTAATATTTCCTTATCATAATTACTTGATACCTCAGTTATGAGTACTTCTGTGTTGTCTACAGGTGTCTCTTCTATAGGGGTGTTGTCGGTGAGTTCTTTTATTAACTCATCTAAAATAGATTTATCCTCTGGGTTAGATATAGTAGGAGTACCGGATTTGGATCTCCAAGCCCATTCTGTATATAATTTATCTAATACGTCCATTATGCTTCTGGTTCTTCTCCGTCTTCGAAGTCTATTGGTTCTCCAGACAGGTCTTCTCCTCCTTCTTCACCTCCTACATCACCTCCTAAATCTTCACCACCTTCGGCTCCTCCTTCGGCTCCAGGAAAATCTCCTCCTCCGGTATCGGCTGAAGCTATATCTTCTCCAGATGCTGGTTCTTCTTCTCCAGCTCCTTTCATTGGAGACTCTCTATAAAGAATAGCTAGTTTGTCTAAGGCTTGTTGGTAATCGGCTATGTTGGAAAGTAAATAACGTTTACCCATAATCTGAGCTTCAAACGTTTTACCTGTCCATTTTAAAATGTAATCTTGACCATTTTTAATATTAATTCTGAAAGCAGTAGGTCTTGGTGAAATCCAATCTATAGTGTCTACAAACTCTTTAAAGTCTTCTGTTTGTAATTTTATAATAGCTTGTCTAAGTGTAGGAAATTTAGCTAAGATAGTATCTGTAGCGTCTTCTAATACTGTTTCTGGACCTGCTTTTGGATTTGGGTCTTCTTCTGGTGTTGGATCTTCTTCTTCGACTTCGTCTAGAAGTGATTCATTTAAGAGTTCGTCTCCCTCTAACTCACTATCAATACTGGTTTCATCAACTATAATACCGTTTTGCTGTAGTTCTTCTACTGCATCGTGCATATCTGCATTATCAGCATTATGGATGTAGATAGTGTCTGGGTCGTTTAGTTCAAACTTTATTTCAGGAGTGTCGGCAAAGGCTTCTTCTAATATACCTAATGCTTCCATTAGTTCAGTACTCTCTACCTTTATATAATGGACACCAGTTGGTGATTCATTAAGCTCAGATATTACTTCAGCGTATGCTTCAAGTATGAGATTATTTAGCTGCGTTCTTTTCATCTGCGAATTTTTTAGCTTCTTACATTTGACGTGAAGGTCCTGCTCCGAATTCGAAATCAATACCGTATTCTTGACCAATAAACTCCATCACTTCCATAGCTTCTTCTTGTTCATCAAATCCTGAGTCAGCTGCTTTATCTCTGATAATGTTCCTAATGTCGTTTTCTACTCCTCTGTATTCGTTAATACTAGGATCCAGTTCTTGACCTTTACCTATATTAGAAGCCTTTTTAATCTTTTCTTGCTCTAACTTCTTTTTAATATCTGTAAGTTTCTTTAAATGAGGTACTACTGATTTATCTCCTGCTTTATATTTTTTAGCAAGTCTTTTCATAGTATTTACCGTAGTATCGTAAAGATCGTCAACATTTCTACCTTCATCTATATCATCTCTTCCGTCTAGCATAGCTTCTAGCTTTCTAATAGCTAACTCTATTGCTTCATCTTCAGACATTTCTCCTGTATGAGCTAAATTTCTAATCACTTGCTCTAAGTCTTCCATAGATGCAACAAGAAATCTATTCTCGTCCATCTCTTCTTTTCTTTTACCAAAAGTTTTATGAACTAAAGTATCTAAGTCTTTATGAAATTTAGTTTCTTCGCCTTTACTCGCTCCATCTTTTCCTTCTAAAGCAAGTTGGTCAATAGCAGGTTGTTTTTCTTCTCCTTCTAAGTAATGCTGTGCTGCAGACATATACTCTCTAGCAAGAGTTACTTTCTTCTGCCACCAATGAGGAAAATCTACTTCACCGTCATGCTGATCGTATTTATCTAACTGCTTATATAATTTAGCAGCATAAGTAATTACATCGTATAGGTCTTTCTTAAGCATGTTTGGTTCGTCATCTTGATGACCTACGTCAAGATCTCCACCATCCTCTACTGCATCTACATCACCTTCTCCTATTTCTCTGTCATAAGTTTCTTGATCATGATCCATTTGATCTTGTGCAAGTTGTTTATCTTTTTCAGCTTGCATCATAGCACGGATCTTACTAATCGTTTCTTGATCTTTAGGAGATAATTTTTTCATTCTTTCGTGTTCACCTGCTTCTTCTGATCCTGGTTTCATTTCTGAGGTTAGTTTAACGTTTACTCCTTTGTCAGCTAATTCTTTAGCTTTATTCTCATCATCAGTAGCAACCATACCTTTTTCAGCTTCCACAAGTTGTTTCCGTAATGATTCTTTGATGAGTTTTAACTTTTGAGTTTTTTCGGTAATATCTTTACCTGTATATGTACCGTCTTTTATTTTTTCTAATGTGAGTTCACATTTAGTTAGACGATCTTTTATTTCTTGATAGGTCATTTGAAATTGTTTTATATACGTATATAAATAAATAGTCTAAGTACTGCTATAGTTAATTACCCTATAAGGTAGATTACTTTTAAATAACGCATACCCTATAGCTACACCCTCTCCATTACCAACTGCACCTTTATGTCCCCAAAATTTGTAAGAGTTTTCAGTAAATGGTTTAAGTAAAGAAGTAAAGTATTTTAAAAATTCTGTATAATCTTGTAAAGGAAAGAACATCTTATCTTCATGCACTAAGGTAATATTATTTCCATCAATGTTTTCTTTTTTTAATATATTTTGAAAAAAATCAAAAAAAGAAATACCATTTAGTTCAATAAATTTTAATTTACCAAAAGTATTTGCTGCATGCCATGTGTTACTAAATTGTATGACGTCTGAATTAAAATCAAAATTATTAATATCTCCTTCGAGCCACTCTAATATATCAGCATCGTACATTAATACAGAAGAGTTATACTGTTGTATTTTGTTAATTCCGTATATAAACTTATCAAAATAGTTAAAAGTGGTCTTTTCGTACAAATCAACAGTAACATTTTTAAACATGTGTGGTTTGTCGGTAAGTACGTGGATGTTAAAGTCCTTAGAAAATTCTGTGTTTAGGAACTCTAAAACCTCATTTACGTAAAAATCACCTACAGCACAAGTAGTGAGTAATGGTTTATTTTTTTCTTGCACTTTTCATGTTTGCACACCAGTGATACATTTTACCTTTTTCTCCGCCATATTTTTTGGCTTTCGCTCTAAGGTCTGTTACAGATCCTTTACATGAGGCTCCTGATTTTTTAACTCTGCCGGGTCTAGATTTACCTTTTACTGTACCGTCGGCGTAGTTTTCGTTTTTAGAAAAAACTGTAGGATCACCTGATATCTCACCATGATTAAATCTAAGTTCAGATTCTATTCCTAATACTCCTAGTTTTGCTCCTAAACGTTCTTCTGTTTCAGAGTCTCTTTTTAATCTAGCGTTATAGTACTTTATATATTCTAAAGCTTCTACTTTAGTAACCTTCTTTTCATTTTCATATTCACCTTCTTCATTGGTGTAAATGTAAAATGTACCGTGTACATCACCTTGAAAGATCATTTGTATTTGATCATTATCAAGATTACGTTTACCGTCTATAACACTAATAACTGTTATATATTTATCAATAGTAGCTTCTTCTCGAAGTACTTCTTTAACAAGTTGTATGAGTTGAGATTTTTTCATCCTTTAACTTTTATACAGACGTCTTTTCCGTTTTTAGTACCGGCATATCTGTATCCTTTCCAGCATGCTTTACCGTCAACGCCTTTTTTCTTTTCTGTAATTTGTACTAATTCTCGTACTAAGGTTAAAAGTTGTGATTTTTTCATAGTTTATCTGAGTGCATCATTAGCATTCTTATAATAATACCGGCCATAATACCGAAAATAATCCACAATGCTCTAGTGACACCAGCTTTCCAATGTTCTATTTCAGCTATCTTAGCCATCTGCTGATCAAAGTCTTTTTGGTTAGATTGTAGGTACTGTCTATATTCAGTATTCTTATTTGTATTCACAATAACCCCATTATCCGGATTTAATAATGTATATTTCATATCAGATACATCCTCTTTCATAGATTCAATATCTCTCTGCATTTGTTTAAGTTCCCCGTTAGGCATGTGTGCTTTAACATGCCTGATTTCTTCCAATAAAGAGTCGAGTATTTCTTTTTGGGTCATTGCCAATGTTTATATATAAATATTAGCTAATGTGTTTACGGAAGACATTTAAATACCCTTGAAGATTTTCTAGTATTTTACTTTTGTAATCGTTAGACATTCCGCTCCAACTCTCAACATCACCTTGTTCGGTAACATAGGTACCTGTATCTTCTAATGATTCGATAACCCAATTTTCAACGTCTTGTATGAAACCGGCTATGTTACCATTTATCATACGTTTTTCGTATGCTTCATATAACCCTGCTTTTTGTAATTCAGCTTCCATTTGCACAGTACATGGATCAAAACAAAAGCCATGTATTTTATACATTTTTTTAGCTAACCAATGTTTCATTGAACCACCACAGTTCGGGCAAGTAAGAGGAGTACGAACTGCTTTTTTAGCAGCATCTAATTTAGTGACATTTTGTTTAATGCCATTTTTTATAGTCCAAGTCTTACCAGACTCTTCCCATATGTCTCCTTCTTCGTGGTGTGTGTAAGCTTTTTGATATCCTGTTTGAGATTTAGTTTTAGATGTATAATCTTTATTAACTAAATTTCTAACTCTTTGGATATCACTTTCTTTAAATTCTTTCTTAAGTAGTGATTCACTCATAACTATTTTCCTCGACCGGTTTTTCTAACGCTTGTAGATCTTTTAAAGTTTTGTCTACTACCAGGTGCATTTTTAGTATTAACTTTTTCGTTATTGTCTTTTTGATGTCTACTAGCAAAAAATTTACTACTCATATCCTAGTTCTTTTAATTTTTCTATAACATGGTTAACATCTCCGTCTTTACATCTAATTGCAATACCACCTTTAGATGTCCATTCATTAATGTTTGATTTTTTGTCATCTATTAAGATAGATTTTTCATTTGCATATCTCTGTTTATCGGCTGAATAAGCAAATATGACTTTTGGTTTTGGATTAAGGTTATTTTTAACCCATAGGTTTTTACCTAATCTTGAAGTATTGTCTCTTGAAGGAGAAGTTAATAGGTCTGGTTTGTATGGTGAGATAAAGTCCCATAATTGTTTACCGTGAGGCATCCAATCCATACCTACCCAAAATCTAACTCCTATTTCAGTATCTATTAAGTGCCAAAATGCAGCTATTCCTTTTTCTTTTTCATACTCTTGAGGATGCATTCCAGTAAAGTGTTCAAACCTTTTTTCAAAGTCTGTTAACACTCCGTCCATATCACAATATATCTTGTAAGGTGGAGTTGGCTTTTCTTCTCTAAGAGGGTAACCTTCTTTTAATAAATTTTTAAGACTTTCCATAACCGTTTTTTGTTTTATCTTCCCAATTTCTAAATGTAATATTTCCAACCAAGTAAGCTTCTTTTTCCAATTCTAATAACGAGTCATCTTCGTTGGTGTTTGATGTTTGTATATTTCCTAATCTACCTTCTATATTCTGTATGTGGTGAACCATTTCATGAGTAAATGATCTCATAACATCTTTAGGGTGTCTTCCTTGAGTGTACAGTACTATGGTATTTTCGTTAGGGTCGTAATAAGCTGTTCTTCCAAAAAAGTCAGAAGCTTCTACTAAATCTTTTTTAACTTTAACTTCTGGTAGTGGGGTAATTTTCATTCCTTCATCTAGCATGTATTCTAATATAGATGCCATATAAGGAGTATAATCGAATCCCGCTCTTTCACCTTCTTCTTTTAATCCTACTCTAACGTGATCTTCTTCAAAAGTAATTCTGTAGTATTGATCACCTAAGATCTCTCTTAATCTTTCGTATGTTCTAATAAGTTTTTCTCTGTCTTCAGATTTAACAACTGATCTAGGAGCTATTGGTGCTCCAGAAGAACCTTCTTGAATAGGTTCTTTTTCAAACCACTTATCAAAAAGATCATCAACTTTTTCTGCCATTATTTCAGCAATGATACTTTTCTTTAACATAGTAATAATTTTTAATATTTCTTCTCTAGATAACTCAGCAGGAAAAAAATCTTTTACAGTATCTAAATTACCTGATAGTATTGCTTGTCTAAATTTTGTTGCTCTTTGCTCTCCAGAACCCGTAATTACTAAACCTTTAACATTAGGGGTATTTTTGTATGTTGTAATACGTCTAAGATCCTGTATATCTTCTTGTCCCCTAACTCCAGTAACTGCATAAAAACTAATATTAGGGTTAGCCTTAGCATAATCCTTGGCAGCAAACATAGGGTTTTTTTGACCATCCATTATTTCAACTCCTGGTAAATGTTTAGCATACATTTTCCATACAGCAGTTGACTCTTCCTTAGTCAATCCATTTCTTTCTCCTCCTCCAATAAAAACCAGTACTTTTGATATAGGTTCAACTTTATCACTTTCTCCAGACAATGCTGCTTTACCTACATCTTTATATGACTGTACATCATATAACTTTCCACCGTGAGAACCATTCAGTAGTTTTTTTACAACTTCAAAATGACCTCTATGAGGTGGTTTAAATGCTCCTGGGTAAAGTGCTACTGCCATTATGATAAGAAGTTTTGAATATTTTGATCTATCTCAGCTGGAGTAGAATGTTGTAATATAGCTTGGAAAGTGGGACTATAGAGCATTTCAGCAATATTTTCAAGGATGTCATTCTCTCTTTCACTGGTTTTTTCTTTTTCAGCTCTATACTTTTTAACCGCATCTCTTAATTTATCTTCTCCAGGTCCAACTCCATTGGCTTGGTAAGCTTTTAAAAACACCTTTTTAAGTGCTTTATCTTCTGATCTATTATCTTTATTATAATCTATATTGGCAGTTGCTTTAAGAAACTCTTCTTCTTCTTGTTTAGACATTTCAACAGGTACAAAAAATGATGAACCACCAATATCATTTTTATTATTATAATTTTGAAGATAATCTTTAATACCCTGTACGCCGTTTTTGGCTGCTGTGTCAAATCCTTCTACTTCGTCTTTATATTGTCCACCTCTATCGTTAATAAAAATTGACATATTACCACCAGTCATTTTTTGATAATCTTTTATTAACTGGTATACATTACGCCAAGTTGAAAAAACTGCTGATGAAGGTACCTGTCTTTTACGTCCAGCATTTGCAATATAAGCAATCATAGGGTGGGTATAAACCATCACCATGTAGACATCATATCCTTTATTAATAATGTCTTTAACCTTTTTAGGGTTAGATGCAGTGGTATCCCAAACAAAGCTAGTTTTGTCGTCTGTTAATTGGTCTGCTTCCTTGTTCGCTAGAGCGACGCCCGACGTTAGTTTGTTGTATGCTGGACTCTTTGGATCCTCCACGTATTTGTCTGGGTTGACTAGGGGGAGTGATCCTAGATCGAGTTGGTTGAGAAGGTATGACTTCCCTGTTCCAGCTCCTCCTGCCATTACTACGATCTTGGGACGGTTGCGTGCTTCTAGGATTAGTGTTGATAATTTCATTTCTTCTTCCGTTTATTCTGACTCTTGGTTGTTCTGATCTTGGTCTAACTTGTGGAATTTCACGTCGTGGTATGTACCTTGTCTCAGGTTGATAATAATACCTTTGGCGATACCAATATGGACGATACCAATCATTATACCAAATGCTATAAGTGGGGTAACGTAATCTCCAATCACTCCAGTAATACCAACTATTGTTTCCATAGTAAAATTGCCAATCAGAAAATGTATTATAGTTATACTGACGTTGTAACTCTGAGATTGGAACTTGTATTGTATCTCCGGCCTTTGTCACTGCCAGTACGTTTTCTACTTCGTAACGAGCTACCGTATATGTTCCGCAGCTTGTTATAGAAACGAGTATTAACGCTAAGATACAAAGTTTTCTCATAGTTTTAATGTCGTTGGATAACTATTATAAATAGGTTCGGTAGTAGGATGATCTATTTTATAAAAGTTATAAATAGATTTAAACAGTGCAAAATTCTTATCAATATCATCGATTACTTTAACTTGCCAACCTCTTCCTTGATACACACCTTCTTTCTTTGATGCAGATCTTGTATGTGATTTCAACCAAAGTATTCCAGTACGGTCTATTTTTATACCTCTCATTTCCTCAATAGCTTTAGCATACGCAGCTAACTGAAGGTTATATGAAGAATGAAGATGTTTAGATGTTTTAATATCTAAAAGCCAAACTTCATTATCCATTTTGACTAAAAGGTCAGCAGTACCGGCATATTGATGTTCATCAGAGTATACAAAATCTTCCGAAGATATCAGTTCAGGTTTATGGGTTAACCAAAATTCATGAAAACGTAAAATCATTTCCCACACTATTTGGGAGTATTTTGCTTTGCCGTAATCATCCATCCAAGATACTTCTTCACCTAAAACTAAAGCTTCTGCTGCTTCATGTACTTGGGTTCCTTCTTTTGCAGCATGACGAGCAATGAGGTCGGCATTATGACCTACGTCTTTCAACCAATTTTCAAAAAATTGATTTCTTGGCATGTATTGGAGTATGGTGGTTACGGATGGATAATACACGCCTTCCGACCTCTTATAAACTCGTCTATCTAAAAAATTAATCTGCTGTAATTGTGCATTAAAATCTAATCGTTGATTAGAATGTTCTTTTAGGATATTTGTTCCTTGTTTAATCATAAATCTAATTTGTGCAGCATAAGTTTAGAAAAATCTAACTGTTCTGCAGATTGAATATGCTTAGTAAAAAATTCAAAACCCATCTCAGATGGATCTTTATCTGGTAAATCTACCAAAAATACTCTTTTACCTTCACTTAAAAATTGTTCAGCTATTTGTAATGCTTTTTTTCTAGCATCTTGATCTAATGCTATGTATATGTCTTTTAATGGACTGGTAATTATTTGTTTGTGTAGTGATGTTGATATACTTTTCCCTAAAATAGGAATAGCATTTCTGCGTATAGACATAGCGTCAAAAACACCTTCACACAAAATAATTGGTTGAGCCCAGTTTATTAGGTTTTCGAAAAATATTATGTCTTTTGAAGCTTCGGGGTTTTTGTATTTAAAATAGTTCCCATCAAAAGCTCGTGCAACAAAAAAATTGAGTTGACCGGATTCAGAATAACTTGGGATAATAACTCTTCCTCCATATTCTCCACTTGTTGCGTATCCAATGCTATATTTAATAAAATCATTTGTACTAAGTCCTCTCTCATGTAAATATTTTCTGACTAAGTTAGCAACTACTGATGTTTGTGAAGCGGAATATAAAGGTTGATATTCTTTCGGTAATTCTATTATAGATAGTTGTTTATATTCAATGTACGTACCTTTAGGAAGATACTTAAGTATGTCTGCAGCTTGTTCCTTAGGAGTTTTTAGCTGATATAAAAGAGATTTAATTGTTCTACCTCTTGTTTGACATACCCAACATTCCCAAGGGTTATTACCCTCTTCATTGGTTGCTAGATTAATTTCTAATTTAGGTTTACGATGATTGCAAAAAGGACAGTGGAAAGCATAGTTATCTCTAGCTCTCTTATGGCTTTTGCCCAATATATTTTCAATGGATCCTAAAAGGAAAGTATAATCCATAACCAGTCCGTATCTTCAATAAGATAAGAACTTTATTTAAAACAAACAACTTATATTTCGTTATTTTGTAATAATTCACCAATCGCTGCAGAAACTGATTGGAATAATAGTGTTCTATTATCTATATCAAGATAGTCTTCAAGTTTGTCAGTAATAGCTTCTGCAAGTTTTACTACATCAGCATTTGAGAGATTTAACTCTTCTCTTACTATAAACTTTTTGTTTTCTAATATGATTTTTGATAGTTTCATATTTCAAATTCAAATTCTATATTAGGGTAGTAGTATCTTTCTTTATCATAATCAGCAAAGTTAGCACCTCCTGTTATCTTAAAACCTTTGGCAGATAGGAAATTTTTCATGTTCTGGTATTCAGATGGTCTAATATCTTCTCTACTTTTAATGGTTACTTTACCAATAGCTTTATCACCGTTTGAATGTTGAATTATATGAACATGTATATCGTCACGATTGTAAGTATCTCTCATCTCATTTTGCAAATCTTGAGCTTCAGTTTTGAACTTACCGTAATAATCGTCTTCTAATATAATTCTACTTAATTTCATTTTCCTTGTCCTACGTATATCTTTTTATAGTTCTTAGAACTTTTTAATTTCGATGTTTTAGACTTAGCATGTATGCCTGGTCTTTTTCTTTTAGCTTTCGGTTTGTAACTTACAATGTCGTAACCGCTTTTTTTCTTAGCCATTTAATTTCCAAATCTTTAAAACCAAATCACCACTTCCTTTAATGAGACGGTGATATGTCTCTTTTGGTATAAATAGTTTATTATTTTGTAATTGACGTGGGGTATCATTATCTAACTGAAATAACCAATCTGTATCGTGTGTGGGTTGTATCCAACGATCTTCTTTATCTCTATGCCAAACGAATTCAAATGAGGGAGTAGATTGTAGAAACTCTCTAATAATATAACCTTCTTTTATTTCCTCTTTATAAGGACGCATTTAAAGCCTTTAAAACCTGTTCATTATTCTTTAATAAAGATAATGATTTTTTTTGAGACTTCCTACGTTTAGGGTATTTAGTTGTCTGCGGGGATGAGTGAGAACCTCTTGCCATTACCAGTAACCTGAGAAGTTAGAACTACCACCTAATGATTTCCAGTAACGTCCAATGTTACAAGACCAGTAGCCAGCTTTTGTTTTATCTTTTTTAGTTGCACATTTATGTCTTGCAGCAAATGAAGCTCTTGCTCCTTTTTGTTTAAACTTAACAGAAAGACCTGTGTCACCAAAAGATACTTTTTTTACATTACCTTTTTTAGACTTTACATAAACGTAGAATTTTTTACTACCACCACGTTTAGGTTTATTCAGCTGTACCTTTTTGCCTTGATATTCAGCTTCATTCATATACCCTACTGAGGCTTTTAAGAGATCAAATCCATTATAATCAAATGATTCATTTTGAATTTGAACTGCTTTTCTAAATTTGTCCATATCGATTTGGCCTCCAATTGACTCTACTAACTCTTTGATCATGTCAAAGTCAATCATCTCTTCTATTGAAAGAGCTTCGTCAATTGTATCCTCGTTCTCAATCATCTCGTCAATTAGTGCGCCAATTTCGAATAGTGGATTATATTTTGTTGAGACCATAGGAAGATCTAAAGGAACTTTCATTCCATTGTAGTCTCCATACTCTCCTATATCTGTTGTTTCTAAAAGATGTTCATCTTCTTCGTTTAATGTAATATAACCGTCTCTCCAAGCTTCTCTTGCCTCAGCAAATAATTGTATAAAGGCATCGCTAGAATAACGGTAGACATGTTCAGATAAAGTGAGTCCATTATCTATGTGATACTGCAATGAAGGGTAGCCGATAATTTCTTTTAGTCTAATCATTTTTAAAATCTTTTCTGTAAAACTTTCCTAATATATTGTCATTAATAAATTGATGACTATATGTCTCTAGAACGTCATTTATAAATAGGTGTTTGCATTCATAATACGTTAAGAGCTTCTTATTAGGTACTAAATCAAGTATTTTACGTTCAAAATCTTTTCTAAGATCAGTAGACTCTTTTACATATTTTATAATAGTGGGATGAGAACCGTAGTACTCTTTCCAATCAGATTCGGTAACTACTTTTTGCTTTAACGGTACCCGTCCACCGATGCCTTTTTCTTTTCTTTCTTCACGCAAGGCTTCTAATGCTCGTTTACCAAGCTTTTTGTTTCTTTCAAAATAAAGGACTTTTTTGCCTATGTACTTTAGGCCGGTAGGTTTGTGATACACCTCATAGATAAATCCATAAGTGCCTTCTGGGAAGTCTGATATATCGTTGAAGATCCTACCCTGGTAAGTCCAGGTAGGGTAAGTCATTTCCATATAATTTGGTTTCTGTCGCTAGAGCTTTGACTTCAGCTCATCGATTTGTAACTGCTGTTCTTTTACAGCTTGAATCAATAACGCGACAATTTTTTCATAACGAACTGCCTTATAGCCATTATCTCTATTGACTACTATTTCTGGCAGCACTTTTTCGATCTCTTGAGCGATAACACCAATATCGTGACCGCTATGCTCAGAATTATCATTCCAATCAAATTCATATCCTCCTATTTGATTTACTTTATCTATTGCCCCTACTATGGGTGTAATATTATCTTTTAATCTTTCATCAGATGAATAAAATGCTGTTATATCTCCGATAGAAGTTACACTGCCTGAAAAATATGCACCTGATGCAGAAACAAATCCTGTAATATTGAGATTACCAGTTGTGTTTATGTTACCAGATCCTGATATATTACTGTTGTTTAAATCTAAATTACCTCCTAACTGTGGTGTAGTATCTTCTGACAGGTTAAGTAACCCTGTATCTGATCCAGTTATAATAGTTATATCGAACGTTGATGAATCTCCTTTAGTGAACGTTATTACATTTTGATCAGCAGATGCTGTTGTAATTAAACTACCTGTTGAAGTTAATGTAAAAGAACCGGTATCAACCGTTACGGAAAAAGTACTTAAGTCACCTTTAGTAAACGTTATTATATTTGTGGAAGAGGATGCAGTAATAATTCTAGCATCTAATCTTTCTGCAACAGAAGAACTTAACTCAGTAAATGAACCTGTTATATCACTAGCTAATTGAACCGATGATGAAACTAAGGTTGGTTTATTAACCAATGTGTTGAAATCTGTTGAACCTGTTATTCCATTTGATACAGACACTTTACCGGTAAATATATGTGTGTCATCTTCTGTATCTCCAAATTGGGTACTACCAGATTGGTACACTATTGAGGAAGTAGTAATTGTAGTAATAAATTGTTCTGCTCTTAAATTACCATCAATGGTTACATCTCCAGTTATTTTTGCTGAACCTGTAATAGAAACATGTCCTGTTGTTGATGTATCTCCAACAATAATAGAAGAACCTGTTAATTTAAGGGTACTATTTTGATAATCAAATCTTAAGTCAATTGAACCGGTATGAACTGCATTAGCACCAGATATAGCATTACCGGATTTAAGTTGAATATATCCATCTTTACCAGATGGGGGGTCTACTGGAAAGCTGATTGAGCTAGAAAGTGCAGTGTATTTATGAAACTTTACAGCACTACCTTCTACAGATGCAGAGTAGAAAAACTCTTTAAAATTCTGATCAAGCTCACTATGAGAAAGTGGCGAACCTTTTGATGCTCTTAATGTTATTGCCATTTCTTATTATTTATTTTCCAAATTTTGCACCCTTGTATATAGGTTCTGAATTAGTTCTTGTTGTTCTTTAATTGCTTCAATTAATACACCAACTATACCGTTGTAGTTTACACTAAGATAGTCTTTATTATCTTTAGATACAACTTCTGGAATGGTGTTTTGTATTTCTTGTGCCACAACTCCTGCTTCATCTATACCATTATTTCTATCAAATAAAACTCCTCTAGAAGAAATAATTCTAGTCAAAGCATCATCTACAGTGCGAATATTGTGTTTTAAACGTTTGTCAGATGATTGGTAAAGAGCTGCTGATGTTCTTATACTTCCAGATACCTCTAGATTATATGTAAGCGGTAGATCATTAGTTTCATCAATATTTATACCTACACTAACTCCTGCAGAACTTGCACTTGCTATTAATCCTGGAGCAGTTGTAGAAGCATTACTCCCTGTGAAAAATATTATTCTTCTATTAACACCGCTTAATAACCCTTTGGTTAATGAAATTTCATGTGATGACTGATTAACCGGTACTGCGGCACTACTGGTGTAGTGAAGTATTAATGTAGCTCCACTATTAGCAACAGAACTAGAATAGAAATAACTACCAAGGTTGGTGTCCATTTCTTGATACGAAAGAGGTAGGCCTTTATTTGCTCTAAACGTTATAGCCATTATAAGTCTAATTTAATTACAAATGTCATATCACTATTCCTTGACTTTGGTATTGGTTTACCTGTTTTAGCGACTGCAATTAATTCATTTGCATCATTATAAAGTCCTATGGTGGTAACGTACGGTGTAAAATAACTACCGGTTGTATTGTTACGCAGTTGTCCATATGACCCTGTAACCGCTGATGGATTATAAGTAAAGTTCATTTCTGAATCTTTTACCTTACAGTGCACATTATATGTATAAATAGGTTGGTTTGATTTCCAACGTAAAATAGGATTTAAATAAGTAGTGTAATAACTTGCTAAAACTTCATCTGTTAATACTACTTGACCTTGATTATAAATAATATCACCGACCACTCTTCTTTCCTTGGTAAAAGAAAACTCAGAACCTGAAAATATTAATGCTCCTTCTCCGTCGTCTACAATTTCATTACGTTGTTGATTTTTATCTATATCAATATACTGACCTGGAGAAGTTCCTAATACTGATTCAGTAACATATGTACTTTCTGATATTATATAATCTTGAGTATCTATAGGGTTACTACCGTAAAGGTATTCTATATTTTCAGTAAATAAATCATCACCTGTATTATAGTCTGTACAGTATCTATCTACAAAGTAATTACTACCGGTTCCTACTAGATAAGGTTTTAATATAAAAGTATTGGGTTGAACATGTGTACCATACACCTCATTAGGTATGGATAAAACGCCCACCTGTTGACGTAAGTGTCGAGAACCACTAACTGTTAAAGTTGACTGTAGAGCTAAATCTCTTGAACCACTGTATATACCGGTAAATAAACTATCGGCATAATATAAGTGATGTAAACTACGGTGGATTAACTTTTGTGAACTACCCAAGAAGTAGTCATTTGGGTATTCATACCCGAAATTAGAACCAGTTGCTAAACCTCGTAATGTCTGAATATTATAATCACTAACTACGCTACCTGAGGCTTCCCATTGCTTACGTGCAATATAGTCAGAGACAAATACATCTTGTCGGTTTAGTTTTTTGTAGGCACTCATTCATTAATAGTCAAGTTTGATTCTTACAAGTGCCTCTTTTGTAAAATCTTTTAACAAAGGTCTTGAAAGTTTAGCTACAGCTAACAAATCATTATTATCATTATATAATCCAACTGCTGTTATGTAAGATTGTGGAGTATCTATCATAACGTTATGTCTGATTTCTCCTGAACCTGTAATTAAAGACGGGTTGGTTGAGTAATTAAACTCACTGTTTCTAGCTCTAACAAAGACAAAGTTAGATGATATAGTTTCTTCAGCTTGTATTCTAAAATATGAACCGTAATCTAATGCATTATAAAGTAAACGGTTGTTTAAGTCTGCTGAATTTGCATTACGTAAAGTAGTTAAATCAATACCACCGTCTGCTGGTCTAGCATCTAATGCTTTACCGTTTAATAAAATTACACCTACATCTGGTAATAGTTTACCATATGAACCTGAACCGTTAGTATATCCATCTGCTTGTTTTTTACCTGCTGATAAATTACCAACTGATCCTGAAATTAATTCATATACTCTACCGGCATCAGTAAATGTGGTAGTTGTTGTAATTTGACTATTATCAGTTAATTGAAGTGTAGTGCTACTACCTGATACATTTAATCTAAGGTCTAAAGTCCCAGGTAAAAGTTTTTCTTTATATCTTGCTCTATCAATAGATAATACATAAAAGTAGTCGGAAGTAACTGTGCCAAAAGTAAAATCACTTTCTTCATCACCTAACACTAAGTTTCTGTACTGTCCATATACGGTACCGGATGGAGATTTACCAGGTACGTTTGTATTAAAAGCTAAGGAACCACTTCCTTTTTTGTCAGCATAAGCTACAGCAAATTGTACTCTTGAGCCAACTAAGCTGGATCCTGTGTTATATATGTTGTAGTAGTAGTCAGCTGACGTTCCTCCTACCTGTGTTGAAGAGGTGAAAAACGTAGTTAATGCTACTTTATCTCCTGTCCATATTGGAGAAGTAATCGATTCAGCACTTACTACAACGTCTTCTTGATCAAATCTTTTGTATGACATAATTAGTTAGTTTTAGTAATTGTTACTGGAATCGTTAATCTAGCTCCTGAACCTCTACCAATTACCGTTACTGTTGTTTGTAACTGTGTTCTAGATCCAAATAAAGTGTTAACAGAGGTTGCAGTTAAGTTTATAGTAGTACCAATTACTGTTTTTGAAACGTTGGTACCAATTGTAGTTGAAGTATTTAATCTTTCAGCTTCTTCTGTATTTATTCCTACACCTGAGAATGAATTAAGTACTCTTACGTCTGCTATTGTAGCAGTATATCCTTCATTTTCAAATATTGTTGTTGCTCCTAAGTAGTTAAGTGTTTGAGGGGTAATTGCTACTGAAGCTCCTTGTTTTAGTGTAATTGAAGAATAACCTAAATCTAGTATAGGTAATTTAGAAGTACCTCTAGGTAGAGTTGTTAATTTATACTTCATTATTTGTGTCTCATCAGCAAAAGCCTCTAGTAACGGCATGTTTTCGATAGCTTCTCCGTAGAGTGCAGAACCAGAGGGATGTGTTGGATTGTAAAGAGTGTAATCAATCTCATCATCTGATAAAGCGAATTGAGTGATTTTGAAAGAACCGTCCCCTCTAGCTAACAGCTCTCTTCCTTTTTTGGTTAGGATCGCATCAACAGTTACGATCGAATTATCTAAGTATCCCATTTTAATTAATATGTTTTATATAAATATCTGTATATTTTAGTTTTAAGATATGGATGAAACTTCCCCAAATTCATTTGTAGTAAATATTTTATTTAGTTCTACTGCAAACACTTTTCTATTAACAACACGGATAAATCTGTTACCTTGTTCTTGGAAAAGTAAATTAGTGTTGTCTGGGAATGTTTGCACCGTTCTAGTTGCACCTGAACTGGAAATATTAGCATTAAAATAAATGTTTATAATTTCCCTATCTGATAAATTTATTGCTTTTATTGTAGTGTCGGAAGACCCTGGAGAATATAAACTACCTTCGAATTCTTTTAAACTTAATGCAGGATCGTTTTTAGGTAAACTACCACTAGTCAGTTTTGTTCCTTCATATCGTCCATTTACTATACCAGCCTTGGTGTAAGTACAATTCTGTATTTCTGCCGGTGTTGCAGTTTGATTTATTATTGCAGTCAAATTGGTAGGATTTGCCGCATCAGATGTCCTATCTACTTTTTGTGCTATAGCATTTGTCTTAGAAACAGTAGCGTTATTAAACAGTACATTATAGTCGTTGTTTATAAAAGAAAGCTGCACATAAGGTAAAAATACAAAACCGGTATTATCATACCTATATATGTTTTGTTCGTAAGGAGTACCACCTTGTACAACTTCAACTAAAGTAGGAAGCGTATTAAAAACTGCTGGGTCAGTTCTAAAAAAGAACCATCCATTTTTTTTCTGTCTTGCAGTAATATTTAAGGTAACTACTCCTTCAGTAAAATTAAACCTAAGTTTGTCTACTTCTTTTAGTGCTGCTGATATATTTATTCCATCACTACCTGCAAAAGGTACCGATATTCCTTGTATAACAAAAGGAGCTGTAGGAGTATTATCTACCCCAGGGTCAGCCACACTACTACTGTATAGAAGATTTACGTTAGGACCGGCTCCGTAATTTCTAGGATCTACGTTAATAAATTCTAATTCTGTCATTGTTTATACAAAGTTTGCATAGTAGTTACTTCCTGAGGCTCTTTGATAAGGATATGTTAAAGTTAGTATACTACCTGTAGAAATTAAACTACCACCTCCAGATGCTTCTGTGTACCAACCGTCAAATGTATACCCATATTGTGCAGCAGCTTCTACTGTTACATATTCATAAATATTGTGATTATTAACATATGTAATACTGGTATCGGTAGCTGCTTCTGATGTCGGGTATGTTACTTCAACAGTACCTTGGTTGCTTTCACCGTAAAATACATAGTACTCACCTAAGTAGGTAGACACTAATGTTATATTACAAGCAGGAGGTATGGGTAATGATAGGTTAAAAATAGTAACATCAAATTGCAATAAAGGTTGATTTACTGTTTTAAATATGTTAGGAGCATTTAACTCCATAGTCGATACTACAGTTGCACTACCAGAAAATTCTCCCGTATATCTAGGACTTTGATCAGTTATGTCCCTGGTTATTACACCTAGGGGTGTTTTATAGCTAGCGGAATAGTTAGTATTGTACCTTACTTTCTTTTCACTACCAAAAGATTCACCGTGGCTACCGGTAATAAACGCAGTGTCTATACTACCTATGTACTCTGGTCTTATCCACGAAACAGTGGGGGTTTTGGTTTTACTCCTGTTAAGTATAGTGGGTTTAACCACAATTCCAACATTAGCATTAGTTCTAGCTGGTATAAAATCTTTTACGATTCTAAAAATAGAATTATCGAAAAATTTAACTAACCTTACAAACCCAGAAGGGTTTCTTGATATAGAACTATCTACTGTGTTTTCATCTAGGATATCTAATAATCTATACTCAGTGGCACTCATATCACGAGGATCACCTATGTAGTCATCAATACTAAATTTACTAGAACTTAAAGAATTTTTAACATAGGAATCTCTTTGTTCTGATAAGTTAAATCCTATTTCTACGGTGTGGGAATCATCAGAATATTTTACTTGCGGTTTACTTATAGAAGTATATCTGGATAGTGTAGAACCTGATGTTATGCTTCCTGTATTGTCGGTTCTAATTTTTTCAAATGAACTAGTAACATAGTAGTTAGGGCCGTAAAATAAGTTTGTATCGCTTTTAACCCCACCAAATATTTTTACAGAAAGGATATCTCTAGGTATACCAAAAGAATTTAAAAGAGCTCTTAAACCTCTTTCTGTACCTTTACTTTTTAGTAATAGAGGTAGGTTGTGGTAGATACGTTTATAAATTTCTTTTAAGTAATTATCTTTAGGTACTGGTTGTAAGTATTCACTACCACTGCCGGAAGTTGCAGTAATTACGGAAGAAATAACTTCACTACCTGATATGTAATTCTCTCCAGTTAGTAAAGAAAATAAATTATCTAAATTTTGATTAGAATCATAAAGTTTAATTCCGAAACTTTCTATTGTACTTCTTACTATGTCTTTACTTATACCAAAATTTAACCTATTATCAGCATCATATTTATCCGATACTGCTTTAAAATAAATCCATAAATTATCAAAATGTTGTCCAATCATATGGATAAACATCAAGTATGGATCATTATTAGAATCTTCTCTAATAAATGTTGGTATAGTATTCGTTAATATGTCAAAATTAGTTACATCGTAGTTGGATGCAGATACTAATTGATTAGTATACCAAGTAGTGGCTTCACTGGTGTTTGATAGTTGGGTGATGTAAGGCCTAGTTGTATTACCTTTAGGCCATGATGTTGAACCACTTTCATAGTAAAGGTACCTATCATAGTGATCAAAATTATTAACTATACCTTCTATTAAGTTTTTATAATAGTCTAAACTACCGGTAATACCTGTTCTAATATACCCTGTGGAGTTTATACTGTCAATACTAGATTGATAAGAATGTATTAAATCAAGTTTGTATTTAAAGTTACGTAATCTTTCCTCAGCAGAAGAAAAATGAATAAAATCACTATAGTCGGAATGATTAATAGCAATTTGTGCACTTTTATCATTAAATAAAGATCTAAGTTCATAATACGAACTTGTAACGGGATAACTAAATAGTTCATTGTAATTTAAATACTCTGTAGGGTTACTGTTTTCATCGGTGACTTCAACAGCAAAATTTGGCCCTTTTAGATATGGTATTTTTAATTGGTCGGATATTACCTCTGCCTGTACTTCAAATAAAACTTCATTACTTACTTCTTCTTCAATGGTAAACGTATTGTTTACTGTATAGGTTGAATCTAAAGGTTGGTACAACTTTAAAACTACAGACCTACCTTTACTAATTACTTCAGTATCTATATTTAGACCTATGAAAGTTTTACCGTCACCAAAGTTTAGGAAGTACTCTGAGAAATACGAAGTGGAGTTTAATTTATTTTTAAGTTCAATAGTACTGTTTGAAACTTGTTCATCAGTTAGTTGATTTGATAAGGCTCTAACTTCGGTCCTATCGGCAGATATACTTTCGATAAAAAATTTAGGTTGTTTATTACTACTACTAAATAAATTATTAGTAAATCTATATAGTAATTTAACATCCCCATTTTCAAATCCATTACTTACTGCATCATTAGTAGGATTTAATATTAGATTAGAGGCTCCTTTTTTACCTGCTCCAGCTGCATTACCTAACTGGCTTATATTTTTAAAATTGGGTATACTTTTTAAAAGAGTACCATCAAAAGCATAAAAATGTAGTTCAATATTGTGTATGCTTTGATCATAGGTTGAACTTATTTCAAAATTACCTATGAGTGTAGAGTCTTTAGAATCAATGTTTTTTACATCACTGATGCTATTGGTGTCTATTTGATTTACTATATATTTAAATGTTGCCATTCAATTAAGGAGCACTTAGTTCTATAATCTGTTGTTGATACTCTAATATTTGTTGTCTTAAAATAGCTATTTCATCTAATAACGGTTGAATATCTTCTGTATCTTTTTCAAAATTTATTAATTCAGAACTCCTTTGTACTAAGTACGTATGGGACTGAGTAGTACCTTCTATAGGTATTTCGTAATATAACTTTTCATATAAATCAAAAAATTCTTCAACAGTGGGAATATCTTCTATAGGAATAGGTTGAGCAAAAGTTTTAAAAGACCTGTCAACTACTTTATCAAATTGATCTCTATCAAAAACGGTTTTTTGTAATTGTATTTCATTAGCCATGTCTGGTTACTTTAAATATATTTTTATTATCAATTACAATAGTATTGTTGTTGACTGTTGTCTTAACTAAAAGTCTATAAAATCTTTCGGGTTGTAAATTGTCCATGTAGATATCAAAATAGCTACTAGTGTTGTCAGCACTAACTTTAGTGTAAGTTGTATCAAAGTCAATTACCATTTCACCTGTGTATTCATCTTTAATACCCCAATAAGATGCTGCAGGTAGTTTATATTCTGTTAAATATATAGACGATGTTGTAAAACTTCTTGTAGGATATTT
>Ga0222715_10000282_pt1 | contig 50886 bp, 35 predicted proteins | sample C33_9DmetaG_FD_165056 | JGI IMG/M metagenome (GOLD analysis project Ga0222715, IMG submission 165056) | Estuarine water microbial communities from San Francisco Bay, California, United States - C33_9D | ecosystem: Environmental > Aquatic > Marine > Unclassified | place: USA: California...
GTAGTCTAACATTTTTACAAAATGAAAGTTTAGTAAAGGATCGCCAAAATTGCCACAGAATGTAATCTTTTTAATTTGTTTCTTTATTGCAGGTGTAAATATATTTTTAAATTGCTGTATAGTCCAGTCTGATTCTTTAAGCAACGGATTTGATATTCCACCATGATGATTCCTACTACACATAGGACATTTTGCTTGACATCGATTGCTAATTTCTACATGAATACTTTGTAATTGATTAATACTAAACACTTTCTATTTATATGCGCAGTTAATGATATAAATACTATATGGATCAGATAGAATTTTATAACGCTTACAAAGACGTTAAAATTACCCCAAAGCCTTTGCCAGATTATAGTTTAGAAGACAAAGTAAAATGGATTTTCTCAGGACACGGATATCATTGGGTTGAGTTTGACTTTGTTATGCCTAATTGGCTAAACGAAAGTACACATGCAAATGACTATTACGTTGCACACAGAGATATTTTTTCAGGCGAAGGCACACATCACGGCTGGAGCAGTTGTGTGTTGCACGGCATTGATACTGATAAAACAAACGTTTGGCAGACTTACGGATACGAGTCAGAACCAATTTACAAATGGACTGAGCTTGGTTGTAAAACTAAGAAAATTAAAACGTTTTTTGATTGTGTATTTCCGGCAGAACAATATGCTAGAATTAGATTTATGAAATTAGCAGCAGGAGGCTGGATTTCTCCCCACAATGATTTTAGTCCAATGATAAGCCTTGATAATTTATTTGACTATCCACTACCAATTAACATTGCTATTGATCATCCTGATGAGTGTTATATGACTATAAAAGACAACGGTTGTGTTCCATTTAAATCAAATAGTGCATTTATGGTTAATATTTTTAATGACCACAGTGTAATAAACAATAGTAGTAAAGATAGAATTCATTTAATAGCACATTGCTATCTTGGAAATAAAAGAAAAGAATTCTGTGAACTTATTGTCAGTAGCTACGAGAAACAACATGCAAAAATACAAAGCCAAGTTTAGTGCATCAAAAACATGCGTATGTATTGTAAACGATGTTAAAAACTATTCAGTAGACAAGCAAATTGTAATCAATCGTGCCGATTATACTATAAGCAATCTTACCGGAATAGGGTATGATGTTTTTGAAGACACAAGTATAGATAAACTATTATTACATGTTTCAAAGTCTTACGACTATGCTGTTGTAATAAGTGCCGGTACAGAATTTATAAATGGCAATACATTTTTTGATAATCATCCCAAAGAGTATGAGTTAATTGCACACATACTCGACGGCGGTGATGCTTATTACGGAATTCACCCTCAATGCTTTAGTATTAACTTAACAACTTATATCGACTTAGGTAGTCCAAAGTTTGGCAAAGAAGAACCATTTTCGAGTCATGTACAACATAATCCAATGCGTTCTTACAACAACATACACGATGACTATTTGCCAACGTGGGTTGCTCCTGGAAAGATTGAAGGAAAATATAAACACAAACTACCAGGCTGGAATCTTATAAGTGCATTTCTTAACAAGCACAAACGTATTGAAACTTATAGTGCCGAAGTACGTGAAGGTAAATTTTATCTATATACAAAAAGTGAAACAACTAGTTATGTATACCAGAAATACAATTATTGTTTAACCACACATGTACATAATACTGCAACCGGCAAAGCCCACAGTTATCCACGACCGTATGACACACCTATATACGAGCTAATAACTCCTGCTAACAAACATGCTGCTAAATTACGTAGCCCGACGGCACTTATAAAGTATTACGATTATAACCAAGCAGCATTAGATAGTGTAGGCGGTGGGTTTCAATGCGATCCTATTAATAATCCAGAGGACTTTGTAAAATGGTTGCCTAAGAACAATCCGCAAGGCACTGTAATTGATATGAGTAATATATTTTGCTACGAGGGTACTGCTATGATGTATAGTTTATATTATAGAGTACAACAGGAAAACTTGCTTATAAATCTTTTAAAAGACAGTCTTCCTACTGCAACAATTATATTTGATCAACGTGCTGCTGAAGGAATAAAACCCTGGCGCCTAGAACACGGACTAGTTGAAAGTTTAGAAATTACAGACTTTGAGAGTTTAGATCTGCCATCATGGTATCAAACTTCTCTTTAGTTTTTGCTTTTGGCGCACATATACCGCACCAGCAACTTTTCTTTTTACACACTATACCAGTGTTGTGCATTTTAGAAAATATATCGTTAGTATTGTTTAAGTTACCAATTGGTCCAACTTTGCTATCATAATTCATTCTGCAATCTTTGTTTGTAAACACTTCACCTGTAGTTTGTCTAATATATAAAAAATGATCAGCTACACTACAATGCCAATTTTTAAAATGATTGTCTACATACTTTGTATCACAGCCGCTTGCGCAAAGAGTTTTATTACCACAACATGCCCTACCTTCTGCACTGAGATTTAATCCCTTTACAAATACATGTGCTAATTTATCTTTTGTTGTTACTGTGCGTCCAAGTAGATACTCGGTTTGTTCTGCATTATAGTTCCAGCGCATATCAAGCCAATGATGATCAAGTTGTCGTGGATGATAAGGAACATTGTTATCTTTGCACCACTCAATCATACCAATGCAGTTATCCCATAATTTAGGATGCATCATTAGATTTACTGTAAAGTTAATATTGTTTTCTTTACAATATAGTATATTATTTTTTACTAGTTGCTGTTGCTTATCTGTACTTTCGGCATGATAGCTTATTGTGTAATAATCAACATATTCGCTTATACGTTTCCATTGACGCATACCAACTACTGCATTTGTAATAAATGCTGTACCCATATACCAATTAATAGATTTCTTTTTATAAGCTATACATTTGAGTATATCAACAATGTGTGGATGAAATAAACTTTCGCCGCCTTGGATATTTAAATTTGCCTGTCTTGCATGTTGAGGACGCTCTTGCATTTTTTTGTCTACATATTTAAAAATAAAATCTACAGTTTCGTTACAGGCTCCTAGACTCGGATGTTCAGTTTTGTTATCGTGTCCGTCACCGCAGTATCTGCAATCAAGATTACATTTCAGTGTGCTTTCCCACGCAACTTGAAATATTCTATCTTCTTGAGGTATTAGTGTATCAAAGTTAGGCATGTTCTCTCCACTTTGTAATAATAGTTTCGCCGCTGCAAGGACATACATCTTTATTGCATGTTATAGGTGCTATGTTTATTCTGGGTAAGTCGTAAATGTTGTATCCAAGATGAACTCCGCAGTTTCCTCCAACGTTTCCCTGTCTATCTATTTTTACCAAATCAACACCTAGATTACATTTCCATCCTTTGAAATGATTTAAGTTGTTTACAATAAAATAATTATCGTCAGTGTATTCAACATTGTCAATACTAAACTGTGTTCTTGGTTTGCGTTGTACACGGTTATACCAATCCATATCTGGATAGCGTTTAATCGAATCTGTTACATATGCAAGTTGTTCTGTTGTGTACTTGTGTGAGCCGTTATACACAACAGTCTTAGCAATTACAGGAAATGGCATTTTACTAGCACACACAGCGTCTACAAGCATCTTACAGGTATCAAAGTTGTTAGGATCCATTAGCACATCAATATTTGTTTCAATATCATTATTATATAAGTAATCAGCTACTTCAATACAATGCTCTGTATTTGAAAATTCGTGATGCAAACTTATATGTACTACGTCAAAACAATGAAAGTTAGCAATCCACCAACGCATACTTTGACTAGCGTTTGTACTTAAACAAATAGTTACATCATGTGCTAGTTTTAAAGCATTACAAAGTTGAGGCAAGTGTTTCCAAAGTGTTGGTTCACCTCCAATAAGGTATAGTCTAGTTTTTCGTTGATGCTGTTTAATATAATTTAATAATGCTGCTTCTATTTTATTAATATCGGGCCACAATACAGTTCCTTCATTAGCCCCTGGAAAGCAGTAATTACATTTGTAATTACAAACATTACCTAAGTCAAGTTCTATAACAAAATCTGTATCAGTATTTTTTATCGATATCATAACAAATGAGCTAATTCAGGAAATACGTCTTTAGCATTTACTCCTCTAATTGTATCAAGTTTGTTTACATATTCTTTGAATCCTGGTAACAGGTGACTGTTGTCCTGTGCATCCATATGATTTAATATTGCTTCCCAGCGGCGCCATCCATAGGGATTTTGTTTCCAAAACACAGTATCTTTGGTATAATGGTCGTACAAGTATCCTTTAAACTTATTAAATGTTTCTCGTATTTGCTGCTTGTCTTCTTTGGGCAATATTTGTATACTCATAAATGTTGGAATATACAACAAGTGCATATTAATTAACCCGCCTCCGGCTTTAACTCCTTTTATTTCTTCTGTGTTTACTTTACGGAAATTTTGTGATAGTTTCCAATGTATAAAATCAGGAAGATGCTTGATGTTAAATATTTGTATTGCAGTAGCAATGCTAGGACGTATATTATCAGGTGTATTGTCTAACATATGTAAATTAGTTTCTACTGTGTTCCAGTCTGTAGGAAAACGTATGTAGTTGTTGCGTGGACCAGCTGCATCCATACTCACACCTACTTTGACAAGTTCAAAGTGTTTCCATAACTCAATTAGTTCCTCATCAACTAAAATCCCATTGGTATTGTATCGCAAACGTATACGTGTGTTGTATCCTTGCCGTATAATTTCTTCTATAAACTTTTTATGCTCTTTAATCATTAGTGGCTCACCGCCAGCAAAGTATACTTCACGCAAGTTAGGTATTTGTTTGTACAAGTCGTGCCAAAATATTTCTTGTTCGTGCCATTTGTTGTTAAACTCTGCTTTGTCCCATTGCATTTGGCGCTTTACTTCAGGATCTTCAAGCTGAGGCTCTAATACTTTCCAGTCTTTTACCCACTTGCTACTATCATGCGGACTACACATAACACACTTAATATTACAAGTGTGTCCTAAACGCAAGTCTAAATATTGTAATTCGTCTTTGTATCTTCCATCTTCTTTGGTATCGTTGAGCAGTTGAGGAATATCAAGTCCACGTTCCATCCAAGTGCCAGTTTCCCATACACGTTTGCTTACTACACCTTTTGATTCTTCTTCAAAACATTTTGTGCAACTAGCAGGTATTTTACCATCCATCATAGTGCGTCTTACACCACGCATGTACTCACTGTTCCAGGCTTCCATAGGAGAACTTTTTGCAAAGTTTAAATGCTGTCCTGCATCTGTTTTTACAATACCAACTGTATGATCAGTTCCAGCGCCACTGGCATTGGCACTACAACACAATCGCATGTCGCCGTTGGGTCTTGTTGCCAAGTGTATCCAGGGCAATGCACAAAACGTTGGAGTAGCTTGTTCAGCAAGATGTTCTTTAAATAGATTTACAAAATCTGTCATTTACGTCCTATTAGCAAGAATCTATTATACAAGGGAAGTTCTAATGTGTCTCTAGTATATACTTTACTTAGTCCGCTAGTTTTTTCAAATTCTTCTATTGTGTTATAACAGCGTATGTGATTTGGTATATCAATATAATTATTATTTTGTATTGCAATAGCAGTTCCTTGGGGTACACGCTCTAACCAAGTATTGTATTGCTCTTGTGTAATGTGTTCGGTACTAGTATTAATTACTAGATCAGGCTTGTATTCGTATTCGTATGTACACATATCACAAGTAATAGCATTAAACTTACCGTCTATCTCTTGTCGTTTACAAATCATGTTTGCTACTTCTTCACAAGTTGGGTCAATGTCAACACTACGTATGTCATTTATTTCAATGTTGCTGTTGAATAGCAAACTAGACAATACGCCGTTCCATCCACCAAAAATTACAATGTTTAACGGACCTCGTCTATGAGAATTATGTAGATGCTCAACTAACCATACTTTGCTTTTTAATTGCCCTTTCCAAAAACTTTCTAAAACACCAAAATGATTTTCGTTGTTGCGTATTGCATCCATCCAAAATGCTACATCATCTAAATCTACCAACATGTTTTAATCATACTTTCTTTGATGCTTTTAAAATGCTTGTAATTATGCTTACGCACGTCAAGTGTAGCCCGTTGCAATTCTTCAAGGCTGTAGTTACTAATAGTATTATACAACGAATTTATTGCTTTGTAAAGTCTTTTTTCTTGGTCAGAATCATCATAACTTTCATCCCATAAATGATCGAATGTTTTAAATCCTAACTCTTTAAGATATTTAAGCGTGTGCTTTGGTCCAATAATAATAAATGCTTGTTTACATACAATAGGCTTCCAAGTTTTTTCGCTAAGGAAAATATGTTCATGAACATTCCAATGGGGTTCGTAATGTGTTTCTGTTACTACATTAATTAAACTATCTTGATATACTAATCTGTTATAATCGTGTGGACGTGAGCCTCTTGAAAAATCTTCTGTATCAAAATTCAACGGCAACTTGTGTTTGGTAATTTCTTTTTGTTCATTTATAATATCAAATGTTTCTTCTGTAAAGTTTTTGTAGCTCATTACAATACTATCATACATAGTAGGCACTTCTTCATATGTTTCGTATTGCTTGTCTAAACAAGTAACAGTGCCTCTGTCCAATAATCCTAAATAATCCATATATGTTACAGTTTGTAAACGATGCGGGTGCGGACGGTTGTTCAAACAACAAAAATAATTTGCTCTGTCATATTTTATTTTATGCAAATTATAATCTATTAAATTATCATACACTCTATGATACCACTCAGGATAGTAAACAGTTCTGAAGTTTGGATTATCTGTCCATTTTGCATATTCGTTTTCTGCATTATATAAAGATGTTGCAAATATAACTTTGTGTTGCAAATTATTTTCACAAACAAATCTGTCAATTTTTGGAAAGCGTCTATATGCATATCCTTCTAGTAAATCATGTAGTATTAAAAATACATTAGGTCTTTGTAATTCTGCTATATACTCAAATTTATCACGCTCGCGAAAATAACGTATAAAATAATATTCTCCGTCGCCGTTCCAATTTTCGTAAGCTAGGTAAGGTAAGCCAAAAGGATCAGTACATCTATTGTGTTTCTTATCACTATACATCTTGTACTAAATCCATAGCTAATTCAAAATTATGCTTACGTATTTTGCGAGTAAGTTTATTTAATTGTTTTAGTGTGTACTTTTTTAATAATATATCCAATTGATCTATTGCTGCATACATTCTTTTATCATTGTCCATAGTATCATAAGACTCGTCAAATATATTTCCAAATGTTTCAAAGCCAATATCTCTTAATCTTTTTAAAGTATATTTTTGTCCAATAATTATAAACATCTGTCCTGCAAGTATAGGCTTCCATGTTTTTTCACTTAAAAATAATCCCGGTTCATTATAAAACGTTTCACTTGTTAAATTAATCAAAGCTGAATAAATTTTTGGATTAAAGTCATAAGGTTTACTATATTCCATTGGATTGGCTGATTCTACATGGTCTACATGCAAAGGTAATAACTTTTCTGTATCTTGTAGGATTTCTTTTGACAAAGGACTATTTTTACACCTTTGTACAAAATTAGTATGTGTGTCTTTTTTTAAACTTCTAAAACTAACAATTCCTTTATCAATTAGATTTAAATTATGGAGATACGCTAAAGCCTCACATCTATGTTCGTGCTGTCTGTTATTAAGATTACAAAACCATTTACTTTTGTAATCACGATGTAAATTTATATCATTGTTTTCATAAAAAGATCTTATAGATTCAAAATGAGAATTTTTATAGACTATTTGCATTTTAGCTATACAATCATTTTGTTTACACCACTGCTGATAAATTTCTGCACCGGCCAAGTTAGCTGATTTATATATTATTTTACTGCGGAATTTTAATTTGTGAACTTTTTTAAAATATGCATAAAGAAATCCTTCAGACATATCATTCACAACTATTGTTATGTTAGGATCATTTTGTAAGGTTTGCGGTAACCTTAAAAGACCTTGTGGATCTGTTAGGTAATAATTGTTTTCCAATGACTAATTGTCCTATCAACGCCTTCTTCGTAAGATACTTTAGGTTTCCATCCTGTCTTACTTGTAAGCAAGTTGTGATTACTATTTAACCACCAGATTTCGCCGTGGCGTGGATCTTTTGTATCCCAGTTGATAGTCCCGTTCCAGCCTAATTGTTGCTGAATATACTCAGCACAATGTTTAATCTTACGTGGATCGTCTGGACCAATAGTGTAGAAGTTGCCTTTACATGCATCTCTATTTTCAATTACAGCCATCCACGCATCTAGCAAGTCACTGATGTAAATAAAGTTTCTATATGGCTCTGCATAGCCTAGATTACAAGTATCTCCTTTTAACATCTGTGCAATAATTTGTTCAGTAACAAAAAAGTCATTATCTTTGCGTCCGTAACTATTTGTTTGTCTAAAACTTGCCCAAGGCAGTCCGTATGCTCTGCCAGCATACTCTAAATATTTTTCACATCCATACTTAGCAACAGCATAAGGAGCATTTGGATTTGGCTGTGTATGTTCATCAAAAGCAACGCTGTCTTTATAAGTTCCGGTTTGTTCTACTTCGTCTGAAATTGGTTGCCAGCCATAAACTTCCATTGTACTTGCAAACACAAAATACGGTAAGGTGTTAAGTTGTCTACATGCTTCAATAAGATTAACTGTACCAACGTAGTTTACTTCACTAAAACTAACTTGTTCATAAAAACTTTTTTGTACTTCGGTACGTGCAGCAAGATGAACTACAATATCTGGATTAACTTCTTTTACTTCTTGCTGAATACCAGTGTGATGTGTCAAGTCTGTTTTTAATTCGTGTACTTCTCCAATTGCTTGTAGTCGTGGCAACAAATGTTGTCCTATAAATCCACTTGATCCTGTTAATAATATTTTCATGTTTAACTCCTTACTCCTTACAGTATTTACAATCCATTAAGTATATAGTTATTAGATCTGGTGGTTAAATACATTATGTTCGATATAGTAGATAACTTTGAAAAACAAATAGCAGAATTCTTTGGTGCACCGTATGCTGTAAGCACTGATTGCTGTACTCATGCGGTTGAACTATGTTTGCGTTATAAAAATGCTAAAAGTATAACTGTGCCGCATCATACATATCTAAGTATTCCAATGACAGGAAAGAAACTTGGCATTGATGTTCAATGGACTAATGCTAAATGGTCTGAATATTATTATCTTGGTAACAATATTTACGATGCAGCAGTATTATGGAAACCAAACAGTTATGTATCAGGCAGCTATATGTGCTTGAGTTTTCAATTTAGAAAACATTTAAGTTTAGGGCGAGGCGGGGCAATACTACTTGATAACAAAGAAGACAGAGATGCACTTATAAAATTAGGATACGATGGTAGACATCGTAATTGTAGTTGGATGGAACAGGATATTAATAGTATTGGATATCATTACTACATGACACCCGAAACTGCACAGCTGGGATTAGATAAATTGCCTAACGCAATTGCTACACCGGCAAAAGTATGGACTTGGAAAGATTATCCTAATGTATATCGTCGCTTAAAGAATAGTGTGTAAATATATCAGCTATTCTATCGTAGTCTGCATTTGTATTAATTAAATCATGTATCCAATTTTGTATTTGTTGATTGTCTTTAATATTTTCACGTATACATTTGTCCGTAATTTCTTGCTGTAAATCCATAAACATTTGTTTGGTTGATCTTTTCATTTTCATGTCTAACGGTTTATACACATGTTCAATTAATAATTTAAAATGCTTTCGTGTGTCAGGATGAATATCATTTAAATTTCCAAATGCTGGATTATAATCATCCCATAGACAAGTTGTAATATCTTTTAGATAAGGATTATATAATTTTGCAAGATTCATAGCAACGTTATATTCGTTATCAGTTAAAGGAATTTCTTTTAAATCGTGTTCAGCATTAATTGGATCAAAACTATGTGCTTGCCAAAGTATTTTATCACCATACATCTTGTTTGCAGCAGCAATTGCAGTTGAATTTCTTACAATGTCGTTTCCTAAGTTCCAATTTTTTGCATGCCAGTCTCGTTTTCCTCGTTGCGCATGAAAGATGCTGCCAAAGTTATCCCATTCACCAAATGTGTTTATTCGATCTTCACGTTCAAATCCGGACCATAAAACAATTATTTTATCCTCAGGTGTAAATTTCCATTTTAAGTCAGCTTCAATCATTCGACTCATAATTCCAACATTACCTAATCCTGCAATGCCTAAGTTATAATATTTGCACCCAAGGTCAACTGCCATTATATCAGCCCATGTTGGCCAACAATACTTTGTAAAACTACAACCAAATGCAAATAATCTCATAATATTTCCTCAAATGTTAAATTGTTGTCCTTGAGCCAATTGTTAAAGTGTTCTTTTTCAGTAAAAACATTTTCTTTGTAATTCTCGTGCCAATGGCTATTTTGTGTTGTTGAAAGTAAATGCAATAATTCTTCATCAAACACGTTAGGCGTTTTTAGATACTTACTACAAATTAAATTGAAGTTATGTTCAATTGCAGGTTTGCATTTTTCTAACAGATTGTTATAATCACTGTCTTTGTGTTTTGCAACTTGCTGAAACATTGCTTCACAACGTTCTTGATCATCTTCAATTGTATCAAAACTATAATCAAAAATTTCATCAAACAATTGAAATCCAAGTTCTCGTAATGCAGTATGAAAATTTGGTACACCATATATAATAAAAGGACGTTTGTGTATGATTGGCGTATATGTTTTTTCGGTAGTAAATATACATTCAAGATTGCTTTCGCATACTATACTTAACAGACTGCTTTTATAATGCGGTGGTGGAACAAATATATCTCCGCTAAATGTTGTTTTCCAGTCTAACATCCTTTGTTTTTTTGGATTTGGAAAATGTTCAAATTTATAATCTTTGCTAACTTCATATGCGTTCCAAGATACATGTCCATAATCTTGTAATTTAGACTTGTACATAGTGTCAATAAACATACACCTGTGTGGATGCCCTTTACCGTTTGTTGATACAAATAGTTTATTAATTGTTTCGTGTGTGGCCAAAGGAAGTTTGTGTTGTATTAGTCGACTAATACAGATATTTGCAAAGAAATGCATCAAGGGTGTTTGTCTTGCATCATTAATATAGTAACGATTATTTAAACTGCCTTTGTATGCTGGAGATATTAAATGTACTTTAACATCAACTGACGCTGCATACTTAGAAAATTTCTTCCATGTTTTTGCACTATCAAAAATATAAACTGCTTCATATTCTTCAAAGGATGCAATAATAACTTGTTTACAATTTGGATGCGCCATTGTACGTTTTAAGTCTTGAAACATTTTTTCATTTGTGCCGTGTGTCCACACAAACCACCAAACTGTGCCATTGTTGTCTATTGGAAATGGAATCATTGCATAAACTCTCTTGGTTCAAAAGGATACCCTAACTCGTCTAGTATCTCATAAATTTTTCTGCCTTTGCGTAATTCATCAACACAAGTAGTTTGTATATCAGTCCAATATTGTTCAGTTTTACTATCAATCTCAATAGGCATTTGTTCTTTTACAATTTGTAAATGCGCAAGTATGTCTGGATGCGGATCGTTGTGCAATCCTTCAAAACTAGTATTGCCTGTTTCTAAATTTTTGTATAACATATCAATAGTAAAATCTTTAAAATGATCAAGTAATGGCAATCCAACAACTGCATCTTCATAATGCTGATCAAATCCACACGCTTGATACATTATTATATCTCCGTATGTTCTGTTTACATAATGCATTGCTGTAATATTTTTTAATGCATCGTGATTTGGACTATCAAATTCCCTCATAAACTTGTTCCATGTTTTGCCGCCGTTTTCACTAAACGTATTTCCATGCTGTAAATAATTGCCGCCCATTAATCTATCTTCACGGTTCCAACTAGTCCACATTATAATAATCTTATCGTCAGCTGTAAATTTATGCATCATATCAGCCTCAAGAATACGATAGCTTATACCAACATTGCCAATTCCTGCCATGCCATAATTATATACTTGAGTTTGGTTTTCAAGTTGCTTTTGTATAATTTCAGGCCAGCAGGGCCATAGGTAGTGTGTAAAGCTACAACCAAAAGTAAATAATCTACGCATATAATTCCTTAAATACTGTATGAGTATTTATAGCACCAATGAGTGGGATCCACTAAAGAAGGTTTGTGTTGGCGTTGCCGATTACTGCCGTATACCCGAGATGGACGAGAGTCTAAGAGTTATTAACTATGCTGATAGAAAAGATGTAAGCGATGTTGTTCCAGGATTATATCCACAACAAGTAGTTGATGAAAGCAATGAAGACCTTGAAACATTTGTAAAGTTTCTAGAAGGCGAAAGTGTTGAGGTTGTAAGACCGCAGCGTACAGAAGATGTAAAGTATTACAACTACTGCCCAAGAGACACTGTATTTGTACACGGCAAACGTGCATTTGCTGCGCCTATGGCACTTGAAGCAAGAGAAGACGAGTGGAAGCACATGCTACCAGGTGTTGCTCCAATTGAAATTGGACATCGTACAGACCGTACTGGACTATACGACGAGTCATGTGTTGGTGATCCAGATAAACTAGCGCTCACAGAAACTGCTCCGTGTTTTGATGCTGCTAATGCTATTCGTGCAAACGATGATATTATGTATCTAGTTAGCAACAGCGGAAACAAGGCCGGTGCAACATACTTACAAGACTGGATGAATAAACCTGCTAGTAGTTTTGACGAACCTGGAAACTTTAAAGTACATACACTTGAAAATGTTTACAGCTATATGCATATTGATAGTACTATTGCATTTTTACGTGAAGGACTGTTACTTGCTAATCCAAGCAGAATTAAAAGCCGAGATGTATTACCAGGACCTTTCAAAGATTGGGACATTGTTTGGGCACCAGATGCTGTAGATGCCGGGCATTATCCAGGATTGTGTAATAGTAGTATTTGGACATGGAATGTTAACTTGTTTAGTGTTAATCCTAATCTAGTAGCACTTGAGGAACACCAAGAACCTACACGTAAAGCACTAGAAGCAGTTGGCATCGAATGTGCTATGCTACCACTACGTCATGCACGTACACTTGGCGGATGCTTCCATTGTTGTACATTAGATTTAATTAGAGAAACATAAAGTTTGTAAATACTTTTGTGTTTCGATATGAAAGTTAACTCCGTCGTGTTCCCTGTCTCTAGCTTCGTGACTTCCAATGTTTGGAGAGATTTCGTGTATCTTAGTAAACAGCGGAATCTCGATAGGTTCCCAAGAAAAATTAATTACTGGTACTCCTAAACTTTCCCATACTAAATTAAATCCTTCGATCTGCTGGATAATAGATTTATCACGTTCGCCATTATCAACAATATAGCGTCTTTCCCACCATCTTCCATCGTGCGTTTTAGTTTCACTCATGTCTGCTATTTCAATATCATCTTGCTTTGTAAAACCAAACATTTTCCTACCAATTTGTGGCCATTGACAGACTACTAGTTTAGGCTTTGGTAAATTATTTCTTTTCCATAATAATGCATTTATATACTGCGCTTCAGGGCTAGTTGATTGTTTAGCACAATTATACAAATCTAATTTTAAATTAGTTGCAAGTAGACTTGCCCATGTATCTTCTACATTTAATCCTACTCCTTCAGTAAAACTACAGCCAAATGTTAGTAAAAAATCTTTATCAAGATCTTCTATTTCCTTTGTACGATGTCCAAGACTATTAAACTTATATTCTATTTTTTCATTATGATATTTCCAGTCACTTGGCATACGTGTGGAATGAAATTTAAACTTAGGTTTGCTATCAGTTGAATAAAAATTTACTGTTTGATTTACAAAAGGTCTATCAACTAACAAATTATGGGTTTTATTAAAACACAGGTTCATTTTAGAATCTCCTACTAAATATATACGTACTTAACGAAAATTGGAGTAGTATTTTGCATAACTGGTTTAACTGTCTTTATTTCTTACCTCGAAGTAAATGCAAGCCCGAACTAATTCGAAACGATGGCAACACAACACCATTACAACAGATTGGCAAAATTGAAGGATTAATGGATTTAACCAATGAAAGTTTTATTGGAAGATTTCCCGAGCCTACTATAATTTATAACGGTACACACAATATTCCAAATTTGGATAAACTTTTTATATCAGATAAGCATACTCAAATTCTAAAAACTCAAACTATACATTTTTTCTTTTTTGAAGTATTAACACACTACATACCAAACAAGCATGGCAGACTTGAACCGCACATTTTAAAAATTGATAACGAGCCTGAAAAAATTTCAAAGATTCGTTGTTATGAATTAGATACGCTAAATGCATGGGCAAAACAACATGATATAGATCTTGTTGTATATTGTACAGATCATAAGAGTTGGGAATACTATCAAGATATCTATCTAAATATTACACTGCGTTCGTTAGACTTGTTTGTAAGTTGGTTTAGTCAACGATTTAATATGCAAGAGGAATATAACCGAGCTGGAATGATACCAGGAGATATATATCCTATTATTCAACATAAAAAAGTTATTAAAAAGTTTTTTAGTGCAGCATGGAGATACGATCCTACTAGACATTTTATGAATGCGTTTTTAGCAAAAGAAGGAATTACCCAATCAAGCGAAATTAGTTTTTATCATAAAGTTAGCACCGACGATATGATTGCAAATATGTGGTTTGACTGGAAACAATTTGAAAAACGACATCCCCAAATGGCAAGCGATTTGATCGAAGGTAACGAAATATTACAAACACAGGTTCCGTTGAGTTTTGAGACAAAAAATCCAATTGCTTGTGACATAACACAATCCGATCCTGATTACAATACACCTGGGCCATATAATAGACGACGAACACAAGACCCTGAATTAACATATTCACGGTGTTTTGTTGCTATTATTAATGAAACTCGAGTAACACAACCATGGCCGAATATTAGTGAAAAAACAATGAATCCAATAAAAGCATTTCGACCAATGATTCATGTTGCTGCGCCTGGTACATTAAAATATTTACAAACTATGGGATTTAAAACATTTGACGATTTTTATCCTGAAGATTACGACAACATTAAATGCACCAGCGACAGATTAGTTTCTGTATGCGAAACAATTAAGTATGTAAATAGTTTTGATATTAAAGAGTTACGTAAAATGTATGTTAAATTAATACCTCGAGTAATGCACAACTATGAAGTATTACAACACACTTACAAATGGTTTGACGAATATAATTTAAAACTAGATTCCCAAAGTTTATCTGCCCAATAAGTGTGCGCCGGTAACTTATGATGCCAGTATTCCTGATCTGCTGTATTAAATCCGTTATTTGAGCAGTGTTCGTAAAAACTTTCTTCAGAATTATCCCAATCTAAAAAATGTTCTTTATCAATACGTTGTGCATAATAATCATATCTAGAAGAATTATTACAACATTGAAATGCATTTCTAAAAACATATTTTGCACCATGTGCTTTTAACAACTCTTGAGTTTGAATGATATTATTGTATCTGTTAATATCCCACTGTACAGGATTTATAAACAGATAATTTCCTAACTTATCTAAATTACTATGCCATAATTTTGGTGCCCAATCAGGATAATGCTGTGGATGCAAATGTGTTACTCTAGTATCAGGCTTATAAGTAATAAAGTCAAATGCTGTTGTATTGCCGCTTTCAAAAAAATATTCTGTTCTGTTTGTGCCTGTCCAATGTATTAAAAATATAGTGTCCTTGACTAGTGTAGGGTTATCTATAATCCAATAGAGCGTTGTACGTGCAATATAGTCGTTACTAGCACCAGGATACGCAATGTTTGTGTAATTGTATCCCAAACGTTTTGCTATCTGTGCGCCAAAACAATTTTGCCTATTGTAATTACCTTCGCCAATACCGCTGCCTTCGATCTCGCTTCCGGCACTATGACTGCATCCATTAACAAAAAGATGATTAGGCATTTATAGGCTCTTTTGGTATAATTATATCTGTGCCGCAATGACAATGTTGTTTACTACATATAACAGGCTTCATATCAAATGTCAAGTCTTCATCTAAAATATTTCCATGTGAGTTGCCAACTCCGCAACTTGCACTTGACATTTCACCTCTTGGATTGATAAACAATGCATCGTCAACAAAACACTTCCACCCTTTGAAGAAGTTTTGTCTATCTGCAATAATGGTGTTGCTGTTTGTTGGCACAATTGTTCCGTCATCATAATAACTATTACTAATTGCTTTGTTTTGTCTATACGGCTTTGGTATAGACATTTTAGTTTCAAACTGTGCAGCTTCTAAAAACTTAACCTTTTCAGGATCAGTATATTGCCAAGGTCCGGCATTAACACTCATTTCGTCAAACAACGGTGTCCATTCTAAATTGTAATTAGGCACTTCTTCTTTTACACGATTGCCAAATTCGACTACTTCCCAAAAGCGTTCTTCATGCATCAACATCTTTGTGCATAGATAGTCAACTTTGTTGCATAAAAATTGTGCATTTTCAATGTAACGATCTTTCTTACAAAATTCTACATGAAAACTAGCAACAATATCGTCAAACAAATGACAATGCTTTTCCCAATACTTTACAGGACGTGATAAGTTTGTATTCACTGCTACTGTAAGATTGTCGCCTAATTCGTCTTTTAAATATTCTGTAAGAGGAATAAAGTTTTCCCAGTGTGTAGGTTCGCCGCCACTGTAAAATATTTTAAAGTATTTGTACCCTTTGTCTTGATACTGCTGAAATATACCACGTACATTTTTCATGTACGTGTCAAGATTACTATTGTTTCGATTTGATCCTGCCCAATTACCTGGATTGCAGTATGTACACTGAAAATTACAGAAATTATTTACTTGCCACGTTATTGTAGCATACGGTTCTGCCATTGGAGTAATTTTTGTTAAGTTAGACATATTTTCTTAACCACTCCATTTCAGGAAACGTACTCCAAAAGTCTTCTTTACGATGTTGATCAAGTCCGTGATTTTTGTCGAAGAACTGTTTTAGTTTATCTTTGTTTAATTTGCCTGTATTCATAAATTGTATCACACTATCAATTTTACCAAGTACATCTTTTACTACTGCTGGATTAGTTGCTATACGATCTTTAATCTTATCGTATGCCCATGCTTTATAATCAATGTACTTACTACGTAATTCAATCTTATACTCGTTTGGGATATTATCTAAACGCATAAAGTCTGGATCAGTTAACATATTTAACCTACAATTTTCAATATCAACTAGTCCACGTTCAACCCAGTCCATATGAAAGTCTGGCCAGTTCCAAGCATTGTACATGCTTATTGTTGGTGTTAGTTCAAAATGAATATTAGGCAAGTGTTCGAGCATTTCTTGTCGATTACGTTCAACAGTATCCCATACTGTGCCAAACCGCATAAACTCAGCTCTTGCGCCCATTGCATCTAAACTTGCACTAACTTGGATATCAGGAAATTCCTTCCAATAATCAATAATACTCTTTTGTTTAAATCTTAGATTACTAAAATTAGTTGTATAACGTAGTCGCACATCAGTCTTGCCAATGTCAATCCAATGGTCTAATATTTTATAATGTTCGTCTGTGATAAGTGGCTCACCGCCTGCCCAATACACTTCTTCAACATCGGGCAAGTATTGTTGTAATTCGTTCCAAAAGTCTTTGTGCTTTGCTACATTAACAATATTACTACCATTATTTTTTAGTATATTAGCAACTTCATGCTTTCCGTATAACTCGCCGTGTTCTTGAGCATGTAAACTACTCAGTTCGGGTCCGCATGATCTGCACTTCATGTTACATATGTTACTAAAACGTATATCCATGTACGCCATACGCATTTCATCAATGCTACCGTCTGTATTTGTTTTTTCAACTAGATCAAAATGTTTATCGCCAAACCATTGATTATGATTTTTACGCAATGTCCAAATGTAAGTACTATCCTCAAGTTCGTAGCAACGTCTGCAACAATCTAGTTTTTCACCTTTGAGCATTGCCAAACGTAGTTCTTTGTATTTGTCACTATTCCAAACTTCTTTGATACTGTTTTCTTTAACGTTACCGAAAGGCTGATCACTATCAGCAATGCAACAAGGCATTGCTCTGCCATCGGGCCAGGCGTGCATGTGTATCCACGGAAGAATACAAAATGCTTTATTGTGTTTTAGTAAATTATCTTTATCCATTTATCATTGATACCAGTTCAGGAAATGTTTCAACAAAATTTTCATTGCGTATTTTATCTCTCCTTATAGTATTATGTATAAACTCTTTGCCGTTTTGTTCCCAGGTGTGATCGCTATTAGCAAATTTTACAGCATTTTGTATGTGCTGTGTACACCAGAAGTCATCTTTAATTTCACTAATAACTTTTAACAGACCAAGTGTACCTTGTTCTTTTAATTCTAACGGAAGATTTTGCGCACTATAAAAACTAGGATTTAACAAATGATAAATGCTAATGTAATCGTGTTTGCGCAACAAGTCTTTATCAATCATATATCTAAAAAAGTCACCAAGTGTAACATAATTTAAATTACTTAACACACAGTTGAATTGATAGTTAATAAAATCAACATCTCTAATTGTATGTAAATTATTTTCTACTGTAAACCATTGAGTGCCATTGCGAATATATTCGGCCTTTGGACCAAAGTGATCTAAACTAGCACTAACTTCAATTTCTTTAAAATTACTCCACATGTCAAGTATGTCGTATTTTTTATATCTAAAGTTACTCATGTTTGTATTGTAGCGCAATGTAATGTCTTTGCAACTACCATTAGCAATCATTTCATTGAGTATTGTATAGTGTTCGTCAGTAATAAGTGGTTCACCGCCTGCAAAGTATGCTAATTCAATATTAGGAATCTGTTCTAATACTTGATCTAATAGTTTACCACTACTATCAGCGTGTTGTACAACTCTAAATCCAGGAGGCGGCGCATCGTGTTCTTTGTGTTCTTGCCCCCATTTACTACTAAATTCACTACCACAAGTTCTGCACTTAAAGTTACAAATATTGCTAAAACGTATATCGTAATATGCCATTGTAAACTTATCTAGGCTACCGTCTTCGTTAGTATAAGGAACTAAGTCTTCGTACTTGTCTGCAAATTTTTCAATACTGTATTTTCTAAAACTGTAAGGAGAACTTTCTTCATGTTTGTAACAAAATGTACATGCTTCGTTTTTACGACCAGCTAACATATCAAGTCGTAACTGCTTCATGCGTTCAGTATTAAACGCTTGTTCAAGTGTTGTATCTTTTACATTAGCAAACGGCTCAACATAATCACTACTACAACACGGATACACATCGCCCTTGGGTGTTACATTTAAGTGTAACCAAGGAAACATACAAAACGTTCCATTATCTAAATGCTTGTCTTTCATAGCGTACTACTTGCTTCCTTGCATAACGCAAAGAAGTCAGACATTTCTGGAAATGTTTTTTCAAAATCTAGATTGCGTCTGCGATCATGTTCCTTGAAAAAGTTCCAAAAATCTTTACGACCTTCACGTACTTTGTTAACATCGTAAGTTGTATTTTTCATGTAATCAACTACACGACGAAACTTTTCGTATTCCATTTCACTAAAATGTTCTTTGCTGCCTTCTTTGGTGTTGTCTTTAATAAACTGCAAATGACTTTCCATATACGGCAAATATGTTTCTTTGGGCAAAATATTAATATCGTGTTGTAAAGGTTCTTTTAGATACGGTGTATCAAAATGAATACGTTGCCAACGTCCACTGTCGACATTGTTGTATTTGCGTCTTTGCTCAAGTATTTTTTCAAGTAATGTTTCAAATGTTGTTACACTAAACAAACTAAATGTAATCATATATGTTACCGGTGCTGTTGTGCTTTGCATAAAATAATCAAAGTTACGTTCAAACACACTAAGATCAAGACCGTCTCTAATATACTCAGCACGTTCATTCCATGTGTCTAAACTTGTAAACAACTTAAATGATTTAATTTTGTTTTGTGTAAGCAAACTATTTACACTATCAGTAAACTTAGCCAGTTGACGTTCTTTACCGCCAAAGTTACTGTTTACATTAAGTTCAAGATTTGGCTTAGGTTCTTTTTCAAGTTCGTCAAATAGTCTATATGTACTTTTTTGCATTGTAGGCTCACCACCTGTAACACGTAAGATGTTTAGTGTCTTACTAACTTCAGGCCACCATTTCCACCATGCACGTACATATGGATTGCTGTCTTCTTCATATACTTTAAACCAGTCAACATCGCATCTATGATTTTTTGACATATCGTACGGGCCATGTTGTCTAATTTCCTGGTGAAAGCGACTACTTGCTTTTGGATGACAATAACTACAACGGAAATTGCACTCGTTGCCAAATGAAACTTCGATGTATTCAGGATTTACATTAAAGTCCCAAGGATTAAATTTAATTTCTTGTAAACGTTGTTCGTTGTAAATACTGCCGCTGCGAATGTGTCTATCGCTAATATAGTCATCGCCCATGTTTTCAATATTCCAACAGTAGTTACAACCAACACATTGCTTGCCTTCTAACATTTCCTTACGTTCTTGTTTTTTATGTTTTGTATTATGTAACGCACTTGGGTTAGTTAATAACTCATCAACATCAATCTTATGAGGTGCTGGATGGTAGCAACTGTGTGTTTCGCCTGTCTGTAAATATATTGTTGTATGATACCATTTTGCAAAACAAAAAGTCGGCGAAAAGTGCCGAGTAGTAATATCATTAATGTGTTTTACTTTGTCTGTCTGTAGAGACATTTATTTTCCTTTGCGTGGTATTCTTGACGGACTTTGATATAGTGTTTTAAAGAAATGACTTTGCTGTGCATTTAAACATTCTTCAGCAATTGGAATTTCAAGTTCGTTGATAAGTTTTTGTCCTAATTCTTCTGTATAGTATTCGATGTCTTCATCTACAATGTCACCTTTTTCTTTCCAGTAGTTATTAAGATATTCAAAGTCACGTACTTGCACATAGTCCCAATCTGTACACATTGTTTTATACAGACCTTCGCGAGCACCATATATTGCCCAACGACCGTTTTCAACATCGGCACCAATCATTAACCAGACATACAATCTATGCAAATTTTTCCAATGATTCTTTTTAAAGTCATCAATGCTTGGCTTCATGCCTCTGTCAAGTGCCATTTTAACACCTTCTCTAAATCCAGCACGCCATGCTTGATGCGGTGTATGATTATTCATAATTTCGCTATGGCACTGATTAATCTGTATATATTCCATATCCCAGCAAAAGTCAACTTGTGCATGTGGATTGTTTGGATCAGCATTTTCATGTGTACGCATGTTAAGCACTTTTTCTTTAGGCCAACATTTAATACCGCCATTGCCGTACATTAATCCGTTGATAGTATTTTTTGCACTCCAACTTACTACGCAGTCTTCAAACTTAATTGCTTTATTCCAATGTGCATCTTCGTGTGAATCTAAATCAAACTCTCTGCCAAGAAACTCTGCACTAACAATATTATCGCCATCAATAGTAATAAATCGATCAGTTTCGCTTAGTTCTGCACAAGCCTTATGTGCAGCGTCTGAACCTTCTACTCCATGTACACGTTTAGCCCAAGGAACTTTACTACACAAATCTGCATAATTTTTTTCAGCGTTTGGCTCATCATAACTTAGATAAATGATATCATAATCTAAAATTCTAAACTTGCTCATAGTAAAACCTCATGGTAATATTCTTCAAATCTCTTTATAGTATAAATGCTAACGTTGTTTTCGTCAAGTTCTAAATCGCTTGAAAATTTAAATTTAAAATCTTTATTGGCTAAATCAGCCGTGTTGACACTGATAAATTGATGCAATACATGCGGATCGTTTTTATTTGTAATACTAAATCCTAACTGACTTTTATATGCAAGTTTGCCTTTGCGTAAATTATCAGATATAGCCGAATCGAGTTTTATTTGCCAACAACGATTTTTTATATCTTGAATAATAGTAATGTCAGGACGAGTTGACGAAGTATTTGGAATTTGATATATTTGCTCGTTGATATCAAATCGATGTTCGTCTTCGATAAACCGATGCATCAGTTTGTGTGCTTTTGTTACAGTATCAAATATTACAACATAATTACTTACAACTTCATTGCCTGTAATTAAATTAGCAACTTCTTCATACTGAACTTCAATATAATTACTACCTTCTTTAAAACTGTTGCCGATTCGAGTAATCGAGCCGTCTTCGTTAAAGTATACATATCGCACTGTTGATAGTTCTAACATTATATTCCTAATTGTGTTTCGTATGTTTTTATAATTTTTTCATTACAAAAACTATCTTCGGTATAATGAAAAATACCAGTCTGTGTATAATTTCCAATTGTTAACTGACACTTGTTATTTAAGTAAACACCAAGTTGTTGTTGCCAATTGTTGACGTATAATTTGTCCCAGTTTTGATTATGTAATTTCATATGCGTAAATGTAGGATAACTAGTATCTAATGTAACATTGTGTTCGCATCCTAAAATTTTTGTAGCAATTGCACAGCTAACGTCCATACTAGGCCACTTTTGAAAATACTTACCGCCGGCATATTGTCCGTAAAATAGTTCCCAGTTATGCATGATAAGTTCGACTAATTTAAAAAACTTGTGTGCAGTATCGCTTTTCTTAAACCAGTGACATCCAACATATATATTGGGCAAATAATGATTTCTAAATGCTTTTCTGTAATATGTATTGTCTGCTATTTCACCACGGTATGTTAGTACCTTATTTACAAAATACAAATCTTTGTTTTTCATTAAATCGTGCCAATGAGAAATATCAGATAACACCAACATGTCAGTATCAATTACTGCTGTTTCGTCAAATGGTGTTGCATGGTAGATTTTCCATCTGTTTTCAATCTTCCATTGGCTGCCTTCGGCTTCGTCTTTCCATGGGATGTCAACTACATGATCAAACAACTGTTTGTATTTTTCAGGAATCGTGTTGTTTGTAATTACTGCAATTTTACTTTTTGGATTTGTTAGTCTAATGCTCATAGCTGCAACACTAGCTTGTTGTACGTAATCAACATTGCTATTTTGTGCAAACATTGTAAAATTAATACTCATCAATGATCCTATTCAAACTAAATTTATTCATAATATGAACATTGCAGTCTTTTATGCAGAGAGGAAAATAATCTACTCTGTCTTGCTTTTGCATTAATAATTTAATAGTGCTACCTTTAATTTCATAACACACATCTTTATCAGTTGCATAATATTTTTTACCAGGCATTTGTCCAATAAAGTTTCCTGACATGTGTCCGTTAAGTATGTGTGCTGCAATACTAAATGCAAAATCGTTTCTAAAAGTTAAAGATTGTATTCTATACAAATTACGATAATGTGCCCAGTTGTCTTTGATATGGGTAACTAAATTAAAATACATTTCTGTTTTTGGAGATTTTTTAAAATAGATAATAGTTGCCCAATAAAAATCAATACCGTTTGGAGAAATATGTTTAAATTCAGAGGCATCTCTCCAGCCTGATAAGTCAACTGAATCTTTGTATAGCAAAAGATCCTTTTGCTGTGCAAAGCAATGTTTTAGTGTATCATTACATAATATGTAATCGGTATCCATTACAATAGTTTCGTTATAAGGAGATAGTTCGTAAACTTTATCACGGCTGGTATTTTTCCATTGTAACTTGTATTCTGCATGAACACCGTCTCGGAATTTTTTATAATTATTTACACCAGAATTTTCAATTGTAATAACTTTATCAAATACCGACACTTTATCTTTATAATTTTCGTAAAGATATGCACTGGTACTTGTAACTAAAGTAACAGGTATTTTTAAATATTTTTTTATTCGTTCTGCACAAAATATTGCTTGTTTTATATAATCAACTTGGTTGTTATTACATGCAATTAAAAGAGCACCTTTGCTCATGTTTCGATAATACCTTCGACTGATCTATTTGATATAAGTTTGTCGTATTCGACAAAGTACTTGTTGCTTGCTTGAAAATATGTGTTACTAATACCTTCTTGAAATTCTTCAATTACTACATTTACTGGAATATTATTGTTGTCAGTAATTACAATTTCATCTTGTCCAGAATTTTTCATTGAATAGCAAAATGTAATCAATTCTTTTGTAGCTGTAAAAGTTCCGCCTTTGTAATAATAAAGCAAATCTTCTTGATATTTTTCTTTTAGTATGCGTCTTTGGTTGTCTAAAGTAATCATATAATTACTAAATTCAAGTGCTTTTTGTAGCCGTTCATCCATTACAAATCTCCATTATCGTATTATTATAAACGATAAATGAGTAAATGTCAACTATTATTCTGGTTGCGGAGTTGCGTCTGCTAGTGTGTGTATGTTTGTAATACTAGTACCATTTACAACACCAGTATTATCTACCGCAGTATAGTTTGCAGCATTATAATTAAATGTACTATCAGCATCGTATGTAGTAACTGCGCTTGTAAGTGTTCCGTTTACTGTTTCGTCGATTGGATCGTCATCGCCACCCGGATCAACGCCTTGACCACCTGTGCCAGTGTCGCCATCAACAAATCGTATTTTTAAACGTAGTTTATCAGTAGTAAAATATCCATATATGTCATAATAGTTATCTGAATATACTCCACTACCGGATTTACGGAACATTAATCTATATGTGTTTGTTGTAAGATCTTTTAAACCTCTGTATATCGTTCCTGAATCAGCACTAGTATTGCATTTGTCTATTTTAATTGTGCCAGCTGCTGATAATAGATCGGCCCAATCTAAAGATTTTGCTCCACTAGCACCTGATAGCGAAGGATTAAAATAAATGCGGCCACCGCTTTCAATCCAATGATTCATACGAGCTGCACTACTAAAGTTTACTGTAATTACATGGTGTAGTATAGCATTACTTGCAGCAACACCCCAGTTAGTAGTCCTTTCAGCACTAGCAGAGGCAGCAAGACTAAAACTTGCATCTGGAAATCTTAAATGATCAGCATCAACACTAAATGAAAATGTTTCAATACTAGTTGCTACTGCTTCATAATCATTATATCCCATTTGTGAAGAATTTGGTACAGCACTTTGAGAACCGTCAGATTGATCATGCGATAAAGACGTGTCAGCGCCAATTGTTTGTCCAGTTGCAGGCGGTACTAAACTTGGCATTGACTGATTTTGATGCACATAGGCGCTAGTTAAGTCTAGAAATAAATTAATATGCTCGTCATCTTCAACAGTAGTATCTGCCGCTTGGTCAGAAGAGCGTACTGTTTGACCGTATAAGGTATCATATACCGCATCAACTGAGTCTTTGATACTATTGTAGTTTGCTGCTGTAATTGATCCGCCGACAGCTACCATGCTATGCTCCTAGTGTTTGTGTATTTGTGTAAACCGGAGATGCTACTTCGACATAATCATTTGATAATGCGTTTGAATAGGTTGCACGTTGTTGCTCTACAATACTTCTAAAGTTTCCGCCTACTGGTTCGTCAATGCCAGAAGTGCCATCTCCTGGATCTAGCGGTTCGCCGTCTTGATAAGATACTTTAAAAGTTATCTTGTTTGATGCACTATTCATTTTAGCTTGATATGTAATGTTGTTGTTTTCATATGCTCCAGCACCTGGTTCGTAATACCATATGTTAACATAGTTTCCGCCGGGTGTCAAGTCATAAGCACCAATATTATAATCAGTGCCTGAGCCAGCAACTGTATCTGTATAACTAAACTTTACAACGCCTACAGTAGTACAGATGCTGTTCCAACTTGTATATTTTGCACCCGAGCCATCGGATATTGACGAGCGAGTTCTTATTTCTCCGCCACTATTAAAAAATGCACGTAAATGGTCAGCATCAGTAAAAGTTACTTCCCATTCGTGTATAATAATTGGTGTACCTGGCTGTCCCCAATCTGCACTGCGATTGACTGCTAGTTTAGATTCAGTTGATACTTGATTAATATTATAGCTTAAGGCATTGGTTTCAACATCAACTGCAATTGATTCATATTCAGCATATACACTATCAGTAATATCGTCACTTGTAACAATATCAGTTAATGTTGGAAGGCTATTATTTTGGTGTGCATATGCTTTTGTTAGATCAGTTTTAAGAGTCTGCATATGTGTAGAATTAACCACAGTTGGGCTATTATTTACATTTGTAGGTAAGCTACTACTTGCAACAGCTTGCCCATATCCAAATGTTGTTGATCCGGTACCTAATACTTTGCTTGCTCTTGCTTGCATTTGATTGTACCTTGCAACAGAGATAATATCTCCGACAGCCATAAAATTCTCCTACATTGTGTGTATATTTATACCTTTAAAACACACTCTACTAATTTTTCGGCTTCGTCGCTGTTTGTTTCTAATGCTACACCTACTAACGATCCACCGTTGATTGCAGTACTTGCACAACCGTTGTCGTGTACATATACCGATTGTCCTTTTTTAACTGGACCACTAATGCGTACTGGAACACGACCTTTAAGTGCGATATACTGTCCTTCAGCTTCACTATTCATCATAATAGCCGGATCAGTTGACACAACACCAATTGCAACACAACCAATGTTTGCAGGCTGTGTTTCGTGGTCTTCGTCTGCGCTAACACAAACTACTGTTCCAGGAATCAATTCTTCTGCTGTTGTATATTTTTCTGCTAAATCAGCATAACGTGCTTGTGTTGCTGTTCCAGTAAAAATATTTGCAGTTAGATTACCGCTTGAATCTCTAGCTGCAATACTATTATTGTTTGCACTAGTTGACGCAGTTCGATAATTTCCTGATACTTCTAGTGTATTTGCTTGTGTTGCTGTTCCAGTAAATGTTGTAGCATACATATTAACAAGAGGATTAGCCGAGGTGCCTATAGTACTAGTTGTAATTCCAGGATAAATTGCTGTATCAGTAATTACCCAACGATCTGAATCAGCATTATTTGAAATGCGTAACTCGTCTCGGTGCATTTGTATTCTTGGTGTTTCGTTATCAGCGCCAATCTTTACTGTAAGATCAACTCCGTCGCCTAGTGTATATCCAGCATCACTAAACGATACAAGACTTGCAAAATTTAATGATGCCGATTGAATAAAATCGCTCGGACCATATGTGTTTGTTCCATCGGTAAGTTTTAGTGCTGCACTTGATGTACCCCAATAATAATTTACATTACCTCTTGAATCAGTGTTTGATTTTCCTGAAACATCAACTGCTCTTAGTGTATGTCCTGCTTTGATAGTAGTCCAGTCACTTGACGACCACTCGTCTCCTAAGTCAGGCTGTGTAACATTTACTGTAAATTCTGATTCACTAATTATTTCAACAATAAAATCATCTGCATATGCTGCAATAACATTACGATCAACATTTGCACTGTCTTTAAGTTTAATTGTTTTCATTTCAGTTACTTGAGCAGCAGTTGCTTGCGGTCCAATTAAGTTCCATTCATTGTTTGAATTTTTACCATATAACTGATTAGTAGTAGAATTCCACCATAGATCGCCTTCTGCAAATCCTACCGGTTGTGTAGAACTTACTTCAGCGCCGGCTGTTGTTTTAAAATTAGTTCCGTCGTAAACTTTTAGTCTTTCAGCAGTTGCATCATACCATAGTTGGCCAGTAATTGCTTTTGTAGGTGCAGCAGTTCCTTGAAAATTTTCTAATAAAAATAAAAAATTCTCGTTTTGTTGCTCGCCATACCCTGCAAAGTTTTTACCAATTAACTTTAATTCGGTTGTGTTATCAACTGTTCCATCTTCAACTGTAACTAGTTGTGAACCATTATATCTGTTAATTATATAAGCCATTTATATCTACCTTCTTTATGTTACAGTATTTATCTAAACGCTACTTGATAAGTCTTCTTGCCAGACCCAAGCGCCGGCTACTACTGCAAATCTTTTTAATGTTCTAGTTACAGTTAATGTTACTGTATCAGTAACATCAGTAAAACTAAAGTCAGTAACAACTGATTGGTTTTGTACACCAGCACTGTCAACTGCTGTAAAACTTTTTGAAACTCCATCTGTTGCATTATAAGTATATTGGCCTGCATACGATGTACAATGTACTCTAGCACTTACTCCGTTATTTTTTGTAGTTGATGGACATAGATCGTTTACTAATAATGCAAGTTGTATATTAGTTAATCCAGTTGAATCAACACTAAGTTCTATGTTGTGCGATTTATAAATATCATCAACATATTTTTTATGAGCTGCATCGTTATCAGTGCCAGGTGTTGCTAAGTTTCGAATTTTTGTTGTACCAGTCATAGTTATATCGCCATTGATATTTAGACTTAGATCGTTAGTACAAGAAATAGTTGACCCATTTAAATTAATATTGTCAACATTAAGAATTGATAGTGTACCAATACTTGTAAGACCACTTGCTGTTGTAACACTTGAATGAAGTTCATTAATAGTTAGTACATTAGTTCCGTTAATTTTATAACCAAGACCGTCAGCAACATCAATGTTTACACTTGAAGTCCAAGAGTTAGTAGAATTTTTCCAAATAAGTTCTTTATCAAGTCCTGAAGATTTTAAAATTATGCCGCCTTCGTCAGCTTGGGCATCAGTTAACAACGAACTATCATCATTGATACCAAGTTCAATCTGCTTATCTTGTACTCTTAAATTAACTACTTCAAGTGCGGTATTTGAACCTTTAACTGTTAGATTACCCTCAATAATTACATCACCGTTTGATGGGCTAGTACCAACATGTAATGCTGCTTGTGGAGCAGAATTAAATATACCAACATGTTGATTACTTGTTTCAATTTTAAACGAGCTTGACTGAGAGCCAGAACTTGACGTTTGAATATCAATGTTTGCATTGTCTCGGAATGCAGTAAGAACAATATCTCTATCTACTGATGTAGTATCAGTTGCTATACTAAAGCGTGATACATCTCCAACTAAAAATCCTCTGTCATTATTAACGTGTAAGTGCTGATTAGTAGTTTGATAAGTTGCAATTGGCAACGAAGGACTTACTTGTAAGAAACTTGCTGCGCTATATACAACTCCTCCCGAAATTAAATTATCAGCATTTGTAGCATTACCATTCCAATAAAAATCAGTATAGGTTGGAACAATATTTACACCTTGCTTAATAGCATATGGTGTTGAAAATCCAGTTAACAATGCGGCGTTTACATCAATTACTGCTGGAGTAAATGCTTCTTTACTTACAAGAGCAACAGTATTATTTCCAACGCTCCAGCGTCCAACAATTTTATCAACACCGTAGATATCAACTAACGTAATAGCATCGTATTCTGTTTTACCTTGTGTTCGAGTATAGCTCGGTCCTGCTAAAAATTCTGCGGTGCCGTCGCTAAAATAAAGTTGTTTGTTAGTTGCATCAATCCATAAATCACCTGCAACCATACTTGGTTTTAATGCGGCATATGTTGTAGTGTCGGTGCCTCTAAATTGTTCGCCGTCCCATACTTTTAATCTGCCTGCCGATGTATCATACCATATTTGTCCTCTTAAAGGATTTGCTGGCGCACTTGTAGCAGCAAAGTTTTCAATTATCTTAATAAAGTTTTCGTTAAAGGCTTCGCCATATCCTGTATAATTTCGCCCTACAAGTGTTATATCAGTTGTTGTAGAGTCAACTGACCCATCAACTAGGTCTACTAACAGTGTTCCGTCAGTTTGGTTTAGTTTGTAACTCATACTACAATATCTCCTACGTAAATAATATATTCAACTGTTGTAAACGGACTTGTATGGTAGTACGGGTCGTTTTCAATATCAAGCATTGCTCCAGTTTGGCTAATGCCAGTTCCAGCTGTTGTTCCGATAATATTTTGCGCACTTGCACCAGTGTCAGTTCCTCCGGTGATATTAGTGCTTGCATAATATTGCTCGCCGTTGTCACCTTGCAAGCTGTGTTTGTGATCTGGCAGCATAGCTTGTGTAATTGTACCTGTTTCGCTACCGCCGGTTAAACCTACTGTATTTGCTGCTGCATCATTCAATAAACGATTACCTGTTGTAGCATCGCCTAAATGTCCTACTAATCCTCGTCCTCTAAAATCTGGTAAGTTAAAAGTAGTTGCGCCGCCATCGGATGAACCGTATAATATTCCAATAATTAGATATAAACTTTCTTCGCTGCCGCCACCTCGTGTAAGTTGTTGTCCGTGGCATAGTGCCCACCCAGTTGGTGCTGCTGTACCTGCATATGGCATTATCATTCCTAGTTGAAATGACGGCACTGTGCTAACAATTTGTGCTTGTGTCATATAACGCAAGCCTTCGCTGTTCTCAACTAAAAACTTGTCGGTTGATGCTACATCAACTGCAATTGGAGTTTGGTCTGTAACAAAACTTGGCTTAATATTAAGTGTCCATTCTTTTGTAGTTCCGCCAACTTGTCCATCAAATTGTACACTTCCAGTTGCAGTGACATCACCGGCACTGTTAAATTGGAATGTAGTCGGACTTGATAGTTTGCCTGCACTAGCTGCACTGCCGCTTATATTACCTGTTACTGTGCCAACTAAATTACCATTAAAAGTATTTGCATAGACATTTGCATATCTTAGATTTGCAGTACCAATGTTGTTTGCTAAATCGGTATATGGTTGTATATTTTCAGCATATATTGAACTAGTATTATCGATATCGTTTACATTAAAATATGCATCGCCGCCGACGTTTAAATCTTTACTAAGACCAATACCGCCAGGTGTGTTAATAGCACCATCTGTTGGATTTGTACTATTTAACGTGCTGATAGAAATAATTTTACTACCTTTTATGTTACCGCCTACATCAAGAACTTCTTCTGGTGATGTGTTTAATAATCCGTGTTTGCCGTCACTTGTAATTGTAGTTGCTGTAGTATTTGCACCTGCATTATTAACATTAAAATTAATCTGACCGTCAGTTGCTTTGTTTCTAATTATAACGCTACTGCCAGTTACACTAGCAGTTAAAATACCATTTTCGCCAATTGCAAGTCCAGTATTAGTTTGAATACGTACATCTTTATCAAATCGATTTGCTGCATCTAATCTTGCAACATTTTCGTATACTAAACTAGCTGTGCCTGCTGTATTTACAAGTGCTTCAGACTTTTCACTAGTTCCGTAATATTTTGCTTTTGCGCCATTAAAGGCAAGTTCTGTTGGAATGTTTACGCCCGGCTTTACAACATATCCAGTTGGAAATCCTGTAATTTTTAACTTTGGTGTAAATTCAATGTAACTGTAAATTGACATTATATTATTTTGCACATAATTAATTAATACTACATGATCAACGTCTGTGCCTAGCTGTGTACTAGTTCCTACTAAGGTAGCAATTTTACTACCAGTTGCAGTTGATTCGCTGTAGTCAGGCCCAATTAATACCCAGCCACTACCACTGTAAATGTATGCTTGTAAATTTGCAGTATCAACCCATATGTCGCCAAGTACACTTGCACTTGCTTCAGGTTGTGACTGTGCTTTTTTAATACCACCTGCTGCTACCCAAGCTGCTCCATCATAAACTTTTAGCTGATCAACTCCAGTTGTAGTATCGTACCAAAGTTGCCCTTCAACTGGACTAGAAGGTGCTGTTGTATTTGCAAAGTTTTCTAGTAAATGTAAAAAGTTCTCATTGACATACGCACCGTAACCAGTTAGGTTTTGACCAACTAATTTTAAACTGGTATCAGTATTATTAAGTCCGTTTTCTTCAACGGTTATACTACCGTTGTTTGTAAAATCAGTAAATCGTACGGTATAGTCTGCCATAGTTTATCCCTCAATTCCGCTTAAACTTTGAATTCGTACAGTATAATCAACTTGAATCAAACGGTTCAAACTCTTCTGTACAGGATGAAAAATAACATGTGTAATTAATCTACCTGTTCCACTTGCTGAATAACTACGTAATCCTAGTTCGTCAAAAACGTAAAGACTTTCGTTGCTTCCAGCTGTATCAAATGCATCTTGCCCTGCTGGTTCGCCATAATCTAGCAAACACCTAACCAAAATATCAGTATAGTTTGTACCACTTACATGACGAATTTCTGTCTTGTTTCGTATTGGGTCGTTGTTGTTTACACTGCGTTCATCTACTACTTTAGTAAATGTTTGATTATACAAACTTGCATTTGTACCTGTGCTATTTGGTGTTAGGTATGTTACAATACCTGTTGGGTCAACGCTAGTTCCTCCATTACCAAAACTCATATCACTAATAAAGCCTTGTCCTTGATTTGCCAAACTTTCAGCAAGTGCTAAACTCATATTTTCATAATGAATTGCATTGCGTTTGTTTACAAAAACTTCGCCATTATCAGGATCTGAAATCTTGATATGTCCTTCTACGTGTATTCCATTTAAGTCATTAAACTGTGTCATCTTTTTTACCTTATACTGTATTTATTTAGGTAGCTCAATAGTTGCTCCGCGGATAAATCTTGCAATTGCAGAATTGCTATTTCTTAATGTTTCACCGGCAGCAATCCAACGTTTTCCTGTTCTTTTCACTACACGGATCTCTGTGTCTACTGCTGGTGTTGTTGTAAATTGAATATACTTATTACCTCCAACTGTTACAACTTCGTACTCTTTTGTTCTAATTTCGTCTGCTTCAGGACTATCTTGTGCAAGAGTTTTATTGTAAACTGAAATATCAACTTTACTTAACTTGCGTCCTCCTACAAACACTTCGATTTCGTTTGCGTTATCAATATCAAATCCTAAATCAACAATTTGATTTGAACCATCGGCTCTGTCTCTGTATACATTATATGTATCTCTATAGTCAATAGTTTCAGCTGAACCTTGACCGTAAGCTATATCGCCAGCTGCATGTAAGTCTTTTACACCAGTACCTAGTGTGCCTCTTCTGAGCTGAGATAACGTATTTCCTTGTACTGCAAAGTATTCAATACGTTCTCCGTCTACCCAAATAATACCAGGCAAGTTTAATAAAATATCAGGCTCTTGAATTCCTGTAGCATCTACTAAGACAATTTTATTGTCGTATGGACTAACAGGATTAGCAATCATAAAACTATTTTCTTTACTAAGACGTTTGTAATGTGTTCTACCTAGCATGTCTCTAAATATTCTATAGCCAAATTTATCTGACGATACCGGTGCTGCCCAATGCATTACTTGAATACGATCGTTTTCATTTACTATATCTTTAAGACGTACTGCATTTAAATTTTCCATTACTTCATAATCAACAATTGGATGCAATAATCTTTTGTTCTTAACAACCCAAACATATTGAGCACCGGCTGCTGCTGATTCAAGTTGGACAATTCCACTTGATAACAAGTTTCGTCTAGCAAATTCATCAGTGTTTTCATTAACTACTGTTTCGGTTAAAACATCATATGTAAATCTTCTAAATTGATTAATATCATGATTACTAAAGTGCATTACTCGATATGTAGTAAAGAGATCATCGTAGATATTAGGATTAATGCTAATACTGTCACTGTCAATAAATTCAATTTCGCTAATTTTTACGGCTGTTGAATCAGCAGTTACATAGAAATCTTCGTCTGCTATAAATTCATCTCTTATATCACTAACCATACTTTGTACAACAACAATATTATTACTTACTGACTTTACAATAGGCTCAAAGCGTGTTGACGATGCTCCGCTAACTAATAGCAACGGCTGTCCTACTGTTACTTGAGATTCCATATTAACTGCTGTACTACCGTCAAGTGTAGTAAATGTTAATGCAGTATCAATAAAATAATAGTCTGCATTTTGTAAACAATAGATATCTAATTTACTTCCTGCTGGAGCAACATTAGTATCAAGTAGTGTAATTCTAGCGTTTACATTATCCCAAGACCATTTCGAAGTGTCAAGTCTTACATCATTTACATATACAATAAAATCAATTTTTGCTACTGATGCTAAATTTTCAAATTGCCATCCATCAATATCGTAACTTAAACTACTTGTAGTTGTAAATCTAATACTATAGCCAGGGCTTAAAATATCTTCATCGCCAAACACTAATAAGTTATGTCCTAGTGGCAAATCATTAATTGGGGTAAATGTATCGGTAAAGTTCCAATAGTTTCCAATACCATTTGACCACGAGTAATCGTTATTAATTTGACTATAAGAAGTAATTCCGCTATCGTAAACAGCATATTGAATAACATTGCCTTGGTCTAGTCTTACTCTACCGCCTGGAATTTCGATTACTAGTTTGTCTGCAGGCTCAGTTGTGTTGCTATTGTTCAAGAAATAATCGCTGCCCTCAGTCTGAACAGCACCATTTAATATTACAATGCAACTTGCATCACTACTGTAATCAGCTGCTGTTACAAAACGCCAGTTGTCACTTTGTATTGCACTCGAATCTTGTAGATCAAATTCATTAATTTCAATTGTTTTACTATCAATTAAACTATTACCATTTGCACCAAATGTCATTACAGTAATAATTGATCCTACGTTAATATCAATATCGCTGTCAATGAATACACTTTCTAAACTATAATCATTATTGTAAGTGTCTGTTCTTAGTACAACCTTATCGACCATTACAACAATGTTATCTTCACCAAAAGGTTTTTCAGGATATGCAAACTCTCTAGTCGACCCATCAAAGATATAATGAGCTACATGTATTTGTGCTTGTCCGTCATTTTGCCTAGTATAAACTTGTAAATCAAGTGTATCAGTTACAGTACCCGGAACTAACTCTTCTGGGCCTCCACTGTTTGTTGGAGTAAAGAAGCCATCGCCGTCAACAGTTATTTCACCCGAAGGTATACCAGTGGCTGTAGTTCTGTCTAATGCTCCGCCTTGAAGTGCAGTATCGAATGTCGATCCTACTGGTGAGAAACTACCATCGCTTGATTGTTTTCTAATAATAACTTCGTCGTCAGCAGTTGTACTAAATGCTCCATTAATATCAATTTCTGTTTGAACACCGTCTCCGGTAATTGTAGCCATTACTGCATTTTTATTAGCAGTAATAGTACTTCCGTCGTATAACGGATCGTCAAGTCTTACACCGTTTAAATATAGGTTATACTCTACGCCGCTTTCTAGCGGAGAAGATAATGTAATTATATTTGTACTACCGTCTAACTTAATAATTTCGTCGTCGTATGTATTATCAAATGTATCCCAAGGTAGGTCACTAAATCCGCCAACTCCAAATCCTTGTTCGCCGCCGAAATCAAAGCTATCATACAATGCGCCTTCGTATTCAACACCAGTCATTAGTTGACTAAATTCTTTACCAGGCATACCAGTTGTTGGATCATATTCATAGAATATTCTATCTGCTGCATGTAACAACGTTGTATCTTTTTTGTATTTTACAACTACTACATCATCAATTTTTGGTTCTGTAACTAGTGTAATTTTGCCTAAATATCTGTCATATCCTTTTGTAGTATCAAGTTTATTAACAACACTATATTCAGTATCTAATAATTCAACGTTGTTGAGTGTCACTGAGTATGTTGTAATATTTTGATTGATTGGCCACTGTAGTGTAAAAACTTCTTGTGCTCCAGTTCCAATAAACGTTTCAGTTTTGTCAATTGTTTCAAAATACTTTTTGCCGCTGATACGATCAAACTTTACAGTCATGTGTGTACTTCGAACGTTTGGATTGCCTAGTATTGCAGATGCTCTAACTGCTGTGCCATCGTTTGACTGGTTGCCTGAAACTGTGATAGTTGGTGCAGATAACACTCGACTACCTTTATTTAAAATTTCAATACTTTTAACTTTACCTTTGGCAACATATGCTTTTGCAGTTGCTCCACTTGTACCGCTTATAGTAACAGTTGGTGTATCGTAGAATCCACTGCCGCCGTCGGCAACATCAATTCTTATAATTTCGTATGCATTATTGTCAACCCAATTTTTATAAGGATATGTAAAATATTTTTCCCAAAGATTTGTTACTTCGTTATTATTAAACTTTGCTGCACTAGGAGTAATTTTACCTCCAATATAACTTGGTGGCAAATCAAAGTCTGTTATCATACTTTGTGTAGGTTCTATCTTTTCATATGCACTAATGTATTCTCTAACTTTTGTTTTGAAAGGCTTTACTTCGTTTATGTAATCTTGATAGTTTTCTAGGTTATCATTTTGATATGCAACTTTTTGTTTTAAATCGCCGACATTGTGTTTGGCACGTAAGAAACTAGATTTAAATACCCAATCAACATTGTTCTGTTCTGATAATACATATCTAACACTTGCAAAGAATAATTTGTTGTATTCAACTACTAAGTCGCCAACAAATATATCTTCTTTTATTGCATTAATAATATTGCGCAATTCGTTTACTGGTTCTCTATCATAAAAAGTAATATCGTAAACACCAGCGTCATACCCAGTAGTTTCTGTGGTATAATTATAAATTACATCTAATAATTTAATTGTTCCGTTTTGTCGACCTACTGTATCATAATTAAGAGTGTAATCTTCTGTATCTTGATTGTCGGTTTTCTTTAGTAACAGCCAGCCGCCGGTGCCAATATTTTTAATTTTTACTACATCACCAATTGAATTGTCTAATCCAAATAATTGATAGCTACCATCAATAACTTGATGAATTACAGTTGATTCGCTATAACCAGCAGCATACCAGTCAGTATAACTCCAGTACTTTGTTGTATCAAAACTTTGGTTGTCGGTTCTTTCCCAATCTGCTGTAGTCTTATTGTAAATGTAAATTGCCCAGCGTCCGCCAATTGTTTCGTCAGCTGTAACTAAAACACTAAACGGTCTTACTTTTAAGAAAGTAGTTGGTGTATAATCGTATCCTTGATTTTTTACCGTAACACTAGTAATTTGTCCATTACTGTTAATTGTTGATGTTATTTCAGCATTTTTACCAGTAACATCTTCAATTTCAATCACCGGTGCTGCTTTATATCCATTACCAGGATTATTAATAGTAACACTAGTAATTTTACCAAATTCAATTACAGGAGTTAAAACTGCTTGTGTGTTTTTTGCAGTACCAACAAATTGCAATTCGCTAACAGTATCAATCTGTTTATCAAATTTTCCTTCAGCAGCTAACGGCAACGAATCAACTAATAATAATTTACTAATACTATAATTGTCAACAATTAAAGTTTTGGCAAACACACTGTTTATTCTATCAACAAATTGTTTAACTGCTTCAATGCGGTTAATAAACATTCCTTGTCTTGGTTGATTTAGAACTCCGTATTTTTTTGTAGCTGATAATGTAATATCAGGTACAGTATTTCCTACTTTGTCATAACCAACCAAACTGTCAATCCACTTTTGCTCAATAGAACTATTTGGCATTGACAAATCAAGACCTTCCGTCATCAAATCATATTCTCGATGAATTGGAACGTTAATTGTTGTGTCTTTTTCTTTTCTAAAATGCAAAATAGTATTATCTTCTTGTACTAAATTTTTACAGTTATAAATTGCAAATTTGTTATTTTCTAATAATGCTACAAATCTATATCCTGTGCCAGCTGGATCTGCAATTAGGTTTGTTATAGATTCGCAACTTAACGAACGTCCAGCAACACGAGGCACAATTTGTGCATTTTCTACCCAATAATAATATTTTGTAGTAAATCCTTGCTTTACTGGATCATAAACTTGTTTGCTACTATAGGTATCGTCGTCGTATAGGGCCAAGCCACTTATACCTTTTGTGTAACCAGCAGTTGTTCCTGATTGTGCATTCCACTCGCTTGGCAGTAAGTTAGTTTCAACCCATTCACAAACTTGTATACGTGAGTTAGGTAATAGTTTATTAAACACATTTGTTCGATATTGACTATTGCCTTGATACGGATTATACCAGCTTGCTTCCTTAAGGTTCCACCAAAGTTTTCCAACATAACGATCGGTCCAATTTGATTGAACATCGACAATAACATCACTAGTATCACTAGACGACGAATATGTAGCTGGATCATACCATGTTTTAAAACTTAGCTCTTGTTCTGCAGGTCCTGCAATTTTACCCTGTCGTGGATCAATTACGTCTAATCTTTGAATTATGTCAGCAGTATCTTTTGCATATAAAAATACTTGTTGCAATTGTTCAATATTTGGTTTAGCAATTTGTGTTGTAAGTTCGCTCCAAGTATTTTTACCTGTTGCAAAACTAAAGTCAACTATTAGTCCTGGATTAACAGATGTTACATACCTCGAGTCATTATCGTAAGGCTTAGGCATAAGTGTTGCAACTATTGTTGAAATATTTAAATATAGATGATTGTCATTTAAGACAATATTTTCCATTTCGTGGGTTGCAGTATTGCGGCTATAGTCAACATCTTCGGCATACACATACAAATCATTAATTTCTTGGAATAAAATAATTCTTCCTGTATCTGGAATAATTTTCTTAATTTCAGTGTTGCCATTATCAAGTAACATACCATTTTCATCGAATGTTGTCATTTCAACTAAATCACTATTTTTACCAGTAATTGCTAATTTGTTTTTACTAAAACTTACACTCGATCCAAACGCTTCGCATTTGTCTACATACGGACTTGTAATATTTTGTTGTAATTCATAAACATTATTTGAATTTTGCTTGTATACATAAACTGTTCCTGCATCAGTATCAACGTCATCGTTATAAGGTGCAGTAATTGCAATTTTTGTACCGTCATCGTTGATATCAAAATACTTGCCCCAAGATTCTCTTTTTAGTATGTCTTCGTTAAATGATTGAATAAATGTCCATCTATCAACAGGCTGATGATAAACAGTTAGTCTACGTAATCCGTTGACTGTAGAACTAACAACCATTTTGTCACCTAGCACATCAAGTGCAATTTTTTCACCAAAGTTTTCTTCGCCAGTATCTAAATCTCCGTCAAGGTCTTGTTCTCTATTTGGAACAAAGCCAGTGTGTTCAATATCGTCACTTATTTTCCAGCTTGCAGTATCTGTTGGTAATTTTTGTCCTACTGGAGTTGACGACGGTCTTTCAACTAATGCTTCGTATAATTGTCCTTGATAGAAAACTATATCAGTTGTTCTGTATTCTTCGTTTTGATCAAATACACCTTTGTAATTACGATTGCGTGTCCAGCGCCAGTCTGTGTTGTATTCAAAGAAATAAACTCTTCCTTGTCCTGCTCCTGTAGCGCCAACAAATAATTTGTAAATACCATTGGCAGTTTTTCTAATTTGCAAAGACGTACCAAAGTTTTCATTAGCGTTTGGATCAGGACTTGTCATAATTATTTTTTGATCGTATTGTTGAGTTTCAGTATTAAGTTCATAAATGTAAATTACACCTTGATTACTTAATCCTGATGAAGTTCCTACACCAGCAGGAATATAATATGCTGGTTCCCAATCTCTATTATCGCTAATTCCAATCGAACTACTATCACTGTTATCAGTATGCCAATTGCTTACGTCATTTTTAGCACGCCACAATGTACCTCTATCAACAACAATATCTCCTGTAAGATATGCCTCAGTAGGATCTAATGTTCCTTTAAATTTTGTTAACGCATTATCAGCTAGTGGTGCACCAACAACAATAAACTTACTATCAGATGATACTGCAACGCCTAATCCATATCCACTATTATCAGCAGTAGCATCTGATGCTGATAATGTTTGTATATCAGTAAATGCAAATGTTGGAGAATTTCTACGCTTAATTGTTGCAATGCCAGCAAAATCTAAAGACGTATCGTCTGGATCTCCAGTAACTAAAAGTGTGTTTGAACCATTTACATCTGTTGATTTAACAAATGTTGTATTTGCATTAGCATATTCTTGTTGCAAACTTACAATACTATTATTTTCGTATACACTAAAATTTCCAGTTCCGTTGTCATCAACCCACAAACGATCTTTTTGATCTTTTTGTATGTCTTCAATAAGAGTGTTTAAATTTTCGATGTTTGCAAATCTACGTTCAACAAATCGACTTAGGCTTGCGCCACCTGCTGCACTAAAGCTATCATCTTCTTCTTCAAAACTAATTTCGCCATCAGTTGTTGATACTGGAAATGTAATTGTATTAGCAAGTACATTGGATACTTTATAAAACCCTTTAAAATTTGGAATACTTGAAAAAATACCTATTACATCGTCTTTGGCAATATTTTCAACTTGTCTATCAAGTGTAATTTTTACAGCCAAGGACCCGTCTGCATTTGTAATATTAACAAATCCTGTGACTTCAAAATCACTCTTTGTATGTTTTAACACTGTCCACGATTGTTTATCTGTTGTAATCCAAACATGTTTTCCAATTTCAAGATCGTCAATATTAATATTAACAATATCGCTTCTCGATGTCACAATGTATGCAACATCATCATTTCTTACATATCCTGAATCTTTTGTATATGTTGAATTTGTTGCTAGAGAAGATACAATAGTATGATCGTAGTCATCTGGAACTTTGTATCCTGCGGTATTAGGTATCTCAATAATTAAATCAGAACGTCCTATTGTTTTGCTTGCATTTAACTCATAAATCTGCGGCTCTAATTTATAATTATTTTCAGTTAATTGATATTCAATTTCTGCAATATTTTCAATTGATCCGTACTGTCCTAGTCTAATAGCCCATTCTTCATATAATTCAACACTGTCACTATCAGTACTACTAAGTGCATCAAACAATTTTGTTATGCTATTTGAAGTACCTTTTTCCTGTATAAACCCTTGATAAAATTTATATTGGCTAACACTGTCTGTAATAATATTTTCTAAGTATTGACGTTTTTGGTAACCAATTAGATGTTGTGCAAGACGTTGTTGTTCACTATCAAAATTATCAGTATCAAGATCATAAAAGTCAGCAAACTGATTTGCTTTGTAATCCCAGTTTGGATAAATTTGAGATACTGGACGATCATCTAGTCTACGCCATCTACTATCGTTAAATGTTTCACCTGACGTGTGATTCGAAAATGCACTATAATAAAATTCTTTATGCTTAACAACATCGCTAACTCTGTAATCTGCATTAGGTGCCCATTGCACAACTTTAGCTTCGTCATAAAAGAAGCCTGGAATTGATAAGCTACCATTCCAGTTATCTGTTCTGTATCCAACAAGTTTTATTCTTTCTTGTCTAAATCCTGCTGATTTGTCATATATTGTATCTGCAAAGACTGTTTGGTTATCAAGTAAGACAACATGTTCTTTTTGCACCAATGGCAATTTAATTAAATAAATTGGTCTATCAGAATCGACTGTTCGTATAGTAAACGTATTATCGTCGTTGCGGAAAATACTTGTAACACTGCTATCCATAAAATTGCCGCTGCTATCAAGTATGTTTACATCATAAAATGCATCAAATAAATTATCAATTGTAAACTTATCACGCTTGAATTCTACTTTATTTGCAGCTGGACTTATTGCTAATACAGTTTCGTTGTCCCAATTTTGTGTTGTAAAGAATAAAAACTCTTTTACAAGTAATACAAAGTCTTCAGGCAATCCACTTTCAGGATTTAAATTTTCAAAATTCCAACCTTGTACTTTTAGATATTCTTCATACCCTAATAAAAAGTCAACAACGTCTTGTTCTGTTTTATAAATTGTACCGTAAGGAATTGCTGTTGGATTATCTCTATCAAACATTTTTCTAATAATTGCATCTTTGCCTCCAGTTATTGGAAGTTCAGCAAGTTTAGTATATTTTTCAGTCTCAAAATTTTCTTCGCTTTCGTGACTAACTTTTGCTCTATAAAATTTATTTTCAAATCGTACAATAGTACCGATAACATAAGTTTGATTAGAATCCCAATTAACAAACTCTTCGCTAATGCCGCCAACGTTAATTGCACTGTCACCATTGCGATTCATATATGGATAAATTGTAAAGGTTGGATTTAAGGTATCGTACCCGCCAATAATATATCCATTTTGTGTTTTAGTAATAATCACACCCGACAATACTGCAATATCTTGTATTCCACTAGTGTTTAAAAATATTTTATAATTTTCATCTGGAACAAATACTGTGGTTTTATTCAACGGACTGCGACTATCAAGTAATAATTTTAATTTTGTTTTTTCAGCAAAGCCGCCTAGTTTTACAGATAACTGATTATTAAGCCCTTTTACTGTTGTTTGGTAATTTGAATACTTGCTTTCTACAGACCACTTTACATAGTTTGCAATATAATTTACAAGCCCACTAGTGTAAACCTGTGTTGTTTCGTTTGCAATACTCGGAAACACCAGATCCTTTGTAGAAATTTGTTGGTTAGTTTCTGTATAAACAAAGTTTCCAGCCATATCCTTTTTAATACGACTAGCATCAAATCCTAATCCAAACAACTTAGCAGGCTGAGTTAATGCCCATGCCTTTAGTAATGCAAATCTATATTCACTACTATTTCTAAATGCCGATTCAACCGGTCCTTGATCACCGTATACAAAATCTTCAGATGATGAAGGTAACAAAAATCCTTTTGCAATTCCACTATCAAGAGGACTTTGTAGCTCCCCATTGTCGTTTACTGGAATAATACTTAATAAATTTGGTCTTATATATTTTGTTAATTGTATAGTTGCTTTGCTAGGTTCTTTAACAAACCCATCTCTTAAGTCTTGCCACATTACTGTGTTAGAATATGTATAAGGAGCAGGACCGTATTGTGTTTCCCACCAAGTTGGTTTGATTGAAAATCCTAACATCTCCCACGGATGTGTATGTGGACGATCAGTATCGTAATACTGTTTAAAAATTGCTCTCCAGCCGCCGGGTAAACGTTTGCCGTTTTCGTCTACTGAATTACGATAGTTAAATGTAAATCCATTTGTACCGTTCCAATTAGTATTTTCAGTATAGTTTGGATTTCCAGCAACACTTAACCAGCTACTAAATTCATCTAACGTTAATCCGTCAATTGTTTCTTTTGTAACATTTGTATCTCTATATGCTCCGCCAACAAAATCGTGTATGTTTAGATATTCAGGATTATAAGATTGTTTACAGTTATTGTAAATTCGCTTTTCAAGTTCAAGTAATAAGTCGTCTCTGTAATCGCCAAACTCAACTGTATAACTGCCATCGTGTCCTACAATAACATTTTGTGTACCTAATGCGTTAGTAATAACAGCTCTTTCAGGAGTATATAACGGATACAATCCTAATTTAGTCGGTGTTGGTGGAACATAACATCCGTTTGTATTTTCGTACTCATATACAACTATGTCTTGTCCAACAGTTGGATTAGAATATTTAATAAATCCATTTTCGAATGTATAGTCAACATTGTGTAACTTTTGTTCATCGTTGACGTATACTAATACTGCACGTTTGCCTAATGTTTTTAAGTCAAAATTTGTAAAGCTAGTTGGTAAGTATGTAGTTTCATTGTATTCAACTGTATTTGTTGTTTCAGTTGATGCATTAATTGGAATTACATCAGATGAAAAGAAAGACGATGCTTCAGTTTTGTCCTTGTTTAATTTATTCATAATTAAATCAACATGTCGTCTTACATCGCCGTGAAATCCAGTCCGAGTCGACTCGTATAAAAATGCACGTTTGAATCTACTATATTCCTTTGAAGCATATTGAATAGACTTCATAATATTTGCTTCTTTATCCACTATATGATAAGCTGCTAGATTAAATGGTCCGCTATGTTTTACAAATTGAGTACCAAACAAACTTTGCGTGTTTGGTTGCAGGTCTCTTAAATTGGTATTGCCTGGCGACTGTCCTCTGCCAGCTGATCCAAGATTTTCAAGTATAGTATTAACATGCTTTGTAACTTCACCTAAAGTAAAATTAGTTAAGTTTTCATTAAGAGGGTTACTCTCTAAGTTTTGAGGAATTTCGTAATAACCGTTTAAATTTTTGGTTGCTGAACTATAGCATTTAAGGGTTACAATACTTTCACTATTTAAATTTTTTAAAAATCTAACACGCTTATGAGGAACACTGTTTTCAACCACATAATCAGTATCTTGTATTTTGCGTTTTCCATTAACATAAACTTTTATAATTAAATCAGTCAAGTCATTACTATTATTAAACACATCAATATCAAAATTATTTAATTGACTATTATACTGTCTAATTACTGCCTGACGAGATTTAAATTTAGTTTTAGTCCATACATTTTTATATTCATAATTTCCATTAGAATCAAATAATTTAAAAAATCCACTGTCAGTTTTTGCATTTATTTTATTTTGTATTTCGTCTTGATAATTCCAAGTATCTGTATGATAATTAAAATCAAAAACAATATCGCCAAAATTGTTTATACTTTCGTATGCAAGTGGAAATCCTAGCTCTGCATCGTTTGTACCAGTTCCAATTTTATAAGAAAATAATTTTGTTCCTGTAAAACTTGATGCCAAGTACTGTGTTGTGTCGCTATAACTATAACCATTGATATCAAATAAATCAAAATGCGGTTGTTCGTTTACTTTTGTTTTTTCTTGTCCAGGTATCCATTTAGTATCATGATAGTGATACATTTTTCCAGCATTAACATTGCCACGTTTTACTAGCACAGTATCGCCTTGTACTGGTGTTGTGTCTGCTGTTTCAACTAGCGTAATTTGTCTGTTTTTTATTGTTCCGGTTCCGAATAAGATAAACTTAACTTCGTAAATTTTTCCATTAACTAAAATATCAGGATCAGCTGTAAACAAAATACGCATACCGTTAGTAACTTCAACACCATCAATTATATAACCGCCGGCGCCTTCTATTGTACTAAAAACATCTTTTGTAAATGTGTCAACTAAGTCAACATTTGTTTTTGCTAAATTTCCGTGATTGTATAATTTTAATCCAGCTTTGTATTCAATAATCGGACGTTTGGCTCTTGCAGTTTCGTCGAAACTTACTGGCAGGCCGTTGGCTACAAAACTTGCTTCGATTATATCTTTATGAAACCAACGATTGTATCGACTCCAGGGATTTCGATCAGGACTTGAACGGTTAATACAGATGTAATCTTTTACTGATAAGAATGCCGAAGCATCCTCATAAGGATATTTGTCAAATCCAAATTCTTCGCCGTCAAATGGCACTTCTTTAGTAGATGTAAACGAAGTTGGAATTTCAAGATCCTGCTCATTAACTAATCGTATGCTACTACCAACGCCTTCAACAAAATAATATCCTGAAGAATATTTTGCAGGAGTAACTTCGCCTTGAAAATAAACTTTCATTCCATTGCTTAAACTAATAGTGTTATTAGAATATGTACTCATTCCAATAATTTCTTCTTCAACATTGATTTGAGAGTTTTCAATTATATTATAAAAACTAAAAATTCCTGTTAAATTTGCATTATTTTGACTTAGATAAAATAGTGTGTCTGGTACTTCATCTGGTACTACAAAAACAATCTTACCTTGTTCGATAAAACTATCTTGTGTTTCAATGTAAGTGCCCTCTTCGTTTACTTTGTATTTTGTAATTCCAGTATTATAAAGTGTGCTTATGTTTTCTGCATCAACTTGTAGTAAAGGATCGTTGTCAACAAAAGCAATATTATTTGCTATAGCAAAAGGATGCCCAGGACAATCAATAACAAATTCATATGTTTGTCCTTTGTATAACTTAATACTTGGATTCTTTGTAATACCGTCTGGTGTAAACAAATAACTTTCAACTTGATCATCTTGTCCTAAAACAATATTATAAACACTAGTTGTATTTCTTGTTCGTCCAGCAATACCGACTGGTTCTGGACCAAGTGGTAACCAAAAATATTCTCTAAAGTTTGTAAATTTATCCCAATCAATCTGCGGATCCCAGCTATACGATTGTTGGCTATTTAAAGCACTATGATTTGCATTAGCGCCTTTAAATGTTTTTACCATTCCCATATAATCGTTATAGGTTGCAAAAAATTCTACATTGTCTAATTCATCTTTGTAAACAATACTTGATTCAAACTGATAGTTTTCTCTATCTGCCGAAATATCAGGTAAAAAGTTATCTGTTACAGCAGCCGACGGACTATTACGTCGACCAACATATGCATCAAGTTTTTCAACAACACCCTCTGATATCATTGAGTCAATAGTTGACTGTATAAATTTTGAGTTTGTTTCGGTTCTGAAATACCTAGGAAGAAGATTTTTAGCCGAACGTTTAGTATCGCCTACTGGTAAAGGATAATCTTGGTTTTCCATTAATAACTGCTGCCTCCGCTTGAGCTACTTGTACTTACTACTACTTCGGCTTGGCTTCCAACAGTTTGACTTGTTTGGCTAGACGAAGTTACAATAGCACCATCTGCTTTTAATCTATCAGCAGTAATTGCTGTAATTATTTCAACATTATCAACAGTTGCTCCGCTGATAAAAATTTCATCGTTTTCGCTTCTTACTTCAAACAAACTACCAAAGGTGTCTGTTGCTGAATCAGGCACAAGAACAATACTGTTTAAATTAGGTGCTAGTTGTTGCATAATATATGCACTTAGCTCACTCCAATAAAAAGTATCGCCAAACTCCCAATTTTCTAAAGCAAAGAATTCGTTTGTTGCTTCAATAACTTGTGTCTTGATGTCTTGGTCGTTAACAACACGAGCAGAATTTTTTACTACCTTCATTGTGGCTTGTAATCCTGGCTTAGCTTTCTTTCCAAATAAAACTTTAAATTTAACTGGATGATATATAACTTCGTCGCTAATTGATTTAATTTTATTAATTTCAGCACCATAATTTCTGTAAAGCTGATCTGAACTTTGAGGAAGTGGCTCAGCTTCAAGTGTTCCAGCAAGATATTGTCTATAACTTGTATCGTATGTTTTTGTTAAAAGATATGTATCCATAATATTACTACTACTTGGATCAATTCTAGCATTTTCGTCACTAGCATGTGTATATTGGAATTTTAATCCGCTACGTCCTTCGTATGCTTTATAATTATAAACTTGTGTTCGTGTTCTGTTTGTACTATCAATTTTTAAAAATACATTGTTTGTAATTACGTAATAGATTGGATTATTTGGTGTAGTTACACTCGCGGCTGCTTCAGACTGTACAACTAAAATATTTTCAGTTGTTTGATTAACATAACTATAAAACTCGTTATCGTCGTTTGCTTTTTTAACAAAAATATATTTGTCATTGCCGGCTGTTACAGGAGCAACAATGTCGTTAAATATTTGTGGATTATCTACTACACCGTCGTCGTCACTGTCAAAAAATACAACTTCAACTTTTTTACTATTTACATACCCATTTCCGTCAGTAAATTCTTCGCTTACTGCCCAAGGATAATCAACTGTAAATGGCGACAATCCGCCGGTTGAAGCTAAATCTTTATTAATGTTTAATACACTAATTTTATCTCTAATAATATTGCCTGTTTTACTATCGTATATTTTTTTACTTTTTTCAAAAAAGAATCTTACTTCTTTGTCGCTTTCAAATACATAACGTAAAGATCTACTTGTAATAGTATAATCAACTCCATTAGTTTCAAATAAGAATAACCAACTTCGATCCAGAGCCTGTTGGGTAGAATCTCCTGATAATGCATATGACCATGTGTCATTTACATTTAAATTTTCTTGAGTTACAACTTGCCAACGACGACTCACGGTGTCATATCTTAAACCTACTGTTCTATATGCAAACAATTGATTAACTAAGGAATTTTTAACCTCGGTAATTAAATCTCTAGTAAACTTTGGTTTTACACTATCAATTACTGCACCTGATGGAATTGCATCATTAAGAATAATACCACCTAGTCCTGTTGCTGACAATTCGTTACCACCTTTTGTAACACTTATTACTTTTGTCCAAAGATATGTAACAGATCCTTCGTGATCTGCATTTCCAGCCATTAGTTTGTTATTATCAGTTTTCATAAAATGATAACCAGCAGGCGCTGTAAATTTAATTAGTGCGCCGGGCTCAATATATCTAAACACACCTTCGGTAAACGAAGAAACTATATACTTAAATGCAGTTGTATCAGATTCATTGCTGCTATCAACAACAAATCCACTGCTACGATTTGTATCCTGAGTTGTTTGTTGCCATACAATATCTAAATCTGTATAATCTTGGTCAATAAATTGATCATAATAAAAATTACGTGTATTTTTATCTTGCAACAATGGCTCAATTGTATTTGCTACAATTCCTTCAACATCAGTTTTTGTAACAAAACTAAATTTTGTTTTTTCTTCTTGGTAATCTTTATAAATTACTCCATCAGTGCCAAATAAATTTGTTGAGCTATACTTGCCTGTACTATCACGCAGATCATAGTATCTATTAATGCCGCTGCTTGTTCTGTTGACGCTCTTTACTTTAATAATATTTTGGCTTATTCCAAGAGGTCCAAGATTATAATCTTCTGCTGTAATTAAACGATTTTGTGTATAATATGTACTAGGTGCGTTGTCTTTAATACTTTGTGTTGTTTCGCTACTTGTTGCAGTTGCTACTGATTGTTTTAAACTACAAAGCATTGTAAGTGTTTCATTTTTGCCGTTTGCACTTATATACGGAAGTGTAATCTTAATATTTTGAACATTGTTTGGAAAAATTGTATAGTCAAGATTTGCACTTGTTCTATAATAGGATCTAAAATTGCCTTTAGGAAGATTACCAAAAATGCCGTCTGCAAAAATTAAATTTATACGATCATTTGTTCTTGATAGTACACTATAAATATTTTTAATTTTTTTGCTAACACTATTGTAAATTACATTATTACCTTCAACAGCATCAACCTTTGTCCAAAGTTCTTGTTCTTGGCCATTACTATCTAAACTGTATAACCAAACATCGCTGTTGTTTACATTTGCAGCGTCAACTTCAACTTTTTGGTTTGGAGTTGGTAAATCAATTTGAAAATCACCACGCTGCAAACTACCTTGTCTAAAATGAATAAAAAATCCAGTGTTTGCACTGCCGGCGCCCTGGCCGTTGTCTTTGTATAAAAATGAAAATTTGTTTCCAGCACGAGGTGCTTCTTCAACAATATCGTTTTCATCAATGTCAGCGCCAACTGCTTCAAATTCTAAATTAGTTCCGTTTATTACTTTACTAAAACTATAAACCGGGAACGATGTTGGAGACGAATTAATATTATATTTCTCAGTTGGAACACCGGCAATAATAGCCGATTTGCGTGGCGATCCAAACTGATTGGTATTAAGCATACTTGCATTAAGTACTTTAATAAATTGATCATACCAGTTTTCGTTTGTTTGGTCATTCCATTTAATTGGTCTACCTGATAAATTACTACCAGTTGTATCTGACACACTTTCAGTTGTAGTGATGCTATCAATTTTTAAAAATCCAGCAGCTGGTTGATTTCGGGTTACGTTATAACTAATTAAACGAGCTAGTCTAAGAACACTTTCTCTACGCTCGGCTAATTCAATAAAGTTTTCTCTCGCATTTAGATCAACACGAAAACTAATATTTTGTCCAAGAAATGCAATTAGATCAATTAGTGAAAGATATTCACTACTTTCAATATAATCGTTAAAATCTTCTGGATAATTTTGTCTAATATAATTAACCATTGTTCGACGTAGATTGTCAAAGTCGTAACTTTTGAAATCTGCGTACTTGAAACTCTGGTATATTTTCTGCCAGTCTTCGGCTAATAAAAGTCTATTTTGTCTATCGGTTGCAGACATGATTACATTCCTCGGCTAATACTATATTTATGTATATTAAAATGTACGCACATTAAAGTATGGCGTTTGACTGGTTGTCAAATTTCAAAGTCATTTGTTCACTGATGTTATATTCAATGTATGTAAGGTCTGCATATATTTGTATGCCAGACTCATATGCATCAACAATAATATTACTTGCATTTACTCTTGGATCATAATTTAGTATCTGAGTTACATTATCAAGCACTGCTTTTTTAATTGAGTCAGTCATTGGTTCAAAAAGTACGTCCCAGATGATAGTACCAAAAGTTGGATTCTCAAGTTTTTCGCCAATTCGAATATGAAAATGATTTAATATATCTTGTTTAATTAATTCTAAATTTCTTAATTTAAAATTCTTATCTTCGGTGTTGACTGTACTCAGCCCTTTGTAGCTTTTATCCACTAGAGGTTGATTCATAGTCTTAGGTGACGTAATTTTTAAATTTTTATATAGATTTTTCTCTAGTGTGCTCATGTTGTATTTACCCTATAAAGCTGAGTCAGTTGGAAAGACATTTGTATTTTGTGTCGTTGCTTGTTGTGTTTCTTGAACTTCAACCAAAGGTAAATCAAACCCTTCTGGAATATCCCAATTGCGTCTAATTTGATTTACATAAAGTCCTGATTGTCCTTGTGGTCTAAATATTGCATAGGTGCTTAATTTATAATTATTAGCTTGGTTGCCACCAAATACTTTAATTTTATTATTTGCTGGATCAAGGCTATGGACAAAACATACATGTCCTTTTCGTGAATCTTCTCGTCTAGTCATTACACACAAATCGTATTTTCTTATTTTTGTAAAATCTCGCCAGTCAACTGTTTTTCCATATCTCAAATATGTTTGACTGCCTACACCAGGAACATTATGTTCTTGTCCAGATTTCCATAAAACCCATGTTGCAAAAGCACCACACCATGGATAGTTACTTCCGTCATTTGGCATTCTACCTCCGCCAGCAACTCCCCATGCTTCGGCTATATTTGGATTTGGTGGAGATCCTACTTCACGCCAATTTTGATTTAAATTGCCTTCTAATATTTGTTGAATACTAGCATATGCGGTACCTGCTGGTGAAGGATTAGCAGGAGGCTGT